>Ga0307987_1001088_pt1 | contig 15371 bp, 11 predicted proteins | sample EllFjometagen181_FD_203157 | JGI IMG/M metagenome (GOLD analysis project Ga0307987, IMG submission 203157) | Marine microbial communities from Ellis Fjord, Antarctic Ocean - #181 | ecosystem: Environmental > Aquatic > Marine > Unclassified | place: Southern Ocean | collected 2014-10-08
TGGGGCTGTTCGGCTCGTGGCTCGAGCTGGGCTTGGTGCTCGAGCTCGGGGAGCGCTCACAGTCCACCCTGGCGTTCACCCTGACGGCGGCCGGCGCCGGCATCGCCCTGGAGCCCGCGCTGCTGGGTTGCGCCGCTGCCGGCGTCCTGGCGACCCTCGCCGCCTGGATGCTCGCCCTGTCGTCGCTGATTCGGCGTGTGGAGGGCGGGCGATGGAGCATGGAGCACGCCCTGGTGCCCGCGCTGCTCACCGCTGTGGCCGCACCGGTGCTGGGTTCGATGGTGGGGCCCCCCGCTGCGGTGGTGGCGCTGCTGGGCGGTTTCCCCTGTGTGCTGGCCGGCCTGCGCTGCGCCCGTCGCGAGGTTCGCGCGGAGCCCGTGGGACGGGCCATGGCCAGCGCCCGCCTGGCGGTGGCGTTGCTCGCCATTATGGGCGCGATGGGCCTGGTCCAGGCCATCCGCATCTTCAGTGCCAAGGGGCTGTTCGATGCCGTGGGTTCCACGGCTTCGAGCGGCAAGACCGTACTACTCGTCGATCTCGTTCGGCATGCCCATGGCCCCGCGGTGGTGCTCGCTGCGCTCCTGGTGCTGGCGGTGGCGGCGGCGGTGGTGGTCCCCGTGGCCCGCTCGGCGTGGGATCGAACCGCCTTGGTGGGGGTGGCCATCCTGGTCCTGCTGGCCCTGCCTGCAGTGGGGGCCCGCACCCTGCTGGTGGAGCGCCTGGACGACGTCCGGACGTCCTGGCGACCCTGGTACCTGGACCGCGTGAACGAGCTGGCGGACGAGGGGCTGGAGCTCCCCCGGGGTACCGCCCTTCGTATGCCCGAAGAGATGCTCACCCTCAGTGCGTCGCCGGCGGGGCTGGCGGTGGACGACCTACCTCTGCCTTGGGACGCCGAGCAGCAAGACGGACTGCACTGGTCCCTGTTCCGTGCCTTGGACAGCCAGGCCGTGATGCAGGCCGACCTCGGCTACGGCGCGGTGGTCTTCCGGGGTTCTTTGCGTCTGCAGGTCCATCGTTCCCTGACCTGGGCCCAGGTGGAACCCTTGCTGCGCACGGCGGTGGGCGCCCGCTACGTCACCATGCTGGTGGCTGTGTCCAGCGCAGATCGCGAGCTGAAGGTCTCCGAGCTCGCCCTGGTGGGTGATACCCATCCCGAGGCTGGCAGCACCCCACCGCCCGCGCCGGAGCACGAGGCCGCCGTCGCCCCCCTGGACCGCTTCGTGAGCCTGGTTCTGGGTGACCCTGAGCCCGTGAACCCCCGCATACGGCTCGAGGCCCTCGATGGTCTGTGGCGCATCAGCGCTCCGGGTATCGAGCCCGAATTGGCCCGCGACACCTCCGAGCTGACCCAGGCCGCCCGGCGCATCAAGGACGAGTACCCCGACGACGAGGACGTCGTGGTGGTCCCCGTGGCCGACACCACCTGGGGGGAGCTGGTGGCCGCCCTGGATGCCGTGCGCGGCCTCCAGAACTACGAGGACGTGATGTTCCCGTACCCGCGAATCGTCTTCGAAGCCCCCGAGCCCGAAGCGGCTATTCCCCAGCCATGAGGGCCAGGCACAGGGCGTAGGCCATGCGCGGGGGTACGGCGTTGCCGATCATGGCCTGCAGGGCCCCCCGGCGTTGCTGGCCAAAGTGGAAGAAGTCGGGGATGAACTGCACCCTCGCGGCCTCGTGGGGGGTGATGCTGCGCTGCTGGTGGCTGTGCACGTAGCGACCCTGACCGCAGGAGCCGAAGCCGGTGGTGATGGTCTGGGCGGGCTTGTCCCAGTGCATGCGCCCGTAGACCGACTTGTAGCTGTGGGGCTTGTCCCGGTGGCAGGCGGGACGCTGCTCGTTGGGCAGGTCGTATAGGTCGTTGTCGTGGAGGTAGGCGATGCGCCGCTGGTTGCGGGGATGGTGGGTGGAGGCGCTGTCGTAGGGACCGTCGCTGCGCGGGGTGTCCAGCAGATCGTCGATGGCCCAGGACAGGGGCCTGGCCGTGCGCGCCAGGGCCTGCTGGACCTGGGCCACCGCAGGGGGCAGACGATCCCGGCTGGCCAGCATGAAGTAGCGCCGCCGCCGCTGAGGAACGCCGATCTGTACACCCTCGAGTACGCCCCCGGCGAGCTGGTAGCCCATGGCCCCAAGCTCTTCCCAGGTGCGCTGCACCACGCCGCTGCGGTCGTGCTGGGCCCCTGGGACGTTCTCGATGAGCACCCAGCGGGGCTCGAGCACCCGGGCGAAGCGGGCCATGCTGTTGTACAGCTCGTTCTTGGGGTCGTCCCTGCGGGTGTGGTTGTTGAGGTCGGAGTGACCCTGGCAGGGGGGGCCGCCGATGAGCAGATCCACGCGGCCGGCGTGGGCCCGCAGGGCCTCGGCACGGGGACCGTCGGGGTCCAGGAAGGAGAGCACCGAGTCCTGCACCGCCTGGCCGCCGGGGAAGTTGCGGCCGTAGGTCTGGACCGCCCAGGGTTCGATGTCCACTGCCAGCACGGGCTCGAAGCGTCGCCCCAGGGCTCGGCAGGCCTCGGCGGCGCCCAGGCTCAGGGCCCCGCAGCCGCTGAACAGATCCACAGTGCGTACGGCGGGGGCGTCGGCATCGACGGCGGGTGCGGTGGCGCTGCGCAGCCACGCACCATCGAAGGCTGCGGCCAGTGTGTCCTGGTCGCCGGTGTCGGGGGCATCCGCTGGGAGCGCGGAGCGTCCCACGCAGCGATCTCTGAGCATGATCCGGCGCGCGATGGCGCCGTCCAGGCGCTCGTAGTGCTCGGTGGGGGCGGTGGGGATGCTCACGGGCTGGACTCGGCGGGTGGGTTCATGCGCTGTTGGTGGGCGCGAACAGCGGCGAGGAAGTCCGGGGGGATGTGGATCTTCTCAGCGCGCTCGAGGCGCCCGAGGTATCCGGTGGTGGCCCTCGAGGACAGGGGCACCAGGGGGTGCCGCAGGAACTCCAGCAGGCTCGGTAGGGCCTCGGCCCGGGGCCAGGAGGACACGGGGCAGGCGGTGGGTCGCTCCCCGGGCCCGCCCCATGCTGCCTTGGGCCAGCTCTTGCCGCGGCGGACCGGCTTGCCGGTGGGCCAGGGGTCCGTGGCCTCCGAGAGCATGCGCTCGGCGGCCCAGGCGGCCATGGGCACGCAGACCGCGTTGCCCAGCATGCGGTAGCGGGCGCCTCGGCCCTTGGGTCCGGCCTCGAGGGCGGGGGCGGTGTAGCCCGAGGGGAAGCCCTGCAGGCGCTCGAGATCCCGGACGTCCGGCAGCCCGATGCGGTCGGCCGGGCGATCCCAGATGGCGGGGGGCGAGGGGATGCCCCAGCCCGAGCCGGCCTTGATGGTGGGGACCCCGTCGACCACCCAGCCCAGGCCCCGGCGGCCCTCGGTCCAGTAGAAGCCATAGCCGATGTCGGACAGGGGGCGTCGGGGTCGGTCGTCCGCCTTCGGGGTGGTGTCCTCGGCCAGCAGCGCAGGGCGGGGATCGCAGCAGGGGGATGCCAGAAGGATCACCCGCAGGCGCCGCTGGGGCACGCCGAAGGCCCGGGCGTCCACCACCCGGTAGGCCCAGCGCCAGCCCAGCCCTTCGAGGGCGCCGGTGAGGTAGGCCATGGCCTCGCCGCGGTTGAGCCCCAGCATGTAGGGCACGTTCTCGATGAGCAGCCAGCGGGGTGCGCGCCCGTCGCGCTGGGCCCCCTCGAGCAGCTCGAACAGTCGGGTCACCAGGCCCGAGCGGGCGCCGGTGATGCCCGTCTTGGGTCCGGCCATGCTCAGATCGGTGCAGGGAAAGCCGGCGGTGAGCACGTCGCAGCGGGGCAGCGCCTCGAGCTGCTGCACGTCGCCGTGGTGGGCGCATGGGGGAACCTCCGGGAAGCGTGCGGCCAGCACCCGCTGGGCGTAGGGATCGCGCTCGCAGGTGGCGACGGTGCGCACGCCGTGCTGGTGGAGTCCCAGCTCGAGGCCGCCGATCCCGGCGAAGAGGGCGCAGGCTTGCATGGATGCCCGGGAGAGGGGGGAGGGCGCGTGATATGGCCCGCTGGCGATCACCTGTCCAGCCCGAGGCAGCCATGGCCCGGCGCCGCCAGCCCAAGACCCGCTCTCAGCTGATGGCCAGCGTGCGCCAGCGCGACACCAAGCCAGAGCTCGAGCTGCGTCGCGCCCTGTGGGCATCGGGCTGTCGCTACCGCAAGCAGGCGGCCTTGCCGGGTCGTCCGGACCTGGCGTTCCCCGGCGCGCGGCTCGCGGTGTTCGTGGACGGCTGCTACTGGCACGGCTGCCCCCGGCACTACAGCTCCCCCGCCACCAACCGCCCGTTCTGGGACGCCAAGCTGCGGGCCAACGACGAGCGGGATCAGCGCAAGGACACCGAGCTCACTGCCCTGGGTTGGCGCTGCCTGCACGTGTGGGAGTGCGACGTGAAGGGTCAGCGTGACGTGGTGGTGGATCGGGTGCGGCGTGCCCTGGGTAAGGCCGCGGCACCGTCTACGACCGCGGAGTCGTCGCCTCCCTACGACGCATCGCCCTGGTTCGTCTGCCGCTGCGGTAGCACCGATGCCCAGGTCTTCGCCGTGAGCGGGCCGGGCTCCCTGAACGTGCGGGCCAAGAAACGCCCCGACCGGGCGAGCCTGCGCTGCCGATCCTGCGGGGAACGCTGGGAGGCCGCCCTTGACCGCTGATGTATCCACCACGGCGTTGCTGGTGGATCTGCTGGCTGCGGCCCAGGACAGCCTCGACCTGGGCAGCCTGGCGGCCAGCGCCGTGGACGCGGGGCTGCCGAGTGCCGGGGTGCGAGCAACCCGCGCCATCCTGGACCCCCTTCGTGACCTCGAGGCCCAGGGCGCCGTGAGCCTCGACCAGCGCTACGCCCTGGTACCCCCGCAGGCAGAGACCACCACCCGCGAGCTGATCCGCGCCGGCCGCTTCGAGCCCCTGGCGGCCATCGTGGCCACCCATCAGCCCCTGCCCACCCGCACTGCGGGATGGCGACGGGTGCGGGGCGGCACTCTGCGTCGAGAGCTGCGTCGGGCGCTGTTGCGGGGGGATGGCCCTGGCTTGGTCGGCCTGCTCGAGCGCTGGCGGCAGCAGGGGGAGAGACTGGGGTCGGCGCCGGGCATCGCGGCGTGGCTGGACGACCCCCTCGAGCCCGCCCTGCTGCGAGGGCTGCCCGATGACCTGGTGGGGCCGCTGGTGGCCGAGATCTCGGTAGCACGGGCAGAGCGCATGGTGGGCGACGTACCGCTGTTGCCGGTGGTCCTGGAGCTCTGGCAGCGCCAACCGGGTGAGCCCGATCTGCGCAGCGCCCTGGCCCGGGAGGCCCTGCTGGCGGGGGAGCTGGAGCTGGGTGCCCGGGCCCTTGCGGGGCTCGAAACCACTCCGGGGCTGGCGCTTCAGGGGCTGCAGGCCCTGATCCGTGGGGAGATCGCCACCGCGGTGAGGCGCTATGCGCGGGCCCTCAGCCAGCGCCGTAAAGCCGAAGGGTCCGGCGTGTCCTGCCTGCTGGGGCCCGAGGGCGCCCTGGCTCCCTTGGCCTACCTGCATCACCCCAGCCCTTCCCGCCGCAGCCAGGGGCAGCGCTTGCTGGCGGCCGCCTCGCCCCGTACCCCGGAGCACCCACTGGCGGTGTTGATGGCGTCCTTGCAGGCCCACAGGGGCGGCCGTGGCCTGGACTCGGGGCGCATCGCCCGCGCCCGGCAGCGGGCCCTGGCCTGTGGCCACAGGTGGCTGGCGGCCGAGCTGGAGGTGCTGTTCTCCGCCGATGCCTCCCACGCGGTGCCTGGAGCCCGAGCCCTGTGGACCCTCGATGCCCCGGTGGCGCACCCGCCCCCACCCCCGTCCCTGGGGCGGGTGGAGTCCTGGCGAATCGTGGAGCCGTCAGCCGTGACCGGGCCGGTGCGGGACTTGCCCCACGATCCTCGGACCGTACTGCGCTTGCTGCCCTCGGGGCCAGGGCTGGTGGCCCTGCTGCGGGTCCGGCCCTGCGGGGTGCTGGGGCCCTCCCTGGCGCCGGGGCAGGGCGCCGCCGAGCTGGTCGTGCAGGCGGGGGGCGAGGGGCTGCGGGTGCGGCGGGATCTGGCGGCCGAGATCCAAGCAGCCACCACGACAGAAGCCGCGCTACCGAGCCTGTCCGTCGCCCCGTGGCGGGGTGGTGCTCGTCACCTCGAGGGGGTCGAGCAGGCCCTGGAGCTGCTGGTGGAGGCCAGGAGCCTGGGGGACGCCCTGCGGGTGGAGTGGCCTGTGGGCAAACCCCTGCGCCTCGACGCTGTGCTTGGGCCCGAGGCGCTGTTCCTGTCGGTGAGGGGTCGCGGGGACTGGTTCGAGGCCGACGGTGGGCTGGTGGTGGACAAGCGGCGGGTGCTGGAGCTCCACGAGCTGCTCGATGGCTTGGGACGGGCCTCGCGGCGTTTCGTGCAGCTCGGGGACGGTCAGTACTTGGCCCTCACCAGCGCCCTGCAGGAACAGATCGAGCAGCTGGCACGGCTGGTGACTCTCGAGCCCTCCGGAGAGCTGCGAATCCACCGCCTGGCCGCGGGCGCGGTGGTGCCGGTGTTGGACGGCGCGGGTGGGCTGGAGGTGGACGAGAGCTGGCGGCTGCAGATCGAAGCCATGGGACGCACACAGCCGCGGGAGCATGGGGTGCCCCGGGGCTTGCAGGCCGAGCTCAGGTCCTACCAGCAGGAGGGCTTCGCCTGGTTGGCCCGGCTCGCGGAGCTGGGCGCGGGTGCCTGCTTGGCCGACGACATGGGGCTGGGCAAGACCGTGCAGGTGCTGGGGCTGCTGCTGCAGCGGGCCTGGCTGGGCCCGGCCTTGGTGGTGGCGCCCACGTCGGTCTGCACGGGCTGGATGGAGCAGGCCGCGCGCTTCGCTCCCGAGCTGCGGCTGCATCGTCTGGGTCTCGGGGACAGGGTAGGCCGGGTGGCGGGCCTGGGTCCGGGGGATGTGCTGGTCTGCTCCTACGGTCTGCTGCAAGCTGAACGGCCGCTGCTGGCAGATCGGGTGTGGAGCACCGCGGTGCTGGACGAGGCCCAGGCCATCAAGAACCCCGACACCGCGCGGCACCAGGCGGCCTGCGCCTTGCAAGCCGAGCAACGCGTCATCACCACCGGCACCCCCATCGAGAACCACCTGGGGGAGCTGTGGGCGCTGCTGCACTTTCTGAATCCCGGTCTGCTGGGCAGCTGGGAGAGCTTCCGGTTCCGCTTTGCCGAGCCCATTGACGCGGGGCTGTCCGAGCCCCTCGAGCAGCTCAAGCGGGTGGTGCTGCCCTTCATACTTCGCCGCACCAAGGCCACGGTGCTGCAGGAACTCCCGCCGCGCACCGACGTGCGGCTGGACGTGGACCTGTTCCCCGACGAGCGGGCCCTGTACACCGCGCTGCGGGAGCGCGCCGAGGACCTGCTGGACAACCTGGACGAGCCCCAGCCTCTGCAGGTGCTGGCCCAGCTCACCCGGCTGCGCCTGGCCTGCTGCAGCGCCAGCCTGGTGGTGGACCACGGCGTGGCCCCCGCCAGCGCCAAGCTCGCCGCCTTCGGGGAGCTGGTGCAGCAGCTGGTGGCCGGTGGTCACAGGGCTTTGGTGTTTTCCCAGTTCGTGCGTCACCTGACCTTGATCCGGGGATGGCTCGATGAGCACGGCGTGACCTACCAGTACCTGGACGGCTCCACGCCCTCGGCCCAGCGCGACCGCGCGGTGCGGGACTTCCAGGCGGGTCATGGTGACCTGTTCCTCATCAGCCTGCGTGCAGGGGGCTTCGGCCTGAACCTCACCGCTGCCCAGACCGTGATCCACATGGACCCTTGGTGGAACCCTGCGGTGGAGGACCAGGCCAGCGATCGTGTCCATCGCATCGGCCAGGACCAGCCGGTGACCGTCTACCGCCTGGTGGCCCGAGGCACGGTGGAAGAGAAGATCCTGACCCTGCACAAGCGGAAGCGGGAGCTGGCGGACAGCTTGCTGGACGGCAGTGATGCCGCGGGACGGCTGAACGTTGGCGAGCTGATGGGGCTGATTCGAGGGTAGGGACGGTGGCGCTTCCTCCTCACCCGCCGCGTTGCGGCACCCTCTCCCCGGGGGGAGAGGGATCGGGCACAAGGGTCTCGCCGAGAACAATCGTAGGGGAGGACTTTATGTCCTCCCGTTCATTGAACAGCGCCTAGTCCCAGTCCAGCTTCCCCAACTCCGAGACCTGCACCACTCGGGGGCCATGGCCGTCCTTGGTGGCTGCGGTGAGCACCACCGGGATGCCTGTGGGGCCGGATTGCTCGGAGTCGAGGTGCAGGTGGCCGCCGAAGAAGGCCGCGATGCGGTCCTCGACGCCGTGGGCCTGTAGGTCGGCCTCGATGGTGGCGAAGTCCTCTTCGTCGAAGGCCAGCATGGTGCTCTGGGTGAACGGGTGGTGGGCCAGGACCACCACGGTCTCGGCGCTGCCTCCGGCGCCTTGGGTCAGGTCGTCCAAGAGCCATGGCCAGGGGCCGCCGTCCATGGTGTGCAGCGCGGCCTCGGGGCCGATGCCGGGGGGCTCGCCCTCGGCCGGCGTCCGGGTGTTGGTGTCGATGGCCACGAAGCGCACGCCGCAGTGGGTGAAGGCGAAGTTGACGAAGGGGCGCTCGGTGCCGATGGCGGGATCCCAGGCTGGCTCGGCGTGCACCGCGGTGGGGTGGGTCGCTTCGAAGACCTCGAAGCGCTGGGCAAAGGTCTCGTACAGCAGCGCGTCCCCGGTGGGTGTTTCGGCTTCGGCGTAGGTGCTGGCGCTGGCGTCGTAGGCGTAGGGCCAGGTGTCGTGGTTCCCCAGCAGGGGCAGCCAGGGCAGGGTGAGCTGGCCCAGCAGGATGTCGGCTCGCTCCAGCTCCGATCGCTCACCACTGTCAGTGATGTCTCCCAGGATCAAGGCGAAGCTGGGCCCGTCGGGTGCCTCGGCCAGGGTGTTGATGTCGGTCACCGCCTGGGCCAGCACCGCCTCGCTGTCGCTCTCGACCTGGTCGTCGTAGCCATCGTCCCAGCCCGCCGTGCCGTAGTCCCCGGTGCCTTCGCCGATGTGGGTGTCGGTGAGGATCGCGAAGGAGAATGAGCAGCGTTCGTCGTTGGGCCCGGAGTCGGGAGCGCCGCTGTCGTCCGGGTCGCAGGCCATCAGGGCGCATGGCCACAGTATGCCTCAGCCCAGCCCGCCTCCGTGATAGCTTCGCTCACCCCAGCCGGAGCGCCGTCATGCCCTGTCCCTTCTGCACCATGAAGCCCGAGTACATGGTGGCCAGCAACGATCTGGCCTACGCCGTGCGGGATCTGTTCCCCGTCAATCCTGGTCACACCCTGGTGATCCCGCGCCGCCACGCTGTCACTTGGTTCGATGCCACCCGGGAAGAGCAGCTGGCCATCCTCGATCTGGTGGACCAGATCAAGGCCGAGCTGGATGCTGGCGACAGCCCCCCCGACGCCTACAACTTCGGCGTCAACGTGGGCACCCTGGCCGGCCAGAGCGTGATGCACCTGCACCTGCATCTGATGCCCCGCTACGAGGGCGATGTGTCCGGTGTTGGCGCCGGCGTGCGCATGTGCGTGCCCGAGCGCTCGGGGTACACGGCGCCCACCGAATAGCGGGCGATCGGCAGTAGCCCCCCCCCACCGTCACGTCTGTGGCTGCTACCCTGGAAGGGGACCGTCGAGGTGCTGGGGAGCGGCGCTTCTCGCTCCCTCGGCGGTGGTCGGCGACGACGGGTTCTTTTCTTGCTGCTGCCTGGATGTCGGTCCGTTCTCCCTGGGCGTACGGCGCGCCCCGTTGGCTCGGTGGTCCAGCCATCACCCGGGCCTCCGACCTCCTTCTTGCTCGCTCGGCACTCCCAGGCTCGACCTTCGCGGTCGCTTGACGGGCTGGACCGTGGGATGGTGCCGCCGGAAACGTCCTCGCCTCGGTAGCGTTTTTGCTTCCTTTCTTTATTGTGCGAGGTCTGCGGATTGTTTCCAGCGTCCCCACCGCCACGTTCCGACGCCCGCTGCGCTCGGCGGATCTCCACATCGGATGCGGGCTAACTGCAGCCTGCTGGCCGCTATATCCCCACCAGTCCCGCTTCCCTCACAGCCTGCCAGCGCTCGGCGAAGCCGTCCCAGTCACCGGGGAAGGCCGCCTTGGCCTCGGCGTAGCCCACGGGCTCGCCGTCGGGGCGTGCCGCTTCGAGGACCTCTCCCAGCCAGTCCAGCTCGTCGTCGGTGCCGGGGATGCACACCTGGTCTTCGCGACCGTGCAGCTCCAGCCCTTCGTCGCCATCGAAGACCTCGCCCCCCAGCCAGATCAGGCGGGCCCGCGGCGCCATGGGAGCGGGGCCCTGGGCCAGGACAGCCACCATGCAGTCCGGCGCTTGGCTGCTGGCGGGTAGATCCTCAGGTAGCCAGTGGGCGACGGGACGGTCCTGATCTCGACCTCCCATCCATGCGGCCAGGGCGCGCACCAGAGGATCATCGAAGCGGTCGTGGTCGCCTCCGGTGGGATCGTGGTGGGGGATGTCGTTGGCGGCGAAGCCCGTCTGTGGAATCTCGAAGCTCACCCCGAAGCGCTCGGGGTCCGCGAAGATCTTCGAGTGCCGGGTGAGCACGAAGCGGTGCCAGAAGGCCGAGTCCAGCAGCCCCTCGGCGAAGAGCTGGCGCACGGTGTCCATGGCGTCCACGGTCTCTTGTTCGGTCTGGGTGGGGAAGCCGTACATCAGGTAGGCGTGGACCTTGACCCCCGCAGCCTGAAAGGCCTGGGCGGTGCGGGCGGCGCTGCCGACGCTCACGCCCTTGTCCATCAGCGCCAGCAGGCGGTCGCTGGCCACTTCCAGCCCACCGCTGACCGCCACCATCCCCGCTGCTGCCAGAAGCTGACAGACATCCGGAGTGAAGGCGGCCTCGAAGCGGATGTTGCCCCAGAAGGACCAGGCGTGGCCCCTGGCCAGCAGCTCGAGCGCCAGGGCCTTGAGCTGCTTGGGGGGGGCGGCTTCGTCGGTCAGGTGGAAGCCGGTGGTGCCGGTGGCTGCTACCAGCTCTTCCATCTGGTCCACCAGCGCGGGGATGGCTGTGGGCTCGTAGCCCGCGATATAGTCCAGGGTGGTGTCACAGAAAGCGCAGCGACCCCAATAGCAGCCGTGGGCCAGGGTGATCTTGTTCCAACGACCGTCGGACCACAGGCGGTGGGCGGGGTTGGTGCTGTCCACGATCTGCAGGTAGTCGCCCAGGGGGAGGTCGCCGTACCAGGCGGCCTTGCACGAGGGCTGGGGAGGCGTCTCGCTGCGGTGCCAGCCGCTGGCCGTCAGGGTGCGGTGGCGGCGGTCGTCGGTGCCCTGGAGATGGGAGACGAGGGCGAGCAAGGGGCCCTCGCCGTCGTCGAAGACCAGGGAGTCCACGCAGTCCCAGAACCGGGGTTCGGCCAGCTCGCGGAGCTCGGTGCTGACGTAGCCGCCGCCCATGGCCACGTGGACCCCGGCGCGGCGCAGCCGTCGTCCGATGCGCAGGCCCCCCAGGAGGGTGCCGGGGAAGGGCACCGAGATGGCGGCGAGGGTCGGGGGTTCACCGCCACCCAGCAGGCGCTGGTCCACCAGCTCATCGAGCCAGCCGTCCAGCAGGGTGGTCTCGTCCAGGCGCTGGGCGATGTCATCGTAGCGGACGGGACCGGCGGCCAGGTGGTGCTGGTAGCGGGCCAAGCCGAAGCCAGGGTCGATGGTGGCGGTCACCCCGTCGGCAAGATCCTCGATGTACAGACTGGCCAGCCAGCGTGCGGGGTCGTCCACGCCCATGGGGCCGAAGGCCTCGAGCCCGGTGGCCAGGGCCCTGGCTACCCTGGGCCCCCGGGGCAGGTAGCGTCCGGAGGCGATGCGCGGGGCCAGGCTGCGGTCTTTTCCCTGGAGGAAGCGCACTGTGGGTTCGATGACTCGGAGGTGGCGATCCTGCTCACCCAGCACGCGCCACGCCGGTTCGGGCAGGCCTCCGTGCTCGGATCGCCGGTGTATGTGCTCGAGGACGTCTTCCAGGCCTGGGCGACTGAACAGGCGCAGGGCCAGGGCGAGTCCGAGATCGTGCTGCTCGCTGTCCAATCCGTGATCCCGAAGGCTTCGCGCCAGGTAGCTGATGGACGGGTAGGGCGTGTTGAGCTGGCACAGCGGGGGCAGGATCAGAGCGATGCGCATGGGTCTGATCTATCCGCCTGGGACCCAGCGGGTCTCGAGGGTGACGTGCTGGTCGATGGGGGGTGGGGTCCAGGGGGCGACGGCGCCGTCCACCCAGGTGAAAAGGTGCAGCTGCTCGAGGGGTTGCTCGAACAGGAACGCCGCCGCCTCGGGGCGTCCGTCGGGGGTGACCCGGGTGACCCGGGCGGTCATGGCGTCGAAGCCCTGGACCCAGCCGATGTGGAAGGGCTCGTCCTCCGGCCGGGCCAGGCGCTCCAGCGGTGTGGGCAGCCAGCCTCGGTCGGGCACCAACGCCAGGCAGCGGGGCCCACAGCGCTGGGCTTCCACACGATCCATTCCCGCGTGCAGGGTGTAGACATGGTCAGGCCAGGGCTCCCCGGCGTTGCGTCGCACGGCCTCGGGGTAGAGCATCAGGATGTCCAGGGGCACGCTGACCATCACCGCGGTGCCTTCGGTGGGCAGTGCGTCTTCGATGGCTCGGATGTCCGGCTCCACCAGGTGCACCAGGTACAGCGAGGGCATGAAGAGCAGGGGGGAGAGCACCCCGGCGAAGAGCAGCAGGCCCCGCTGGGTCCAGCGGGGGACCCGGCCGGGCAGCTCGCCGCTGCGGGTGGCTCCGATGAGCAGGCCCAGCAGGCCCGAAGCGCCGAAGCCCAGGGGTAGCAGGATGCGGTCGCTGGGCACCGTGGCGCCGAAGGGCATGGCGGCCAGCAGCATGCCCACCGCGTAGAAGCGGGCCAGATCGCTGCGCTGAAGCAGGGGCCGCAGGGCCAGGGCCACCAGGCTCACCACCCCTGCGGCCGCCAGCCAGCCCCAGGGCACAGCTGCCAGGGGGGAGCTCGCTGGAAGGGTGAGCTGGGTGAAGACCAGGATCCAGGTGTGTTGGATGCTGCGGATGCCGAAGGTCAGGGGGTCGATCGCGGCGTCCACGTACAGGCCCGAGCTCTGGGCGCCGTAGCCCAGGTGACGGTAAACCAGCTGCCAGGCCGTCAACACGGCGGCGTAGGGCGCCAGGCTGGCCAGGCGGCGCCACCAGCGGCCGCGGTCCATGCACAGGGCATAGGCAGCCAGATAGGCGGCGCTGGCCAGGCCCGCTTCGGCGCTGAGCACGCTGGTGGCCAGCAGGACCGACGCGAGCCAGGGTCCGGGTACCCAGCCATCCTTTCGCCAGCGGTGGTGGGCCCACAGAGCGGCGAAGGCGGGCAGGGCGGCCAGCACTGCGTTGCGGCCCGAGATCCAGCCCACGGTCTGGGCGTGGACATCGTCGATGACGAACAGCAGCGCGGCCGCCCCCACGGCCAGCGCCGATCCCCCCAGGCGTCGGTACAACACGGCGGTCAGGCTGCAAAGCAGGGCGTACAGCAGCACGCTGTGGGCGTGCATCAGCCAGGGCCAGTCTGGCCACAGGGCGAAGTCGATGGCGTGGCTGATGCTGGAGATCGGGCGCAGGAAGGCGATGGAGAACTCGGGGCTCGCCCACCAGCCCACGAAGCCCCGCTCCATGAGCTCGGGCACGCTGCCCATGCGGGTGAAGTCGTACAGGTCCCACCATGGCGCCCCCTGATCCAGGAGCCGGGCCATGACGTGGTCGTCGGCGGCGAAGCCACCGGGCAGGGCGGGCAGGCACAGCACCACCGCGGCCAGGGCGGCCCACAGGGGGAGGCGGGGTGACGCCAGCAGGGCCTCGATGCGGTCGCGGATGGACATGCTGCGGGCCTATCGTGCCTTGGTGCGGGCCCACAGGCCGGTGCACTCGGCCAGGGTGGGTGGGGGGCCGGGCTGGATGGTGTCCACCATGCCGGCGCCGAAGAAGAACCCCACCAGCTCTTCGGCTTCGGCGGGGCTGTCGAAGTGGTAGTCGGTGCGGCACCAGCTCCGGGCGAAGCCCTGGGTCTCGAGGTACACGAACAGCGTGGCCAGGGCTGGGGACGGGGGCGCGGGGTCTGTTCGGCCCGTGCCGAGGGTCTCGATGAGCAGCTGCACACCGCCGGGGCGGGTGACCCGGTCCACCTCGGCCAGGGCCGCATCGACGGCGCTGCGCCAGTCCGCCTGGTCCATCAGGTGGCCAAACGCCCAGCCCTCCGCCACCAGATCGGCGCTGCCGTCATCCACGGGGAGGTCGTGGTGCTCGGCCACGGCCAGGGTGACGTTGGTGATGCTCCGCGCGACGTTCTCCCGCTGGGCCACGGCGAGCATGGCCGCGCTGGCGTCGAAGGCCGTGATGCTGCGCGCCTTTGGGGCCAGAAGCCGGGTGAGGCGGCCCGTGCCTGCGCCCAGCTCCACCACCGTGGCGTCCCGCAGGGGATGGATCTCGACAATGGCGGGTAGCAGTGCGCCGTGGTGGTCTTCGCGGGCCACCAGGCGTTGGTAGTCGGGGGCGTGGTCGGTATAGATCTGGCGGTAGTGTTCCTTCATGGATCACGGCTATCCTGATGGACCCTTCCCGCGGAGAACCCATGTCCCAGACCATCCATGACCGCAAGCAAGGCCGGAGTTGGCAGGTCGAGCACGATGCCAAGGCCCCTCGGGTGGGCGACCTGGCGCCGGACTTCGAGCTGATGGATGTGACGGGCGAGCACCGTGCCCGCCTGTCGCAGTTCCGAGGCGACAAGCCTGTGGCCCTGGTGTTCGGCAGCTTCACGTGACCGCCCTTCGTGCGTGGGACCGTGCGTCTCCAGGACCTCTACGAGCGCCACCACCAGCGGGTGCAGTTCATGATGATCTACATCCGCGAGGCCCATCCCACCGACGGCTGGTGGATGGGCGGCGGGATCACCGGCTTCGCCCTCGACAAGCTGGTTCCCCAGGCCTCCACCAGCATCCAGGACCCCCGGACCCTCGCTGAGCGCCGCGCGGCGGCGGGGCAGTGCGAGACCGCCCTGAGCTACGGTATCCGCACCTGGGTGGACGACGTGGACGACGCCGTGAACAAGGCCTACGCCGCCTGGCCCACCCGGCTGTATCTGGTGGGTGTGGACGGCCGGGTGGTCTACCACGGGGGGCTGGGTCCCTTCGGCTTCTCGCCCAAGGCCCTGGGCAAAGCCATCGAAGCCCTGGGCTAGTCGCAGTCGCAGCCAGGGCTGCAGTCACGGTTCGACTTCAGCTCGCGCATGATGAAGCCGGTGACGATCATGCACTGGGCGGCGTAGTAGATGCCGATGTTGATGATGGTGGAGTTGGGGATCTCCACCAGGAACTTGTTCACCGCGATGACCGTGTCCGAGATCATGAACGCGATCGCGCCGATGGCGAT
>Ga0307987_1001089_pt1 | contig 15369 bp, 13 predicted proteins | sample EllFjometagen181_FD_203157 | JGI IMG/M metagenome (GOLD analysis project Ga0307987, IMG submission 203157) | Marine microbial communities from Ellis Fjord, Antarctic Ocean - #181 | ecosystem: Environmental > Aquatic > Marine > Unclassified | place: Southern Ocean | collected 2014-10-08
GGGAAGGAATCTGTACCCTGTCCAGCATCTCAATCGCTGCTTCCAGGGCCTGTTTTTTCCCAAACCCCTTGTGAAGCCTGAACATTTCCGAAATCTGGTTCCCAATAGTGAAAACAGGATTTAGAGAAGTCATGGGCTCCTGGAAAATCATGGCAATGCCGGCGCCTCGGATCCTGCGAATCTCTTGGGGAGGCAGGGTCAACAAATTTCTATTGTGAAAAAAAATTTCACCTCCCACAATTTTACCGGGAGGCTCTGGAACCAATTGCATGATCGATTGGGCGGTAACACTTTTTCCGCAGCCTGATTCCCCCATAGTTATGGTTATAATTTAATTCCTGATAGCCCTGTTCATCAGGTAGCATACAAATATCAAATGGGTCAATAAAAAAATAAAAAACGGTTTAAAAAAACATTAAACCTTTCACAAAAGATAAAACCCAGATTAGGATCTGACCCGGCTAGTACAATTTCAACCCCTGATATTCCATGAGCTCGGCCAATGCCAGGTCAAACTGCCTGCCAATATCATGGGCGTCAAACAAAGAACGGATATAGGCATGAAATCCTTCCGGGGTATTGATACTGGCCGTTTCTTCCACGACATTCCTGCATTTTTCCACTTCATTGAAAAACAAGTCTGTAATTTCCGGAGCATTGGAGAGAAATCCCTCCATGGTGAGTTCCTCCCAATTATGACTATAGGAGTGTTTTCTATCCGAGGTGAAACTGACCTTGGGATTTTTTCCATGGGCATCCTGGATGATAAACTCGAAACGGGCACACCGCTTAATTACCCGGTGAAGTTGCTGGTCCGGAAACTTCAGAGAAGCAGACACAGCATTGGCAAAATAGCGTGTAAAAAGATCTTGCTTGGCAGGAGAGGCATCCACGGCATGGGGCCCGATGTTTTTTTCCAGGCTTTCCTCAAGGCAGTCCTTGCACATATAGGTCTCATATCGAAACCCTCGGGTACAATTTTCCATAAAAAGCGCTTTTCTTTCCATGACGATCTCATGGGTAAATGTCATGAGAAATCTGGCGGCCTCGTCATCTGGTTCTGCGGGAAATTCCTTCATCATGTACAATTCCATGGGCAAGAAAATACCGCTGGGCCGATTCTTGACCATGATTTTGGTTCCCCCGACAGCTTCAAGGGCGGCCATGGCCAATTCGAAATAAATATAATCCAATTGGGGAACAATTCTGCCTTCAAATTTTCTTTTTCGGTTATTTTTCAGAATTTCGGGAATATCATGGGGGTTCAGGGGCATATAATCATACTCGGCAAGGATCGGATTGATCTGGGTTATCCTGTAGTTAAGCGCCAGAAGGACAGAGGCGATTTTGTCCTTGCCCGGGTGGTTAATCTTGTTGTTTAAAAGTTTGATCAGATAGGTATTGGAGATACCTGAAATCTGACTGATCCGGTTGATATTAAGATCGCTTTTCTCAATAATTCGGGTGAGGGTATCTGGGAAATTGCGCATGGGTATCAAGGGATCCTTTATATCTTGTTCAGATTCAGTCTGACTTCCATAAAATAACACCGGGGTTTACATATTTAATATAATGGAGTTTAATAAAAGTTTAACTGAAAAACAAGGAGATTACAAAAATCTTCTCTCCCGCCTGTGCCGCCCGATTGTTCACAATCTCCCTTTACACGTGCTCAAAAGGTTGCTAAATATTATTCAGGAACCAGTGAACAAAAAAAATACTCTCTTCCCATTCAGCCAAAATGCCAGAGTTGGCAAAATGGCTGAATAGCGATTTAATGCAGGCGTTGTGGCAGCCCCTTTTTCTTGCATCCAAATCTAAAATATATTTCCAATAAATCGCGTTTCGAGATACTTATTTTCATAGTGTAACGCGGCAAACAACCTAAGGAATTTTGGCAGGAAATATCAGAAATTTTAATTTTTAATTTTAAATCAAAATCCACTCATTATATTACCTGATTTTGCGGCAATCCTCTCCAGGGCGGTATTTAATGTATTTAGTTTATAGTTTGAGTATCAAATGGAATTTTCCCCAACCACAATATCTTGTGCCAGGCTTCAACTCAAAAAAAACGGAGACTATTAATAATAATAGTCCGGACCTTTAAATCCAGCATTTAGGGAGATAAATCATACATAATGCTCAGTAGGGTTACAGATTAATTTTAAAACCACTGTTTCTGTATATTATGCGTATTGTAAATCCGTTTCGCTAAAATTAGAACAATTACTTATCCATCCATGCTTGCAGAGAGTTTTGATTGCAATGGAGATTTGGCGTTGAGTAAATTGTTTTTTTCTGTTGTTCCAGTTATGTGTTCTTAATACAACCTCTTTTTGAGACTGGGCTCCCTCACGATTGATGACCCAATGCACAGTAGATAAAAGTTCTAATCCAAATGGTGATTCAAAACCCTCTACTAAATCTGAAACTCTTTTAAATCGATCTACAGTTTCATTGTTAGATTTAAGGAATGAATAAGAATCTTCATAGGCACCTGGAACCAATTCGAGCGGCTTGTTAGGATCATCTCCTCCGTCTGCGTACCCCGAAATAAGGTGACCTTCAATTGCATTTAGCACATGCCGAAGCTTTTCGGCATAAGGACCATAATGCGCTTTTTCATAATCAAGTCTTAATGGTTCACCGGATTCTTGCAAAAAATACATTAATTTATGAATTTCTAAAAGTGTCACAAATGGATCGAGTAGGCCTTTTAAATATCGGCTCATTAACCCAACAAGAGCAGCTCTGCCGGGAGTCATTTTTGGGACCGTTTTGTTCTTTACCATCTTTTTAGCGGTAGGTGCCCCTTTAGGTTCAAATACGATCACATTTGTGTCTTCCAATGGTATTAATGCTTTTTCAATTAAACTTTTTACTTCAGACCAATTTAAACCACCTAATCCAGATCCAAGTGGTGGAATTGCAATTGATTTAATATTATTTTTTTTAATTACAACAAGAAGATCTTTTAATCCAGATTCAATATCTTCTAACCGACTTGCTCCACGCCAATGACGTTTTGTTGGAAAATTGACTATATATTTAGCTCCTAACATTTCTCCTGTGTGGAACACGAACATTTTACCGGGATTTACTTGTTTAAGCTTACAAGCGGATGCATATGCTTTGTAATTTCCAGGATAAGCTTTTTTAAATTGTAGGGCAATTCCTCTCCCCATAGCACCAACGCAATTGACTGTATTAACAATAGCCTCTGCGTTTTCTTTAAATAGATCACCTGTTTTATATTGTAGCATTTTAACACCTCTTACTTTTAATAATCCCAATTACGGCGCACATTTATTTTGGGTTTGTGCGTTGTAGTAGCTAATTCTCTATTCACAATAGTATCATATTTTGTTGATATAACGCCAACCTGTTCTATCAACTGCCAGGGAAAATAATCTTCAATTAAAAATTCGGCTTGCTTTTCTTCCTGTTGGCCTCGCCACTGGGTAGCATTCACAGCCGTCCAGTTTATTTCATTAAGTTGAGATAAATCAGAAAAATCTCTAAAATAACTTGATCCTGCATTGCTGGAAGTAAATGCCCAGCGTTTATTATTTTGTTCAGCCCATTCAATGGTTTCTTTAAGGTCAGCGACTAAATGAACTATAGGGGATTGACCACCTTGGTATTCAAGGTCAGAATTTCGTTTGTGAATTAAAAACAGCATAACAGAGCGTGGACAAAAATAAAAGGGAACGCATTGTCCTACAAATAATCCAGGATGACTTTCTAATTGATATTGTTCAAGACGACGGCGCTTGATACTTGACATCCCAATAGTTGTTCCGATTGGATCATTCGCTGTAATTATTTTATCAGAATAAAGAAAGCCACCCTTAAGAACTGAGGGAATTTTATCACAATGAAGAATGTGGCAGATCTTTGGGCGTTGTGGGGCTGACATATTTAACCTCAGTTATTGGATATGATTCCACATTATTTAAAATAAAAAAAGCCGTGAGGCAATACTTTTATAAAATAGAAGATAGAATGGTATAAAATATTTATTCAGCGGGCTTTCAAGTGAGATTGAGAGATGTAAATCACTTCGGGTTTATGGTATCCACAAATCTTTTGACCCGAAGGTACGAGAGTCCACTTATTTGGAGAATAACAGTCCTGTCTGGATATCTGCGACAGGGAGGTTTATACATAGAGGAGATTTTGATTTAAAATGAAAATTTTAAATTTTTGATATTGCCTGTCAGAATTCCTGATATTGATTGCAGCGTTACAATTCTTGATGACCGTTCTACCCACCATTGACATCCTTCTGGTTTTCCACCCTCGGTTTACATGGGATCACCCTGAACATTCATGACCATTGTTCATTGGTTTTTTCTTGTGTCTCTTGACAAGAACCGGGATCCTGTCTTATAGCTCAAGCTGATTCTAACCCAAGGGAACTTTTAATATGATGCCCAACTCCTTAATTTCGGCACTCTTGCTCCTGGCAACAGTCGGTCTGATCCTGACCCTTGTTTTCCGATATCTTTCAATGAAAAAGCAGTATAAACCCTTGGATTCTGCCCAGGGGGATCAGGAACATCCAACCGATTCCCTGGTTGACATCAACGGATTTGCCCAGCGGCTTGCCGGGCTGATTCAGATTCCCACAGTCTCCTGGACCAATCGCAGCAAACGCGATCTTTCTCTTTTTTCCCGGTTCCAGAAAGAATTAATAACCCTTTATCCACGGGTACATGCGACACTTACGCGGGAAGTCCATGGAAATTTTGGCCTTATCTATCATTGGAAAGGCAAAAACCCTGACCGGCAGCCGGTGCTCTTTTTGGCCCATTACGATGTGGTACCGGCAGAGGAAAAGGGAGGTGAGACCTGGACAGAGCCCCCCTTCAGCGGAAAGATAAAAGAAGGGATTCTCTGGGGAAGGGGGACACTGGATATCAAGTCCCAGCTTGCCTTTCAGATGGAAACAGCAGAACTCCTTTTGACCCGGGGATGGCAACCGGACAGGGATATTTATTTTGCCTTTGGCGGGGATGAAGAAATTGCCGGGACAGAAGGAGCCGGGAACATGGCTGATATTTTCAAAGAGCGGGGCCTGTCCTTTGAATTTATTGTGGATGAAGGCGGTGTGATTGCCCGGGATCAACTGGCCTTTCTCAAGGGGCAGCCGGCGGCATTGGTCGGGCTGGCAGAAAAAGGAATGGTGACCTTTAAAATCACAACACCTGGCGTGAGCGGTCATTCCTCAATGCCCGAGAGGGAAGGCACGGCCATCGGCCGTCTGGCCCGGGGCATTGTCCGCCTGGAGAGAACAAGGTTCCCCAGCCGCCTTGATCCGGTGATGCGAAATATGCTGGAACGATTTGTTCCCCATGTCTCCCCTGCCCTTGGCGTTATCTTTGCCAATCTCTGGCTCTTTTCCCCTTTAATCCGTTATATTTTTTCCAAAAACAAGACCACGGACAGCTTGATCCGGACCACCCAGGCCGTCACGGTATTTAATTCAGGTGAGCAGGAAAATATCCTGCCGGGAGAGGCCTCCTGCCTGATCAATCACCGGATCCTTCCCGGGGATACTATTGATCAACTGCAAAAACGGCACAGGCAGGTTCTCAAGGACAAGGCCTTAACCCTTGCAGATGCAGAGAACTGGCCGGCCAACAATCCCATAACGGCAGGTGATCCCAAAGGGACAGGCTTCCAGCTGATCCAAAAAATTCTGGCCAGCACCCATCCGGGCACCATTGCTGTTCCCTTTCTGGTCAATGGCTCCACCGATTCCAAATATTACCGGGATCTCTCCGACCAGATTTTACGGTTCACCCCCCTGGTGCTGAAACCTGAAGATATTGCCACCATCCACGGGGTGAATGAACGCGTCTCGCTTGAAAACCTTGAAAACGGATTAAAATTTTACCTTCAGCTCTTTTCCCAACTCTAAACGATTCTAAACAAAGAGGATACACCATGACGGATCATCAAACAGTCCTGCAAACTCCCCCGGAAGATTCCATGCTCAGAATCGGACTCAAACCCTTTCTCACAGCCCTTGGTATTTTAATGCTCCTGATCATTTTTTCAGGCTTTTTAACCCGGTGGATTCCGGCCGGGGCCTATGAACGGGTGGTCATTGACGGCAGGATGGCGGTGGTGGCAGGTTCCTTCCAATACCTGAACGAGGCAGTCTTTCCGGCCTGGAGGTGGTTCACCGCCCCCATTGAGGTAATCTGGGGGGACAATTGGCTCATGATCCTGGTGCTCTCTTTGTTCATGATTTTTCTGGGCGGCTCCTTTACGGTTCTGGAGAAAGGAGGGATCATGCAGGAGCTGCTGGCCGGTACCGTAAAACGCTTTAAGAATAACAAGTACCGCCTCATGGGGGTCATCATTTTTGTCATGATGTTTCTAGCCGCCTTTGTGGGGGTCTATGAAGCCCTGGTGCCGCTGATTGTCATCATTGTGCCCCTGTCCCTGGCATTGGGATGGGATTCTCTGACCGGATTGGGCATGAGTATGCTGGCCCTGACCTTTGGGTTTTCTGCTGCCGTGACCAACCCCTTTACCATTGCCGTGGCCCAGGAATTGTCCGGCCTCCCCCTTTTTTCAGGGGCCTGGTTTCGGATCATTTTTTTTGTGGCCATCTACATCCTGTGCTATACCTTTGTGAGCCGCTATGCTCGGAAAATTGAACGAGACCCCACCCTCTCCCCGGTTTATGAAGCAGACAACAGGATCAGGGAGCGGTTCAGCGCTGAAAAAATTTTAGGCAGCAACCAGACAAGTGATCCGCGCAAGGTAAAGGCTGCCATCTGGTTTGGCGTCTGTATGGGAATCGCCGTTGTTTTCATGGTATTGGCCGGTCTTGTCCCGGCCCTGCCGTCCGATGCCGCCTTCCCCACGGTTGCCCTTCTTTTTCTCATCGGCGGTGCCGGTGCCGGACGGATTGTGGGATACTCCTGGAAAAAACTGTTTCAGGTACTGGGCTCGGGCGCCAATAACATGCTGCCGGGCATTGTGCTCATCCTCCTTGCCATGAGTGTCCCCCATATCATGACCCGGGGCCATGTCATGGACACCATCCTCTTTTATGCTTCGGAATCGATTCAGGGAACCAACCCGTATCAGGCCGGCTTTTATATTTATCTGCTGACCCTGGCCCTGAACTTTTTTATCTCATCAGCCTCGGCCAAGGCCTTTCTGGTCATGCCCATCATTGCCCCCCTGGCCGATCTGGTGGGACTGACCCGGCAGACAGCCGTCTTTGCCTTTGACCTGGGAGACGGATTCTCCAACATGGTTTTCCCAACCAATGCCCTGCTGCTCATTGGCCTAAGCTTTACCGTGGTTTCCTATCCCAAGTGGATGAAATGGACCTGGAAGGTTCAGGTGGGCATTGTGCTTATTTCCATGATATTTCTCATGATAGCCGTGGCAATGGGGTTCGGCCCCTTTTAGAAGACAGAACTCATTTTCACAAGGACACAAGAGATGAACAGGGACAAAAACAAGCCGCAACTCCAATTAACGGCCCGGGAAATGAAAGAACTGAGCCAGGTCGCCCTGGGCAAAGAAAAGGCAGACCTGGTTGTGATCAATGGCCGTATGATGAACGTCTATACCAGCGAAATCCTGGACAATTATTGTGTCGCCATAAAAGGAAGGCGCATTGCCCTGACAGGCCCGGATGCAACCCACACCATCGGCCCTGGGACAAGGGTGATGGATGCAAAGGGGAGTACCCTGATCCCCGGCCTTATAGATGGGCATACCCACCTGGCCCTGTGGCTGAGCATTCCCGAATTTTTAAAACACGCCATGAAGGGCGGTACCACCACTATCATTACCGAATCCATGGAAGTCTTTCCCGTGGCAGGGGTTGACGGGGTGATGGATTTTCTGGCCTCCTTAAAAAACCAGCCCATTAAACTGCTGGCCACAGCCCCGGGCATGGGATCCATCAGCCAGGCCGCCCTGGGGGTCCCCCCAAAAACTATGGAACGACTCATGGACCGGGAAGATATTCTTGGCATGGGAGAGTCCTATTGGCAGTCTGTATTTCAAAATCCAGACCGGTTCCTGGCCAATTTTCAAACCGTTCTGGGCCACGGGAAACATCTTGAAGGCCATTCTGCCGGTGCCCGGGGCAATAAATTGTCTGCCTATGCAGCCCTGGGGATTTCTTCCTGCCACGAGCCCACCACCGCAGAAGATGCCTTGGAAAGATTGCGCCTGGGAATTTACGTGATGGCAAGGGAAGGCAGCATCCGCCGGGACCTGGAAGCCATTTCAGCGATCAAGGACCAGGGCGTCAGTCTTCGACGGCTCATCCTGGCCACCGACGGCATCTCCCCGGCAGATCTCCTGAAACTGGGATACATGGAATACCTGGTTCAAAAAGCCATTGACTATGGGTTTAATCCCATCGCAGCCGTGCAAATGGCCACCCTGAACGTGGCCGAACATTTTGGGCTGGACCATGCTATTGGCGGTCTTGCCCCGGGGAAAATGGCGGACATGGTCATCATCCCTGATCCCGGGACCATCCGGGCAGAAACGGTCATCAGCAATGGTCGCGTCATTGCTGAAAACGGCCAATTGTCCGTTAGCCCCCGGCACCATTCCTACGCCCCAAAAAGCCTCAACACCGTGACCCTCCCCAGAGAATTAACCCCTAATGATTTCAGAATCAGGCTGGATACAAATGCCCCGAAAAACAAAATGCGAATCATTGAGATGGTGACCGACCTTGTCACCCGGGAAATCATTGAAGAAATAGAAGTGGTGGACGGCGAACTCAAGGAGAGCCTTAAAACAAATCTGGTAAAGATAGCCGCCGTGGACCGTACCCACACCCCCGGAAAAAGTTTTACCGGCCTCATCAAAGGGTTCGGATTGACATCCGGTGCAATGGCCTGCAGTGCTGCCTGGGACACCGCCTGCATCATTGTTGTGGGCACCAATGGAGTGGACATGGCCCTGGCAGTCAATCGAATCCATGATCTTCAAGGGGGAATTGTGATCTGCGAAAACAAAAAAATCCGCCACGAGCTGGCCCTGCCTGTTTTTGGCATCATATCCGAGCTGCCCGTTGAAGAGATAGCCAATCACATGGAACAAATCCGAATAATCATGGCAGAACTCGGGGTTGATTTTCCAGATCCCGTGCTGACCCTGACCACCCTGACATGTGCTGCTATCCCCTATCTGCGCATCTGTGAACAAGGGCTGGTGAATCTTAAAGATGGCAAAACCCAGGGCCTGTTTCCCGATCAAGCAACGGGGAAATCATGATGGCTGAGCATCAAAAAAGCCCTTTTTTTTATGGCTACATTATTATTTTATCCGGATTTTTCATACAGGCCTTTGTCTGGGGCATCAGTAATAGTTTCGGCGTATTCTTTGATCCCTTGATCAAGGAGTTTGGATGGTCACGGGCCACCATTTCCGGGGCGGCCTCTCTGGGATTTTTAGTCCACGGATCTGCCAGCATTGTTCTGGGAAACCTGAACGACAAGTTCGGCCCCCGGGTCATCATGAGTGGATGCGGTGTCTTCCTGGGCCTTGGATTTTTTCTGATGGCAACACTTCACCAAGCCTGGCAACTGTATCTTTTCTATGGCCTGATTACCGGTATCGGCCTTGGCGGCATTGATGTTATCCCCTTATCTACAGTTTCCAGGTGGTTTAAAAAAAACCGGGGGATGATGAGCGGCATCATCAAAGTCGGGACAGGGGTCGGCATGCTCACCATGCCCTTTTTCATCACCTGGCTGATACAGCAGTATGGATGGCGAATAGCCTTTATGGTGCTGGCATTTATGATCATCCTCTCTGTTTTATTTTTTGCCCAGTTTTTGGTTCGTGACCCCATCTTAAAATCACAATTCATTGACAATAAAATCCAGGGGGCAGCCCAGCCAAAAAAAGAATCAGAAGAAGGATTAACCTTTCAGGAGGCCATTGCCACCCGGCAATTATGGACAATTTGTTTCATCTATTTTATTATTCTTTTTTGTGTATATACCATTCTTATACACATTGTTCAGCATGCCATTGACCTTGGCATTCGGCCGGGATTTTCCGCTGGCATTTTGTCAACCATCGGCGGCGTCAGCATTGCGGGCCGGTTTTTGATGGGCGGGGCAGCTGATAAAATCGGTGAAAAATCGGCCCTGTTGATTTGCCTTCTGTGTTTACTCTCCTCCCTTGTCTTTTTGCAGGCAGTACAAACCCTGGGGATGTTCTATCTGTTTGCTGCTGTGTACGGGTTTGCCCACGGTGGATTTTTCTCCCTGGTCTCCCCCCTGATCGCCAAATTTTTCGGAACAAGGTCCCATGGCCTTCTCTTTGGGATTGTCATATTCAGCAGCACCATCGGAGGGGCCATCGGCCCGTTTATGGCGGGATATATTTTTGACCTGACCGCAAGTTATAAAATGGTTTTTATGATTTTGGCAGTTTTATGCACCCTTGCCTTGATGTTGGCAACATCGCTTAAACCCCTTCTTGTCCAGAGCACTGACCATGACCTTTAAAAAGAATGTCTCCTCCGCCTGGCAATTTCTTTTTGATAAAAATAACCGGACACCCGATTGGAAATTGCCGGTTAAGCCCGTTGACCTGTCCCATTTTAAAACCCCGGGCCACCATCAATTAAACAGCACCTGGCTGGGCCATTCCTCTTTAATGATCAATATAGACGGGTATAAGCTCTTAACAGACCCGGTATTTGAAAAAAAGGTATCCCTTGTGGGCCCGACCCGGTTTAACGGCAGGCTTCCCATCGACCCCGCAACCCTTCCTGATATTGATCTGGTGATTATCTCCCATGACCACTATGATCACTTGAATAAATATTCCATAGGACTGTTAAAAAACATCACCCAAAAATTTGTCACCCCCCTGGGGGGAAGGATCAGGTAAAATTTTAAACCCCCTTAAAATCGGCATCTCTTCTCTCAAGAAAGGACTGGATGCCTTCCTTAAAGTCCTCACTTTTCATGATGGGCACAAGATCCGACAATAATCTTTCAATGGCGGCCCGGTCTCCCTGGGATCGAGCGATTCGTCCGGATTTCAGGGTTGCCTGAACCCCCAGGGACAACTGTTCGCTGTTTTTCTCATCATGATGGGGGGGGGGCAACTTTTTTGGGTGTCATTGCCAATGCCACGGAACTTCTCATGGTTAAACGGGAAACCACCACCCGGATGAAAAAAGTCAACATGGTCCTGGGAACCTTCTTTAGCGAAATCGGATATGGTCTCATCGATCGTTTCTCACACCAGGACAAAAACATAGCCGTCCTGAGACCCATGCTTCTCATGGACATGAAATGGGGAAAAAAGGGTTCAGCGAAACCTTGCTGGCCTTATTTCACCTTATGGATGAACTGAACTCAAGGGAAAATTTTGAAAACCTGCCTGAATTGGATATCCGGCATCTTTCAGGGGATTTCAACCGTGCGTATAAACGACTGGCCCTTCAATGGCTTGATTATCTTGAACACTTAAAGGAACAATACGCCTATCTGTTTTCCCTTGCAGCAAGGAAAAATCCCTTTAACCCCGATGCCAATCCCGTTGTCCTGGATTAAAATCGATTTAAGCCGGCTGAAACACCATCTCTCCGGCCAGCCAATTTGTTAAGGGCGCTGACAGGGAAAGACAATTTCCAATGGTCAATCATTATTCCCAGGGCAGGGGATCCTTGCAGGGGAGTTGTTACTTAAACTTTTTGGCCCTGGAAAGAGTCGCGTTTTTCCAGGGTCTGCTGGATCATATTAAAGGTTTCCCTGTACCGGCCCGCCCAGGCCGGTGCCCTGAGTTCTTCTCCATGGGGGTCGCCGGTGATGCGCTGGATAATGATCTCTTTCGGAAGCCGTTCCAAAAAATCGCAGACCATGTCCACATAGTCTTTTTGTTCCATGCACGTGTAGTCCCCCTTTTGCCATATCCGGTCAAGGGGGGTATCCTTGATCACATAAAGCAAATGAATTTTCACCCCGTTGATCCCCATATTGGCAAGGACCCTGGCAGTTTCCAGCATCATGGCCCTGTCTTCACCGGGCAGCCCCAAAATAACATGGACACAGATGTTGATCCCCCTGTCACGGGTCATGTCAACGGCCCGGACAAAATCCTTAAAATCATGGCCCCTGTTGATCAGGGACAAGGTGGTATCATGGACAGATTGGAGGCCGTATTCCAGCCAGACCAGGTACTGGTTTGTATAGGACTGGATAAGCGCAATTTTTTGTTCATCCACACAATCGGGCCGGGTACCAATGGCCATCCCCACCATTCCCTCACAGGCAAGGGCCTCGTCATATAAGGCCTTCATGTGGGCGCAGGAGGTATAGGTATTGGTATAGGATTGGAAATAGGCAAGAAATTTTTTGGCCTTGTATTTTTTGATCATACCGATCCTGCCAGCTTCAATCTGCTGGGTAATGGAAAGCCCCCTGGCAAAGGCACCGGACCCGGACCCCTTGGCGTTGCAATAGATGCAGCCTCGTCTGGACAGCGATCCGTCCCGGTTGGGGCAGGAAAGCCCTGCATCGACCGAGATCTTTTGTACCCGCATCCCAAATAATTTTCTCAAATATCCATTATAATCTGAATATCGTTTTTCTTTATCCATTCGTATCCATTTTCCATAAAAATCCAAAGTTCTTTTGCTTCAATATGTATCACCATATCTGACAACAGTACAGGTCCTCTTGAAAAAGGGGCGGGTTTTCAGGCATGATTGCCAGTAAAGACTGACAGGCAGCCCGCAATGTCATGGCCAACAAAGGAAATGCCGATAAAAAAAACATATTAATCTGCAATTATTGCAATTAATGTCATCTGGATCTTGACCAAATTCATAAGCGCTCCTATATTAACTGGTTATGAATTTTTATAAAAAAGCCTATGATGTCATTGTAATCGGTGCCGGCCATGCCGGGTGTGAGGCCGCCCTTGCTGCCGCAAGAATGGGGTGCCAAACCCTGCTACTGACCATTGACATGGATAAAATTGCGGCCATGCCCTGCAGCCCCTCCATTGGCGGCATGGCCAAGGGTCAGCTGGTAAAGGAGATTGATGCCCTGGGAGGGCAGATGGCCAAGGTCTCGGATTGGTCTGCCATTCAGTACCGAACCTTGAATACAAAAAAAGGACCTGCGGTTCATTCCACCCGGACCCAGAACGACAAGGTCATGTATTCAAGAAAGATGAAGGAGGTGCTTGAAACGACACCGGGCCTTGACTTAAAGCAGGCCATGGTGCAGTCCCTCCTCCTGGAAAAAAACCAGATAAAGGGCATCGTTGACCAGACCGGGTTTGAATACACGGCGCTTTCGATTGTCATTGCAACGGGTACATTTTTACGGGGCATGGTCCATATCGGATCAACCCGGATAGATGCCGGACGGGCCGGTGAATTTTCCTCCATCGGTCTGGCCCAAAGCCTGGCCAAGATAGGACTTGACATGGGCCGGATGAAAACCGGCACCCCGCCGCGGCTCCATGCAGACAGCATCGATTTTTCCCAATTTAACATCCATGGGACAGACACTATTGCCAAACCCTTTTCTTTTTCCACCCGGGAAATCATCAACCCCATGCTGCCCAGTTTCATGGGGGAGACCAATCCTGCCACCCATGAGATCATCCGGAAAAACCTTAAATTTTCAGCCCTTTACGGCGGTCAGATCAAGGGAAAGTCTGCCCGATATTGCCCCTCCTTTGAAGACAAGATCGTCAAATTCCCGGACAGGGACAGCCACCATGTAATTTTGGAATATGAAGGAATTGAGTCCAAGGAGATCTATGCCTCCGGTCTTGGCAACAGCATGCCCCTTGAGATCCAATACCAGATCGTAAGATCCGTTCGGGGGCTGGAACAAGCCCAGATCATGCGGCCGGCCTATGCCATTGAATATGACTATGTCAATCCCCTGGAGCTTACCCCGGGTCTGGAAGTCAAAAAAATGAAGGGCCTTTTTCTGGCCGGTCAGATCAATGGGACTTCGGGCTATGAAGAGGCCGGTGCCCAGGGGTTGTGGGCCGGGGTCAATGCCGCCTGCAGGGTCCAGAAAAGGGAGCCCTTTGTCCTGGACAGGTCCCAGGCCTATATGGGGGTCATGGTGGACGATCTTGTGACCCGGGGAACCCAGGAACCCTACCGCATGTTCACCTCAAGGGCAGAGTACCGCCTCCTGCTGCGGGAAGACAATGCCGATTTGAGGCTGGCGCGCATGGGGTATGGGTATGGACTCATCGACAAAGAACACTTGGATTTTTGCAGAGAAATACAGTCCCAGACCCAACAAGAGATTGACAGAGTTAAAAACACCGTGATCAAGCCCAATGAGGCAGTCAATGCATTTCTTGTCGATCATAAAACCAATCCCATCACAACCGGGGTAAAGCTTGAACAATTGTTAAAGAGAGCAGAACTCACCTATGGGGCCTTAAACGAAATTTCTCCGGCCCTGGAACCCCTCCACGCCCGGGCCCAAAACCAGGTGGAAATCGAAATAAAATATGAAGGATATATCCAGCGCCAGCTCAATGAAATCGAAAAATTCAAAGACTTAGAAAAAATAAGAATCCCGGAAAAGTTTGACTATGCCAATGCCCATGGACTTTCAAATGAGCTCAGGGAAAAACTTGGCCTCATACAGCCCACATCCCTTGGCCAGGCATCCCGGACCGACGGAATAACACCGGCGGCTATTTCGGTTTTAATGGTGGCCATTGCCGCCTTTCAAAAGAACAAAGAATCTTGACTTGGACGGGTTGGCGCTTATTATTTAGCTCACAAACATCATAAATTATAAAATTTTGTAAAAAATAAGGAAGACGACATGGCCGATGACTATTACAGCATACTGGGTATCACCAAAACAGCAAGTCCAGCTGAAATAAAAAAAGCCTATAGGAAACTGGCTTTGAAATACCACCCGGATAAAACCGAGGGAGATAAAGGTCTTGAAGACAAATTCAAAAAAATGTCTGAAGCCTATGCCGTCCTCAGTGACCCTAAGAAGAAGAATCAATATGACACCTATGGATCTGCTGATTTCCAACAGCGGTTTTCCCAGGAAGATATTTTCAGGAACTTTGACATGGGGGATATCTTAAAAGAATTCGGCTTTGGCGGGGGAGGGGGACGAGGCCGTTCCAGGGGAGGATTTTCCGGCATGGGGGGAAACCCGTTTTCCCAGAGCGCAGGCGGCGGCTGAGGCAGCCGGCAAGCCCCGGTTCGGGGCAAGGATCTGGAGTATGAGCTCCCCCTGACCATTGATGAACTCATCAATGGCACCAAAAAAACCATCACCATCAGCCAGGGAGGAACCGCCAAAGCCATTGAGGTTACCATTCCCAAAGGGC
>Ga0307987_1001090_pt1 | contig 15368 bp, 15 predicted proteins | sample EllFjometagen181_FD_203157 | JGI IMG/M metagenome (GOLD analysis project Ga0307987, IMG submission 203157) | Marine microbial communities from Ellis Fjord, Antarctic Ocean - #181 | ecosystem: Environmental > Aquatic > Marine > Unclassified | place: Southern Ocean | collected 2014-10-08
AGGTGCCTCATGGCCATCCTGGTGGGATCGGGCCTGGCAATTTCCGGGGCGGTTTACCAGGCCTTGTTCCGGAACCCCCTGGTCTCCCCAGACATTTTAGGGGTTTCTGCTGGTTGCACCTTTGGGACAGCCCTCCTATAAAATCCTCATCCTGAGATCCGGCAAAGACAACCGGCTCCTCTGTGAAGAAATTTCAGAACATGCCTACAGGCCAGGGATGGACATTTTCCAGTCAGGCGCTTTTTGGGGAAACTTTGACTATGATACCCAGGGTATCTGCATCACAGAACTGGTAAAAATTGTCCGGGCCCATGCCTGGGGAAAAGACAAATGGCAATACATAAGGTTATCTGGCCTATACCCTGAACTGGTTTGAAAAAACCGTATATATTGGCAAGGCAGATGTGAGTGTGGATAAAAATCATTCTTTTTTCTACAGCCCCACACTGGTCAAAATGAATCAAGTGGATGCCTTGTTTCTTCTCCTACACGAGGTATTATGCCTTCGTTTCAAGGAGGATCCAAAGGGCTTTCCCAGCGTATTACCCGGAACAATGAGACCCTTTCAAACACAGAAGCCAGACTTTCAGCCAGTAAGTCCATTGTAGAGACCTATCTGCTGGATCTGCTGAATTTGGTAAAAATTTTGAGTTTCTTGATTTTAAAAATTCTACCAATGCGGAAAGCCATCGATTTACGATTGAATTTAACAAAACCGTTGAAAAATTTTCCTTGGACCTGGCTTGAATAAATCATCACAATGTCTGCACCTGCGCCTTCGTTTTTTCTTTTTCATAGACCTGGTACCTCCTCAGATCTATAATCGGCCTATACGAAAGGCGGGCGGGGTATTGTTTTAAAAAAGGGGCGGGGTCTGCGGAGTCTGCGGAGTCTGGCTGGGTAACTCGTAACAAAACTAAACTCGCTACATAACTGGCTAATTATCGGGGATCTCATGCCCGATTTGGGTTCAAAGGTTGAATGGTTCTTAAATCCACATACGGCCCCACCCCCTACCATACCTGTCTTTTGGGATTCATGGGGATTTTACTCAAAGTTTAATTCTTATACCCACCCTATAAATTTTAAAAAAGGTGGCATTTTAGAAAAGGAAGGGCGAAAAATAGCACTTGACTTTTAGCGCTATATTGTAATATTGCACTATATTGTTTGTGGAATTCTGGTTAAAATACTTTTGATGAATTTAAGGAGATGCAAATGAGCATTAAAGTCGGAATCAACGGGTTTGGCAGAATTGGAAGAGTTTTATTCAGGGCTGCAATGCAAAACAACGATATTGAAATTGTTGCAATCAATGATTTGATGGATACAAAGACGCTGTCCCACCTGTTAAAATATGATTCGGTACATGGTAATTTAAACAATGAAGTGACATATAGCGATAACGCTATTATTGTAGATGATACTGAGATACAAGTGACTTCTATAAAAGACCCTTCTCAACTTCCATGGTCTCAGTTTGGTGTGGATATCGCTGCAGAATGTACCGGTTTATTCCGGGACAAAGAAAATGCATCAAAACATCTGTCAGCCGGAGCTAAAAAGGTTGTAATTTCAGCACCTGCCCAAGACCCGGATATTACGATCGTTTGCGGTGTCAATGATTCTGATTATGATCCTTCAAAACACGATATCATTTCAAATGCATCCTGTACTACTAATTGCCTGGCACCCGTGCTTAAGGTACTGTTGGAAAATTATGGTATCGAATCAGGATTGATGACAACCATTCATGCGTACACGGGAGATCAATGCCTTCTTGATTTTCCACACAAAGATTTAAGACGGTCGAGAGCCGCAGCTCTTTCAATGATACCAACAAGCACGGGTGCAGCACGGGCCGTTGCTTTAGTTTTACCCGAGCTTGAGGGTAAACTTAATGGGTTAGCCGTGAGAGTGCCCACACCAAATGTTTCCCTTGTGGATGTAACAGTTCAGGTTCAGCAGGATGGCCTTACTTCCGATATGGTCAATACAGCATTGAAACAGGCATCGGAAAATTCATTGAAAAATATTTTAGGATATACAGATCTTCCATTGGTCTCTGTAGATTTCAATGGGTCGGTGTTGTCTTCGATTGTAGATGCATCAACGACATGTGTCCAAGGAAAACAGGTAAAAGTTTTATCATGGTATGATAACGAAACTGGATATTCTAACCGAATGATAGATCTAATAAACAAAATAGGGTCAATGATATAAGGGAGGAACGCTATGAGCAATCGTCGACCATTTATTGCCGGCAATTGGAAATTATATAAAACAATTCCTGAATCCAATTCTGCTGTAAAAATTGCGACCTGTGCGGTTAGGAACGTTGCCTATACAACTACCTGAAATGACAGAGTTGGCAATTTTCAATGTTTTGAAAACAAGCTTTTCTATATCGTTGAAATTGCGCACTATCCTGAAAATAAAGGCGCTGGCAAAAAGGCAACCGCACAGGTCGAAAAATTGCAAAAGTTAATAGACGGTTTTAACGACAGAGACATCATGATTGCCCCGGTTTTTACTTCCCTGTCCGAAGTTGGGAACCATATCCATTTATCAAATCTCTACATGGGTGCACAAAATCTTTATTGGGAAAAAGAAGGTGCCTTCACGGGAGAGGTGTCCGGTGCGATGTTAAAGTCAGCAGGATGTGATTATGTATTGGTGGGACATTCTGAAAGAAGGCAGTTTTTCGGAGAGACCGATCCCAGCGTAAATAAAAAAATCCATGCTGCATTGGATGCAAAGTTAAAACCTGTGCTCTGTATTGGTGAGTGGTGAGACCGAAACCCAAAGGAAAAAAAAACAGACAAACAAGATTATTGAATCCCAAATCTATCTGGGCCTTAAAGATGTCCCCCTAAAGCAAGTTGAAGAAATTGTGATTGCCTATGAACCGGTCTGGGCCATCGGCACAGGCAATACGGCAAGCCCTGATCAGGTTCAATCCGTACACGCAGAAATTAGAAGGCTTGTGGAGAAAATGTTTTCAACATCATGTTCAGATACAACCCGGATTTTATATGGCGGTAGTGTAAAACCGGACAATATTAATGATTTTATGAAACTTCCAGATATAGATGGTGTCCTTGTCGGCGGAGCAAGTCTCGACCCCGAAATATTTGCTCAAATTGTAAGCTTCCAGATTTGAAAAATAGGATAAATCATTGGTGAAAAAAATATTGCTGATATAATCCTGTCCTCTGTATAGACAGCGTGTAGATGGAGAAAAAAACAAGGCTGTTTTAACACTTTAATTGTCCTGGCCTGGGAATTAAAGCCTGTTCTTTAATATTCGGGCCAGTTTTTTTTGAGTGTGATGAACTGGATTAAATTTTTGTCCGGTGGCGGCAACAATGTTATCGATATCACTTTCTTTTATTCCATAGCTGCCAAGTTTTGGTATATTCAGCAGATCCGTCCATTTATATAAAAATTCTGCCAGTATAAGACTTTCTTTAACAGGATCTTTGTGAGTTGAATCTTTGATCAAAAGTCTATTGATTTTTGCATACTTTAGTAAAGCAGGATTATTTTTTCCCTGTTCAATAAGCACCTCTATATTTTGCTGTGTGGTTTCTGCCAGCAATGTCCCGCAAACGATACCGTGGGGGACGCCAAAAAGCCCACCGATAACACCGGCAAAACCATGGACAAGTCCCAAGCCTGCATTGGCGAGGGTTAATCCAGAAAGATATGACGCATAACTAAGTTTTGATCGGGTTGAAATGTCATTTGGGTCTTCCAGGGTTGAATGGACAAGAGCATTTCCTAAACCGGTCAAACCACTGCAGGCAAGTGCGTCCGTCATTGGGGATGAATGAGTTGAGACAAACGATTCAACAAGTTGTGTGAGCGCATCCATGCCGCAGGCTGCAGTGATATTTTTCGGACAGGTAAGTGTCAGAACCGGGTCTACCAAAGCGACATTTGGAATAAAATTGTCGTGCCGTAAGGATTTTTTATATCCACTTTTACCAACATCACTTATGACAGCATTTTTTGTCGCCTCACTACCTGTGCCAGAGGTTGTCGGTATCGCAATAAAGGGAATTTTAAACCCATCGTGAATTTTGTTACCGATACCTTCCAGATATTGAATAACAGGTTCTTCTTTAGGAAGCATGGCAGAGATTGCTTTTCCGGCATCCAGAACACTTCCACCACCAATGGCAACCACCACATCAATTTTTTTTTCTTTGTAACGCTCTACAACGCTATCAATGTCATCTGGTGTTGGTTCTCTTTTAATCTTGTCTGTATGATAATTGATATCCGATGCTTTTAGTGACTGAGATAATTTTTCCCAGTGCCGGCTATTTAAAAAGGAGGTCGAGCCTGTTAACAGCAAAATAGAGGTTCCGTGGAATAAAATAATATCAGGCAGTAGCTCAAGTTTGTTGGGTCCAAAAAATAGCTGTTGGTTGGAAAAAAAATTGAAATTCATATCAATCTCCTAAAATCAATATTCTTCACTCAATGTTGCCTTTATCACGCGTGGGAATAATGCACAAAGCAATTTATTTTTATAGCTTGACCCAGACATAATGTTGTAATATTATTACAATCAAACTATTATCAATAAGTAAAGGTTTATTGATATGGGAAGCGATACATGAAAATAAATTAATAGAAATCTGTCAATCGATATTCTTATTTTCAAGACAAAGGATTTACCTGATATTATTCGATTTATTTGAAAGAAATTCAAATGAAATTGTACAAGCTTGGCAAAGTGCCTTGGAAAGAATCCCAGTTGATCTACCACGCTTTGGCTCTATGCAGGGAGGAAGCCCTTTGCCTGCTGTCGCCTGCCAGTCCCTATGTCTGCATCGGGTTTCATCAGGATGTAACCCAGGAAGTTGACCTTAAATATTGTCGACAGAACCATATTCCGATATTTCGGCGTGAGGTGGGGGGGGGCGCCGTTTTCCTTGATGGCAACCAGTTGTTTTTTCAGCTGATTCTCCATCGAAATTCTCCCCATGCACCAAAACGAATTGATGCTTTTTACCGTAAATTTTTACAGCCGGTTATAAACGTTCACCACCGGATCGGAGTGCAGACAACCTTCAAGCCAGTAAATGACCTGGTTGTCAGGCAGCGCAAAATTTCAGGATCCGGTGCTGGAGAGATAGGGAACAGCATCGTATTTGTGGGGAATATAATTCTGGATTTTGACTATGAAACCATGTCCAGAGTTTTGAAAATTCCAGATGAAAAATTTCGTGATAAAGTTAAAAAGGGTATAGAGGAAAATTTGAGCACCATCGGCAGGGAATTGGGGCAAAAGAACCTGAACCGCTGGGATGAAAAAACGCTTAATGACCTTATGAGCAAAGAATTTGAAAAAATTCTGGGCCCGTTTACGACTGGCCAGATGGATGCGGTGCTTATCGATAAGATTCAAGAATTGAAAACAACCATGCTAAATGATAGATGGCTTTACCGTAAAGGCAGGCAGCAAACCGGGCGTGTTGTAAAAGTGCGGTCAGGTCTTGAAATGGTGCAGCGTATGCATAAAGCTACCGGAGGGTTGATCAAAACGAATTTTGAAATCAGAGAAGGAAAATTGGTCAATCTAAATATAACGGGTGATTTTTTTTGTTTCCCCCATACACTTATCCGGGACATGGAAAGAAATCTCGAAGGAGCAGCATTGGGGGATATCCGAAGAATCGTAACGGCGGTTTATGATGACCCTTCGAATCAAATTCCTGGCGTCACAATAGAGGACTGGATGATAATTTTTAAAAAATGATATTAAAACATTATGGTGTTACTACGGGTTCCATACAAATGAGATGCATTCCCCATGGCACCACTGCGATACTGACACCATATAATATGAAATTTTCATAGAAGAGATGGAATGGTTATGGGATATGATACAAAAGCGGCTTCCGGCTACAAAAAATATGTGTATTGGCTAACTGAAATCCAGTTTCATCATACCTGCAGTCTGTTGTCCAAAATCGGACAGGAGGTGACAGTGGTGTCTCGACTCCCCGGACTGGCCCTGAAATCTGATTTTCCCGTAATCGGAGTTCCACCCGTAGCATGGAACGGGACTTGCAGCCGTCAGGGCAGCTGGTATCGACAGTCTGACAAAAAAGACCTGTTTCTATTGGTGAGCAGTTTTCAGATCCCTGATGCGGGTATTTCGTTGCAGGCGGTTATAACTGAAAGTAGGTTTTATCCTCCGCGACGGGCAAGTGAGCAGGAAAAAATGGCCCTTTTAGCAGATTCAGCTTTCAAGAAAAGGCTTCCGGCAGAATGGTCCCACATTGCTTCATCTGAAAAACGGATCTATTTGAAATGGGCAAAACGGCTTGGATCAAATTTGGATGAATTTGACACCCTGTTTTTATCCCATACAGCTAATCATAGCAATTTTATGCGGCCCCTGCTATTTACAGAGGATGACACCGGTGCCCAGATTCCCTATTCGATTGATTGCAGTGCACATCTTTGTTCCTGTTGTGTCGAGTTGTTTGACATTGTGGGCGGTCGCCATCCCAAAAAACTTGTGGCACCCTGTCCCGGGGCCGTCATTTGTGCCGGCATGGAGCCGAATCAATATTTACTGGTAACCTCCTATGCCGATGGCACCCATCATTCAATGTGATTAATTTAAAGAGGAAATAAACAAACGAATTGTATTTTGTCTTGACCAATCAACAACAGCGTAATATTGTACTATTTAAAATACTATAACACATTAAAATCAATTCCGGTATTTTGCAGAAAAGGAGAAAGTGAATGGAAATGCACAACTACAATATGCCTTTGGACTTGTATTACGAAAGCAATCACTATTGGATCAAGGTTGAAGGGGATATCCTTGTAATGGGAATGGATGATTTTGCCCAGAAACTTGCCGGTGATGTCGTATTTGTCCAACTGCCCAATGAGGGTAAAAAACTTAAAAAAGGCAAAAAGTTCGCCCAGGTTGAGTCCGGTAAATGGTTGGGTAAGGTTTTTGCCCCGGTGAACGGACAGATTTTAGAGAGCAATGAAGCGCTTGAAGATAATGCGATGCTCATTAATGAGGATTGCTACGGTGATGGATGGATGTATAAAATCAAGCCTAACGATATATCAGAGATCGATGATCTCATCCACGGAGAAGACGCAGTTGAATCATGGCTTGTGGCAGATATTGAAAAATATTCGTAAAACGGGAAAAAAGGGCTTTGCGAGGAATGACACAATCTAAATACCGACCCCTGGATCTTCTGAAGATGGAAGCCTGCACAAATTGTTCGATCTGTACCGATGTCTGTCCGGTTGTCGCTGCAACAAAAGATGGAAAGCTCTCAGGTGCTTATCGGATCAGCGAACTGAGAAAATTTCTCAGGTCAAAAGTCAGTCTGTTCAGGCGATTTTTTGGGTATAAGAACCCCACCCCAGAGGAATTGAAGGCATTCAGCGATACCATCTTTAAATGCACCCTGTGCGGAAGGTGTGACGCCTTCTGCCCTTCTGGAATATCCTTGCGGGAGCTATGGCTGTCCCTTCGGGAGGATATGGTGGACAACAAGGCCTATCCTCAAAAAATTGATATGATTCTTTCCAATATCCAAGAAAGTCATAATGTATTTGACGAAGAAAACGATGAGCGGGCTGACTGGGTGGAGGATATGGCTGATCCGCCAGACCATTGCTATTTAAAGGAACAAGCAGATGTCGCGTATTTTACCGGGTGTGTGTCTGCATATTTTCCCATGGTCCAACAGATCCCAATTGCCCTAGCAGAAATATTTGAGAAAGCGTCTGTCGATTTTACGCTTCTGGGTGAGGAAGAATGGTGCTGCGGCTTTCCACTTCTCGGGGCTGGGCTGAAAACTCATTTTCAGGAATTGATTGACCATAATATTGAAGCCGTTAAAAAAAAAGGTGTAAAAACCATTATATTTTCATGCCCTTCCTGTTACCAGATGTGGAAAGAGCATTATCCCCCTGAGTTTGAAATATTTCACGCCACCCAGTATTTAGACCATCTTATTTCCAGTGGAAGACTGCAACTTCATCGTTTAGCGAAAACCGTCACCTATCATGACCCCTGTGATCTTGGCCGGGGCAGTGGGGAATATGAGGCGCCCAGAAGAATATTAAAAGCGATTCCCGGACTCACCTTTAATGAGATGGAGCATAACAGGGAGGACTGTCGCTGCTGTGGCGGTGGCGGTAATCTTGAGATGATTGATAAAGACATCAGTGCCGCCATTGCCGAAGATAAAATCCGGGAAGTCATTGATACGGGCGCACAAGGGGTTGTGACAGCCTGCCAGCAATGTGTCAGAACCATGAATACCTATGTCAAGAAAAACAGGGTCAAGCTTCAGGTAGTGGATATTATCCAGCTGGTCCGCCAGGCTGTCCAGGGCCCCTGAAACTAAGATTATAGAAAGGATTAAAAGACAAATAAGATGAATACCTGGAGACTTCTGGATACCCTTCCCATGACAGCTGCCGAAAATATGGCCTTGGATGAAACCCTTGTTGAACTCAAGGGTCAGGGCAGATCACCCAATACCATTCGGTTTTTGCAGTTTTCCCCCCGCACGGTTCTGGTCGGCTATCACCAGTCGGTTGCCGAAGAGATTCGACAAGGGTATTGTCGGGCCAACAATATCGATATAAACCGCCGGATCACCGGAGGTGGTGCTATTTTTTTTGATGAAAACCAGCTGGGGTGGGAGATTTTTTGTGACAAGTCTTTTTTTAATGTCTGTATTCCCAATGACCAGCTTTTCAAAAAACTTTGTCTGCCAATTATTTCAGCTCTTGATACTCTTGGAGTAAAATCGGAATTCAGGCCAAGAAATGATATTGAGATTAATGGTAGAAAAATATCAGGAACCGGGGGGACGGATTTTGATTCTGCTTTTATGTTCCAGGGGACAATTCTGGTGGACTTTGATGCAGAGACCATGCTGCATGCGTTGAAAATTCCGATTGAAAAACTCAAGGCAAAAGAGATTGATTCTTTTAAAGACCGCGTCACCTGTCTGAATTGGGAGCTTGGCTTTACCCCTAAATTACCGGACATTAAAAAAGCTGTGGCAAAAGGATTTGAGTCGGTTCTTGGTATATCACTTGAACCGAACGGCCTTACACTTGAAGAAGAAAATTTATTTCGAAAAAAATTGAAAAAATTTAAATCTATAGAATGGATTGACAAGGTCAGGCCCGATACAAGCCCAAAAGAAACAATCCAAGCAACCTATAAAACACAAGCCGGAATGGTTCGATATACTCTGGCCATTAATTCCCGTCAAAAACGGATAAAGGATATTTATATTACCGGGGACTTTATCTCCTTTCCCAGCCGGTCCCTGTATGATTTGGAGTCCTCTTTAAGGGGGCAACCATTGAAACGAGAAAAATTAGTTTCAATCATCAAAGATTTTTTTTCCAACAAAAAAATAATTATCCCGGGAATGGAATCGGCTGATTTTATAAAACCTTTGGATCTTGCACTGGAGAAAATTAAAATCTCTGAGCTGGGGATCCCCCTGGAATACTGCAACCGGATATCGGTTACCAATGGCTCTTTTAAAGAAATAATAGCATCTGATCCGGCGGTCCTGCTACTTCCCTATTGTGCAAAGCAGAACCGGTGCGACCTTCGATATGAAAAAACGTGCAGGCGTTGCGGAGATACTACTTGCTCCATCGGACCTGCATGGCAGATGGGACTTGATGGTAAAAGAAAAGTGGTCAGTATTGTTAGTTTTGAAGATCTCTGGAAAGAATTGATGTCAATGAAACAAAAGAAAATTAAATCTTTTATTGGATGTTGTTGTCAGCCGTTTTTTTCAAAACATGTGGATGATTTTGCGGCTTCCGGGATTCCCGGTATCCTTCTCGATATTGACAATACGACCTGTTATGATCTTGATCAGGCAAAAGAAGCCTATGCAGGTCAATTTGAGAGCCAAACTCAAATTGACCTGACGCTGTTGGAAGCCGTTTTAAATGCAGTTCAAAAACAAAAATCAGGTGCATAAAGTATTTTATGGAACAATTCCGTACAGATGTACTTATTATCGGTGCCGGCCCTGCAGGAAGTTCCGCCGCCCTTTGGGCATGCCGCAACGGAGTGGATGCGCTCATGGTGGAACAAAGAAAAAAAGTGGGGGTTCCTGTTCAGTGTGCTGAGTTTATTCCGGCGATGCTCCTGAAAGATTTGGATCAAGAAAGGGCATTCATCGTCCAAAAAATCAAAGGAATGCGAACCTATATTAATGGTAAAATGGAGAAAGAGATTCAGACCCCCGGTTTGATGATTAAAAGAGACCTGTTTGATCAGGCCCTGGCAGAATCGGCAAAAAAATCAGGTGCGATACTTTTTACAGGAACAAAAGCCGTTGCACTTTCTGACCAGAGAAGCGTACTTTTAAAAAGAGAAGGCAAGCATGACCTGGAAGTCCATGCAAAAGTAATTGTTGCAGCGGACGGTCCCTTATCACAGGTGCGAACATGGGTAAATGCGCCCCGGCAAAACCCTTTACCAGCGGTTCAGATGAGTTTTTCCTTACCATCTGCTTCTGATTTCACCGAAGTCTTTTTTGATCGAACGATCCATGCAGGGTATGCTTGGCTTTTTCCCAAAGGGGACATTGCCAATGTAGGGGTGGGATTTCGCAAAAACAATCGATTCCCTCAATCGCCTGGCAAATTATTAGGCCAGTTTGTTTCGCAACTCAAGGATCAAGGAAAAATTTTAGGCGAGTCCCTATCCCACAGGGCGGGGTGGATACCCGCTGAACCGATCAGAAAAGCCGTTTATGGGAATATCCTTTTTGTCGGCGATGCCGCTGGCCAAACACACCCAATTACAGGTGCCGGCATTTTTTCTGCCGTTACCTGTGGTACCATGGCAGGTGAAGTTGCAGCCCGGGCCATACGCAAAAATGATTTTTCACAGCTCATGGACTATGATCATGAGTGGCAGGAGATGTTTGAGAGAACCCAGACCCATGCCCATCTTTGCCGAAGAAAAATGGAAACCCAATGGGATAATTTTGACCAAATAATCAAATCCTGCTGGGTGGCTTTTGGAGCGTATCATGCTGGCTAAAATAGACATGGAAATGGCACGTGATATGTCATGGCGGCATTTTGGGAAAAAAATCACCTTTTACCTACCCGGTATGTTTTCTTATAACAATATGACAGGAAAATATCCTGCTCTTTCCATAACAGGAGATGCCTGCAAGCTTCAATGTGATCACTGCAGAGGAAAGATTCTTTCCAGTATGATAAATGCGGATGATCCGAAAAAGCTGATGGTTCAGTGTCAGGAGTTTGAAAGAAAGGGAATGGTCGGGGTTTTAATCAGCGGCGGCAGCAATATGCACGGACAGCTTCCATGGGAAAGGTTTCTCACCACCATCAGGCAGATTAAAGAAACAACACGTCTTCTGATCTCGGTTCATTCAGGGTTTATTTCATTTTCCCAGGCCCGGGCATTGAAAAAAGCAGGCGTGGATCAGGCGCTCATTGATGTCATTGGTGACAAGGAAACATTTGAATCGGTTTATCATCTCCGGTTTGGGCCAGATGAAATGAAAGCAAGCATGGGTGCCCTGATGGATGCCGGTTTGGAAGTTATTCCGCATATCGTCTGTGGGCTGTTTCACGGGCGGATTCAAGGGGAGTACACTGCCGTTGATCTGATAGCTGGTTTTGATATCGAAAAATTAGTCATTGTTTCTCTTATGGCGATTCGGGGTACCCCCATGTTTTGTAGCTCTTTGCCAAAGACAAGGGACATTATCGATATTATCACATATGCCCGGATGAGCCTGCCTGAAACAAAAATCAGTCTTGGATGTGCCCGCCAGCGGGGTAACCGGGAGTTGGAGATTCTGGCAGTTCAGTCAGGCATCAACAGCATGGCACTGCCTTCAGATGAAGCCATTGAACAGGCAAAAAAATTAGGGCTTGAAATCCGATACCAAAAAACCTGCTGCAGCGTATCAAGCGATACCTCGACACCAGACTGGTAAATGAGGGTTTGAGCATATTAAAAGGATCGATTGAATGAAAATAAAAATAAAACAGAGTCCGGAATATCTCAGATTGAGCCTTGCAGCCGCTATCACTTTGGGCATCCGCCCCGGTCTTTTCTACAGGGATGCAAAACTTTATTGTATCAACCTCTTATTGACCTATCCATCCGGTTGCTCAGCCCGGTGTGCCTATTGTGGATTATCCAGAAAGCGGAAGGGCGAATGGGACGAAAAAAGTTTTATTCGTGTAACATGGCCCCAACACTCGCTGGAGGACATCATACAACGTATCGGTGAGAGGATCAATAACGTCAAGCGGATCTGTATCTCGCAGATTACCAATACGCGGTGCATAGCCGATACCGTTTATATCACCAAAAAACTGCGCGAAAGTTTTGATATCCCAGTATCCATATTGGTTTCACCGACCATTATTGACAGAGAGGATCTTAAGGATTTTAAAGAAGCCGGCGCAGATAAAATAGGGGTGGCCATCGATCTTGCCACGAAAGAGTTATTTGATAAATACAGGGGGTCAGGTGTTGGCGGGCCTCATAAATGGGAAAAATATCAGACCTGCCTGTCACAGGCAATCGAAATTTTTGGTCCTCTTAATGCCGGTTCTCATTTGGTGACCGGTATGGGTGAAACTGAATGGGAAATGTCATCGGCCATTCAAAAAATACAGGATATGGATGGGTGGACGCATCTTTTTTCTTTTTTCCCTGAAAAAGGTTCCCAGCTCAAGGATCGAGCGATGCCGGATATGGAGCATTATAGAAGGATTCAGCTGGCGCGTTACCTGATTGACAAGGGCTTGTCACGGTTTGAAAAATTTGTCTTTGACAAAAAGGAACGCATTACCGATTTTGGTTTGGACCGGACATTTTTAGAAACTGTCATAGATTCGGGTGAACCCTTCAGAACCAGCGGATGTGAAGGGTATGACGGGGAAGTCGCATGTAACAGGCCCTATGGTAATTCCAGGCCCGGGCCGGATATCCGGAACTTTCCCTTTAAACCCAATACAGCGGATATCTGTCGAATACGGCAACAATTAAACCCTAATAATTTAATGAATAATAAAATACAAAAGGTGAAAACATGTCCATAGTTGATGCAAAAGAAATGTTGATACAGGCAACAAAAGAAAAATATGCGGTTGGTGCATTCAATATTACCAATATCATCCAGATGGAAGCTGTCATAAGAGCAGCAGTGAACAAAAAATCTCCTTTGATTATCCAGACATCTGTCACCCCATCCAAATTTTTAAAGCCCCATGTTATTGCCAACGTCTATCGCACTCTGGCAGATCAAGCCCCGGTTCCCATCTGCCTGCATGTGGATCATTGTGATGATGTTGATTACTGCAAAACATGTGCAGATGCAGGATATACAAATATTATGATAGATGCTTCCAAACACGGGTTTGAAGAAAATATCCGCCAGACAAAAGAAATAGTGGACTATTGTCATGCCAGGGGCAATATTTCTGTTGAAGGTGAATTGGGAACAGTTTCCGGAATCGAAGACCAGGTGGTTGTGGCGGAAGATGAAGCACAGCTATGCGATCCTGAAAAGGCTCTCGAATTTGTAGAAAAAACAGGCATTGATCTTTTAGCTCCAGCGATAGGGACTGCTCACGGGGTTTACAAAACCAAAAATCCAAAACTGGATTTTGATCGGCTTGAAAAAATTGCGACCTTGATTAATGGTGACACGGTCACAACACCATTGGTCATTCACGGCGGCACCGGCCTTTCCGAAAATGTGGTTAAAACCCTTATATCTCTTGGCGGTTCAAAATTTAACGTGTCAACCGATCTTAAACATATCCTGATTGATGCCACCTTCGATTATATTTCCAACCAACGAGATGAATATAATCCGGGCAAAATCGATACAGCTGTTTCTAAGGCCATCATTCAAAAGATTGAAGCCTATATGGATCTTCTGGGATGTGCCGGCAAGGCATGATCATAGCGAAAATAAAAATTTGATAAAAGTGGTAAGGAGGAATTATAATGCCAGAAATTAAAGCCCTGTTTTTTGATATGGACGGTGTCATTATTGATACGGAAAAGGATGGTCACCGGGTTGCGTTTAATGAAGCTTTTCGATATTTTGGATATGAGTTTCAATGGGATGTGGATCAGTATTATAAATTGCTTCAGGTTGCAGGTGGGAAGGAGCGGATGCGTCATTATTTCCAGCTTCAAAACCTGTTCCAGGATTTGTCCTCTGAGGAAATGGCTGCGCATCTTTTAAAAGTTCATAAAAAGAAAACCGAAATTTTTTTGTTTATGTTGGAAAGGGGCAAACTACCACTGAGAGCTGGAATCAAACGCTTCATGAAAGAAGCTAGGGATCAAGGACTTCTTCTTTGTGTCTGCACAACTGCAAATGAAAAGGTTGCCAACGCTGTTACAAACAAGATGCTCAATGGGATAGATTTTGCCCATGTCCTTGCAGGTGATATCGTTAAAAATAAAAAACCAAATCCGGAAATCTATAATTTGGCATTAGAAAAAACAGGCCTTGATAAAGACTCCTGCATCGTGGTCGAGGATTCAGCAATAGGTGTTCAGGCTGCCAGGTCTGCAGGACTCAGCGTCATCGCCACAACGAACGTCTATACGGAAAAAGAAGATCTTTCCCAGGCAGATATCATTATTTCATCTTTGGGAGATCCCGGTTCAGAACAAGGTATTCTGAAAAAAGGAGATCACACCCTTAATTTTGATGGCGTACTTCGTATTGAAAAAGTGAAAACTTATTTTACCTGAGATATGAAATTATGGAAAAAAAATCATTTAAAGGTGTTATCTTTGACTTAGACGGCACCCTTCTGAATACAATATTGGATATTGCCAATTCAGTGAATAAAACGTTAAAAGAGTTTGGTTTTGAAGAGCACCCCGTATTATCCTATCATCATTTCATTGGAATGGGTTTGTATAACACAATCCAGAGGGCTCTACCCAAAAGTACTTCCCAGAAAATCTTAAGAGAGGTGTTTGAAAAATCAAAGGGCCGCTATTACCGGAATTGGAATAGAACAACTTTTCCTTATGCGGGGATCCCAAAGCTTTTGGACTATTTGACTCAACAACATATTGTTATGGCCGTTTTAACGAACAAACCCCACGATTTATCGGTAAAATGTATTAAAGAATTTTTAGGTAACTGGTCCTTTGATTTTATCATGGGCAGAGGGATAGATTACAAACCCAAGCCAAATCCTGAAGGTGCATTGATCATTGCAGGTAAAGCCGGGATAGATCCGTTCCAATTTCTTCTGGTAGGGGACAGTGATGTGGACATGATTAC
>Ga0307987_1001091_pt1 | contig 15362 bp, 12 predicted proteins | sample EllFjometagen181_FD_203157 | JGI IMG/M metagenome (GOLD analysis project Ga0307987, IMG submission 203157) | Marine microbial communities from Ellis Fjord, Antarctic Ocean - #181 | ecosystem: Environmental > Aquatic > Marine > Unclassified | place: Southern Ocean | collected 2014-10-08
CCCGGTGGAGATGGCTCGATTTTATTACGAGGCGGGTGCCGATGAATTGGTGTTCTATGACATCACCGCATCCCATGAAAAAAGAGATATCATGATTGATGTGGTGAAAAAGGTGGCCCGGACCATTTTTATTCCATTTTCTGTGGGCGGCGGTATAAGGACCCTGGAGGATATGCGGGCGGTGCTTTTGGCCGGAGCAGAAAAGGTCAGCGTCAATTCCGCAGCTGTAAAAAATCCTGATATTATTTCCCAGGGCGCCCGGGCCTTTGGCAACCAGTGTGTGGTCCTTGGCATGGATGTAAAACATGTGGGGGAAAAAGCCGGGATTCCATCGGGCTATGAGATCGTCATCAATGGCGGGCGCACCTTCATGGGATTGGATGCCCTGGAATGGGCCCAAAGGGGACAGGCCCTGGGAGCCGGAGAGATTTGTCTTAACTCCATTGATGCCGATGGCACTAAAGATGGATACGAAATGCAGTTGACCCGCATGATTTCAGAGAATGTCAACATTCCTGTTATTGCATCTGGAGGGGCTGGAACCCCAGATCACCTTGCAGATGTCCTCACCCGGGGCCGGGCCGATGCCGCACTTATTGCCTCCATGGTTCATTTTGGAACTTACACCATTGAAGAGATCAAAACTTTTTTATCCCGGAAGGGTATAAAGGTCAGAAAGAGCTGAGGCCATTCCCATCATTGTTTTCCAGGGCCATGCTCCTTTGGATACGGACATTGCCTTTTTCCAGGGAAATGAATGAAAAGGGATGGCCTTTCCGGGGGGATGTCTTGCGTAAAGGGGTCACCACGGGCGCTTTGGGCCGGGCATGCAGTTCCATGTACTGACGGGGACCCATGATGGTGATTTTGGCAACAATACTTTCTTTAACCTTATTAATAACGGTCTCTTTTTTACTCTGGGCAATGACATTGAGTTGCAGTGGCAGCGGGGTGTTCTGATTTTGATCCCCCCGCCAGGACTGTTCCAGCTTTCGACAGTAAAGAGTCAAAATATTTTGTATTTGATATGCCGGTACTGTCATGGCTAAAAATTCCCTATGTCTGAATTAAATGGATTTTTTAAATATTGGCCAGCTCCTTAGAGGGCTAATCGTCAAAATCGCCTTCGGGACCCTTGTCCGATTCTATCAAATTTGCTTTTTTCAGGATTTTTTCCTGGGTCCACTGGGCGGGGTCCTCAATGCGCTGTCCCTGGGGACCCGGATTGCAAGACGCCGTGCGGATGATGTCCTCAAAAACAAGTTCGGCGGTATCCCCGGCATTAAAGACAGTCGTCAGCAGGTTGTAAACAAAGTCTTCCACGCCTTGTGCCATGCGTTCCCGGATATCCCGGGATTGGGCCATGAGTTTATTTTCAAAGGGGAGATTGAGTTTTTTAAAATCTCCCCCTGTCAGTTTGCTTTTTTCAGCAAAAGTGAGCATCTCCTCCCATATCTTTTGGGGCACCCCCTGTCCCTTCTGTTTAATGAATTGGCTGTCATCGTCCAGGATGGCATTACCGTAATCATTGACTTCCACCCCCCAGGAGATCATCTGCAGGGCCGTTGCCACGTTGGCTTTGGTGGTTCGGGTGTCGGTGGCAATGGCTTTGAGTTTTTCAGAGCTGTTTCCCGATGTGCCGTGCTGGGCACCGGAAACATTGTACTTGAGCAGCGCCTCATGGATTTCTTTGGTTAATGGTACGTCAATGCCGGAACCACTGGCTTCAATGCCGTGGGTGGTACCATTGTTTAAAGCAATCCAGTTGGGAAAGATATTGTGGGCATTGAGTCCCTGGATGAGAAATAGGGCCTCCTGGGCCGTGGAAAGTCCCAGTTTCCCCTTTATTTCTCCCACTTCGGTTTCAAGGCCTGCCCAATCGGGGATAAAAGGGGCCAGGGCCAGATTGGCCAGAAGGTTTTGGGCATCGGGCATGTGGGAGGCATCAACGGCAATGGAGGTGATGCCTGCATCAAAAAGGCTGGAGATTTCAATCTTGGCCTGCTCCAGATCGGACATGGACTTAATACCAAAATGGTCTGCATGGATGGCCACGGGAATGGAAATACCCTTTTGGTTGCAAATGGCATCCACCTGGCGGGCAATGTTCCAGAGGGTGACGGCACAATAAGCCCCGGTGCCTCCCTCGGATCTGGCGATTTCAATAATAATGGCGGCATTGGCTTTCTGTGCCGCCATGAGTGCCCCCTGAAGAATAAAAAAGTTTCTGCCATTGGCGGCAATGGTCATGGCCTGGCCTTTAGTGGTCATGGCCCGGTCAATGTATTTTCCACTGACAATCAATGCGTGGGAGTGGGGAAAGAGCGTTTTTATGGTGGGGGGCCTGCCCAGATCCAGGGCTGTTTTAAAATGGGGAGACTGACGAGTAAGAGTGGGCATATAACCTCCTTATTTGATTTAAATATTTTCTGTCTGTTTTGTTTCATGAAATGGGGAAAAAATCAAGTGATTCTGAACAAATGCAGCAATTCTAATTAAGTAGCCAGCCTTTAGGAATGAGTTTTAAATAAGTTGCCCATTTGTGCGCTTAGGGACAGCTTTTCAAATCTGCCCCCTCCTCCGAAATAGAAAAGTTATTTCTAAAGGTATCTTTTCTATCTTTTAAGATCAAGCCACAAGGTGTCCGCATGATCAAGCTTTTAATAACACAGCATTGGCTCCCATAAGCCATGAAATGCCTGGGACATAAAAAAATTGGAATTATCGACATAAATGAATATTTGCTCAGTTTCGTATTTTTCTTTGTCTGAGCTGCATGTTTTTGCTTCGAAACGATGTTTGTATGAAATACCATTTAAAAACAGTATATTTGCTAGAAATAAAAAATGATTATTCCCTTGACAATGGGAAAAGTTATTTGATAATCATTATGAATATGTATTCATTTATTGTGCCCCGCTGAAAAAGGACGAATCTATTTTGTCAAAAGAGAAATCTGAAAAATATTCAAGCATACTCGAAGGAGCCGGAGCTGTCTTTGCCCGCCTTGGGTTCTACAAGGCAACCATCTCCCAGATTGCCCAAGAGGCAGGGGTTGCCGATGGAACCATTTATCTTTATTTTAAGAATAAGGATGATATCCTATATCAGTATATTCAGTTTAAAACCTCTGCCTTTTTTGAGAAGATGCGCAGTGCCGTGGATGGTGCTGAAGGGGCTGAACAAAAACTCAGGAATTTAATCCGGTGCCACCTGGAAGAGTTTCAAAATGACAGAAACATGGCGATTGTTTTTCAATCCGAGGTGAGATATCTTCGGAACAATTCACTCCAGGTGAAAGACATTTCAAAATTATATCTTGATTTTTTAACGGAGATTATTGAATTGGGACAAATGGAGGGACAGCTGCGCCAGGACCTTTTCATCGGCCTTGTGAAGCGCTTTGTTCTTGGGGCTGTGGAGGGGGTTCTTGCGACCTGGGTGGCTGCTGAAAGAAAATATGACCTTGCCGCCATGGCAGACCCCCTGGTGGATCTTTATCTTGGAGGGATTCAGAAAAGATAAACGGGATATATGACATAAATGGTATTTTTTTGATAAATGCCTTTTTTTCTTGATTTTTTTGCCCTTGTTGATTAGAAATGTGGTGCTGTATTCCATGGGATCGTTAAGGCATCGTTAATTCTACGTTGTGAGTTTAATCCATAGAGGCACAACAAACCTGACATTAGAGCTATCTTTTAGGACTTTTAATGTGAAGCTTGTAAAATTGTAGGCAAGGTTTAAAACCTGAAAACGTGTAGAATTAAATAAATATTAATATTTTATAAATGGAGTTTAAGACATGTCACCACTGATTGGACCAGCAAGTTTTAAGTTTTTCGGGTTTTTCCCGGCTGCTGTTTTTTCTTTTGTGATACCTGTTGTGGGTGTTGCATTGTTTGCCTATATCATGGCCCGACGACTGGCGCCCTTGGTAAGGGCTGCGCCGGATAATCGACTCAATGATATTCCCCACCGAATTAAAAATCTGGCAGTATTTTGGCTGGCCCAGTACCGGCAGCCACGGTATCGGGTGGCGGGTATTTGTCATATCGTTATTTTTGCAGGCTTTTTAATTTTATCCATTAGATCCACGTCCCTTGTGGTCATTGGCCTTTCCGATGGCTTTCTGTTGCCGGGTTTTGATGGGGTTCTGGGAAGTATTTACAACTTTCTTAAAGATTATGCCGCCACTGCCGTGCTCATCGCCTGTGTGGTGGCCGCCTACCGTCGTATTGTGGTGAAACCCAGTCGCTATTCCGTACCTGAAAAATATGGAAAAGATCATACCTCCGAAGCGGTGTTTGTGCTTGGTATTATCTCCACCCTGATGATTTCTGAAAGCCTTTTTGAGGCCACCCAAGTGGTTGCCGAAGAAGCCGCTGCCGGTCATGGGGTTTTCCTGGCCCCCCTTTCCCTGGTGTGGATATTTAAAAAAATGGTTTCCGGCATGTCCCAAGGGACATTGCAGGCAATCCATCTTCTTATGTATTATATCCATGACCTTACCTTTTTCTTCTTTTTATGCTTTCTGCCCATGGGCAAACATTTCCATGTGATCACCTCTATTTTCAATGTCTTTTTCATGCGGGTGAAAAAGGGCAATATCAAGCCGGTAAAACATGGTATTTCCGAAGAGGAGCTGGACGATCTGGAATCCTTTGGGGTGAAATACCTGGAGGACTTTACCTGGAAACACATGCTGGATTTTTACTCCTGCGCCGATTGTGGCAGGTGCTCTGATCAATGCCCGGCCAATGCCGTGGGACGTCCCCTTTCTCCCCGGTTCATCTCCATTAAGGCAAGGGATCTGATATTTAAGAATTATCCCCTGTCCGGTGAGATTTATAAAAGCAAGATGCTGGTGGAGGATATTTTCACCGAGGATGAAATCTGGTCATGTACCACCTGTGGGGCCTGTGAACAAGAGTGTCCATTGGGAATTGAGTACATTGATAAGATCGTAGATCTCCGCCGGGGCATGGTGGATGAAGGCATGGTTCCCCAGTCTTTGCAAAAGCCCCTTAAAGCCCTGGAAAAAAGAGGCAATCCCTATGGTATGATGGAGAAAAAACGGGCGGACTGGACCAAGGAAAAAGAGTTCGCCGCTCAGTGTGAAGTAACGATTCTGGAAAAGGGTGCCACGGCTGATACCCTGTACTTTGTGGACAGTATCTCCTCCTATGATGATAATATCCAGGAAATTGCCCGGCGTACTGCCAAGATTCTGGATCGGGCCGGTGTTGATTTTGGTATCCTTGGCAAGGCAGAAAAAGACAGTGCCAACGAGGTCATTCGATTTGGCGAGGAGATGCTTTTTCAGGATCTCAAAGCGCAGAACACCGAAGCCATACTGGCATCAGGCGTTAAAAATATTGTCACTGCTGACCCCCACGCTTTCAACGCCTTAAAGAATGATTACCAGGGACTGCCCCCGGTGAAGCATATCAGTCAGCTGATTACGGAAAAAATCAAATCAGGTTCCCTGACCCTGAAGCATGCCATCCATCCGGAAAAGGTATATGTTTATCATGATCCCTGTTATCTGGGTCGTCACAATGGTGTGTATGACGATCCCCGGGAGGCATTGGATGCCATTGAAGGGCTTAACCGGGTGGAGTTTGAAAAAAGCCGGGATCGCTCCTTTTGTTGTGGCGGTGGCGGACTCATGCTGTTTTACGAACCGGAAGAAGAGGTTCGCATGGGTGTGCTGAGGGCGAATATGGCAGCCGATGCGGGTGCCACTGTTATTGTTACTGCCTGTCCCTTTTGTCTTGTTAATATCCAGGATGGCATCAAGGTGGCGGGTAAGGAAGGTGAAATTGAGGCAATGGATCTCACCCTTCTTATTGAACAGCATCTGGCCTGAAAATAACGCATGGATTTGACTTTGTCCTTTTTCATGGATGAATGAGGCCGGGGGCAGATTTGCATCATTGTTTTTTTGTTAACACCCTTATGCTTTTGGTGGAAGTTAACAAAAACACACTCATGCGAGCCTGTCTCCAGCCCAACTGGACAAAGTTGGAATCCACGCTTTGAAAACAATGTGGGTAAATTTGCATGTATCCCTATATCTGCTGTTTTTTGCTTTTATGACATAAAACACCATTTCTAAAAAATCAGAAAAGATGTAAATCAGATTTCAGCTAAATGGGGATGGAAATGCACGAACGTTTAATTTTATTTGGAGGTTGCAATGGAAATTTTGGTATGTGTCAAGCGAGTGCCCGATACTGCTGAGAATGAGTTTGAGCTCAACAGTGCTGGTAATGATCTTGATCGTGATGATCTGGTCTATTCCGTGAATGAATGGGATAATTATGCCGTTGAAGAAGCCATTCAGATTGTGGATAATGTGGGTGGTAATGTCACGGTGATAACCATTGGTGATGATGAGTCAGAAGAGGTTCTCCGTCGGGAGATGGCCATGGGTGCCAACAATGGTATTCTGCTCAGTGACGACGCATTTGAAGGGTCCGATGGAAAGGGCATTGCAACCATCCTTAAAGCTGAGGTGGAAAAGGGAAAGTATGACCTGATTCTCACCGGTGCCCAGGCCGATGAAGGGGCCGGTCAGGTGGGGGGAATGCTTGCTGCTATGTTGGATTATCCCTATGCATCTCTGGTGAATAAGGTGGAAGTGGATGGCGATGCCGTTGTAAAGGTAGGCCGGGAGATCGAAGGCGGAAACCAGGAAATGAACGAAATGGATTTGCCCTGTGTGCTTTCCATTCAGACAGGTATCAATGAACCCAGATATGTGGGTATCCGAGGCATCCGCAAGGTGGCCAAACTGGAAATCCCAGTGAAGGGAGCCTCTGACCTAAGTCTGGACGCATCCGCCGTGGGTGATGCCGGAGCCAAAGTTAAACGAGTTGATTATTTTGTGCCGGATATGGGTGATGGCGCAGAGATGCTGGACGGCTCCACCGATGAGATTATTGCCCAGCTCATTGAAAGAATTAAAAGCAAGGGAGGGCTCGCATAATGGCTGAAATATTTGCATACATACCCCACAGTGCAGGCGTTGCCGAAGACATTGCCATGGAATTCACTGCTGCCGCAAAAAAAATAGATGCCGGTGCCGCTGTCACAGCGGTTGTCACCGGTTCCGGTGCGGATCTTGATAAGGTGGTGGAGGCCATGACGGCCGTATATTCATCGGTGATCAAGATTGATAATGAAGCGCTGGCCTATCCCAATGCCGAGGTGGTTAGAAAGGCCCTGGTGAATGTGCTGCCAACCGACGCCATTGTCCTTGTTCCCAATAACACCTTTGGCATGGATCTGGCTCCGGGGCTTTCCATTAAAATGGATGCCGCCTTTGTGGCCGATGTTGTGGACATTGACGGTTGTGATGGAAATACGCTTAAGCTGGTACGTCAGGAACTGGGCGGTGCTGTGAGCACCCATGTTACCTGTGATGCCGCAGCCGGTGCAGTGATCACCGTGCGGGGTGGTTCCTTTGCCCCGGTTGAGGATGCTGCTGTGGGTGGTGCTGTGGTGGATAAATCCGCAGATGCCGGGGATCTGACCTGCAAACGTCGTTTTCTTGAAGTGGTGGCAGCAGAGATTGGGGATGTGGATATCACCAAATCCGACGTATTAGTCTCCGTTGGCAGGGGCATTGAAGAAGAGGATAATATTGAGGTGGCCCAGGAACTGGCCGAAGCCATGGGGGCTGTGGTATCGTGCTCCAGACCCATTGTGGATGCTAAATGGCTGGAAAAATCCCGTCAGGTGGGAACTTCAGGTCAGACGGTCAAACCCAAGGTTTATATGGCCATGGGTATCAGTGGTTCATTCCAGCACATGGGTGGCGTAAAGGGAAATCCCTATATTATTGCCATTAACAAAAACCCCAAGGCCCCGATTTTCCAGGTGGCAGATGTGGGTGTTGTGGCCGATATTCTGGAGTTTATGCCGGAGCTTGCCGAGGCTATTTCCAAATAAGAAAACGGTCCCTAATTGGGGATAGAAATATGTTGTACCACTGGATGATGCGGTGCTTTAAAAGACCGGATCATCCAGTGTCAGTGATGAAAAAGGGCATTTAAAATTGCCGTATATTCAGGGTCATGATCTCCCATTGGGGGATCATGACTTTTTCTATTCCGGGGGAAGGATGAACTCTTCCATCTTTTCCATTAATGTGTCCGGCCATTCTTCGGCATGTAAAAATAACTCAACTTCCTCCGGCGTCATATGGTCCCGAAGGTGGGGAGGAAGGCTTTCTAATGCCATGCGGCGTTGGGGATCCACCTTTTTTTTGCCTTTATTCCCCTTTTCCTTCTGATTTTTATTTTCGGTTTTCATGGAATTCTCCATCTGAAATTATTGTACTGTGTTTAATAAGGGCTCCGGTGCAGATTTGCACGTCCGTTTAAAATCCAGGCTTGATCATAACATCTGCCCCCCATCATAATTGGGTGGGCAACGGGGTCAGGCCTTTTATTATTGGCATCCGAGGCTTTTATAAAGCGCCCTGCTTTTGAAAATTGTTTTGGTGCACAGGGCAGCGTCAAAATGGATACTGATAAAAGAGCCCGCCTCCAAGAATCCAAGCCTGAACATATTTTCACAAAGCCAATCTGAAAAACTTGGATCATCATGTATCACGTTGTCTATATGTTATATCTTCCTGGGTTGCAAGGTCAAAATCAGGACTGGATAGGGGTAACGGTGGAGGTTGACACTGAAAGATGCATGTAGTAAATCCGAACAGTAACACCCATGGCAGAATATGACGACAAACAAAATTTGAAAGCCCATAATTACAGAGGGTTGTCAAGCGTTTTGCATAACAATTTTTAGGAGTCAGGCAGTGAAAATAATTATTGTCGGAGCAGGGGAGGTGGGCTATCACATTGCCAGTCGCCTTGCCTTTGAAAACAAGGATGTGGTGGTTATTGATAAATCGGTGGAAGCCATTCGAAGGATTACTGAGAATCTGGATGTGCAGGGGATTACCGCATCGGGCAGTTCTCCCGAGATCCTGGAAAAGGCAGGTATTAAGCAGGCGGAGATACTTCTTGCCGTGACAGACAGCGATGAGGCCAATCTGGTGGCCTGCCTCATGGCAGACATGCTTTCCCCTGCCACCCGGACCCTGGCCCGCATTCGTAATGCCCACTATGATAATTACCATGGTGCATTTAAAGAGGCCCCCCCCCACATCAACACGGTGATCAATCCTGAAATAGAGGTGGTGAAAACCATCTATCGGTTAATGAAAATTCCAGCGGCTGTGGATATGGGAGAGCTGGTGGAGGGCCGGGTGAAATTTGTGGGGTTACGGTTGGATGAGAACTCCCCCATGGCCGGTGTTCGACTCATGGATTTTGCTTCCATGTTTGGACAGAGTAGGCCCTTAATTGCCGCGGTGGTGAGGCGTCAGGAACTCATCATTCCCCGGGGAGAACATCGTCTGGAAGTGGGGGATCTGGTCTATTTTATCTGTGAAAATAATCGGCTGAAAGAAACCGTGGCCTTGTTTGACACCACCACCATTCCCCTGCGGCGGGTCATGATTGTGGGAGGCGGGCGCATTGGGGAACGGCTGGCCTCCCTTCTTGAAAAAGAATCCATCCATACCAAGATTATTGAGTCTGACCTGGAACGATGTCATGTGCTGGCCGAAGAGATGTCAAAGGCGGTGGTGCTACATGGGGATGGATCTGACCAGAATATTCTTTTAGAGGAGAATGTGGGGGAGATGGATGTGGTGGTGGCTCTGACCAATGATGAGGAGACCAATATCCTGGTCTCTCTGTTGGCCAAAAACCTGGGGGCCAAGAGCACCATTACCAAAGTTAGTAAATTCAGCTATATTCCCCTTATGTCCACCATTGGATTGCAAAAGGTGGTCAGCCCCCGGTTATCAGCCATAAGCTCCATTCTCCATGATGTAAGAAAGGGTAAGGTGCTTTCTGCCATATCTGTACTGGGAGAAGAGGCGGAGATGATTGAGGCCATGGCTCTGGAAACGTCTGCCATCACCGGTCGTCCCCTGAAAAAAATATCCTTTCCCAAGGGGGCACTCCTGGTGTCCATCATCCGGGAGGATGCCATTATGATTCCATCGGGTGAGAGTGTGGTGGAACCCGGAGACAGGCTTATTATCTTTGCCAGACGTCAGGTGGTGCATAAGCTTGAAAAAATGTTGACGGTTAAACTGGAGTTTTTCTGATGCGGTGGCAATATATTGGGAATATCATCGGTATTTTGCTTGTTTTTCTGGGTGCGGTTATGGTGTTTCCACTGGGATGCAGTTTTATCTATCATGATGGTAGCCTCATGGCCATTTTAGTGTCCATGGCAGCTACCCTTTGTGCCGGAACCCTTCTTTTCTTTGCCTCCCGTAGACCCGACATTGAACATATCAACCCCCGGGAGGGCATTGCCATTGTGGCCCTTGGGTGGACGGCCATTGGGTTGTTTGGGGCACTGCCCTTTTATTTTGGGGATGCAGTTCCCAGTTTTACGGATGCGGTGTTTGAATCGGTGTCCGGGTTTACCACCACGGGTTCCTCGGTGTTTACCAACATAGAAGGCGTTTCCAAAAGCCTTCTTTTCTGGCGAAGTTTTATTCAGTGGCTGGGGGGCATGGGCATTATTGTGCTTTCCCTTGCCATTTTACCCTTTCTCGGGGTGGGGGGAATGCAGCTGTTTAAGGCCGAAGTGCCAAGCCCTGTGCCGGATAAACTCACCCCTCGGTTGAGTGAGTCTGCCAAGATTCTGTGGTATGTATATGCCGTGATATCCCTGGTAGAAGTATTGTTTTTGATGGGGGGAGGCATGGGGTTTTATGATGCCCTGTGCCATGCCTTCACCACCATGCCCACCGGGGGGTTTTCCACCAAGAATACCTCAGTGGCCCATTTTGACAGTGCTTATTTTGATTTTGTTTTTGTGCTGTTCATGGTGCTGGCAGGGATTAATTTTTCTTTGCACTATCAGCTGTTAAGGGGACGGACCCTTATCTTTTGGCGGGACTCTGAATGTCGTTTTTTTCTTCTGATGTGTCTGGGGCTTACCCTGGTGGTCACCCTTGACCTTTACGGCAGCGTTTATGACAGCATGACCACGGCCTTTCGGTATGCTTCCTTTCAGGTTGTGTCCATTGTCACCACAACAGGCTATGCTACTGCGGATTATGAGCTGTGGCCGGGGTTAAGCCAAACGATTATTTTTATCTGCATGTTTGTGGGGGCTTCAGCGGGTTCCACCGGGGGCGGTATGAAGTGTGCCCGGATCATGGTGTGCATGAAATACTGTTACCGGGAGCTGTTCACCCTCATACATCCCCGCAGTGTGGTTCAGGTGAAGATCAATGATGCGGTGGTGCCTGATCATGTCCTTAAAAGTATTATGGGCTTTCTGGGGATCTATCTGTTTTTGTTTGTGTTGTGTACGGTTTTGCTGGCCTCCATGGGGGTTGATATGCTCACTTCTCTTGGGGCCGTGGCCTCATGCATTGGCAACATCGGTCCTGGCTTTGGAACCGTGGGACCGGTGGATAATTTTGCCCATCTTCCGATGGCCGGAAAATGGCTTCTGTCCTGGTGTATGTTATTGGGAAGATTGGAGATTTATACCGTTATTATCCTCATGGTGCCCGAGTTCTGGAAAAAATAATGGGGGGCTTGAAATATTTTTTGAAAATAAGTGTTGACAAGCCCGGCTGGAAAGTATAGTTTCGCCTTGTTTTTGGGGGCCGTTAACTCAGTCGGTAGAGTATCTGCCTTTTAAGCAGAGAGTCACTGGTTCGAGCCCAGTACGGCCCACCACCCAAAAATGATGTTGCGTCCCCATCGTCTAGCCAGGTCCAGGACACCGGCCTTTCACGCCGGCGACAGGGGTTCGAATCCCCTTGGGGACGCCATCTTTTTTATGTACTTAAAAGATTATAAAGCCCCGGAATTTTTTCCGGGGCTTTTTTTGTTTGTGCCCGCCTTTTCTTATGCTTTGCCTGGGATGCTTTTTTCTGTATACTTCATTGTGATCCATCCCCATGAGGAAAATTGCCCTTGCGGGCACAAAATTACATAGTTTGACAACCATACAAAAATTGCCGATCAAACACCCAGCGCCTCCGATTATGATGTGGACTTTTATGGGGACCCTCTCCCCGGAGGATTATGGTGTGGTCTGTCTTAACCTCGGAGGTTCTATACTCAAATGAAACCCATCGTTGCCCTTGTGGGGCGGCCCAATGTGGGCAAATCAACCCTTTTTAATCGAATAACCAGGTCCAGAAATGCCCTTGTGGATGATTTTCCTGGAGTAACAAGGGATCGTCACTACGCGGATGCCCAGTGGGATGATATCCCCTTCACCGTAGTGGATACCGGTGGCTTCCTTGTGGATGATGAGGATGTCTTTGCCGCAGAAATCAGGGAGCATGTGGAGATGGCGGTGAAAGAGGCTGATGTCGTTGTCCTGGTGCTGGATGGCAGGGCTGGGGTTTCGCCCTTTGATCAGGATCTGGTTCATATCTTGAGAAAAAGTGACAAGCCCGTTTTTTACCTGATCAATAAAATTGAAAATAACCGGCAACGGGATGAGCTTGCCGATTTCTTTACCCTGGGGATGGATAAATTTTTTCCCGTATCCGCAGAACACGGGGTGGGGGTTCCCACCTTCATGGATGAGCTGATCTCTGTGCTTGTGGATGACGTGTTGTTAGGAGCCCAGGACGGTTCGGGGGACGCAGAGACGGACCATGAGATCTGCATTGCCGTGGCAGGGCGGCCCAATGTGGGGAAATCTTCCCTGATCAATCGTCTGTTTGGTACCAAACGGGTGGTGGTCAGTGCAAAGGCGGGAACTACCCGGGACGCCATTGACCTGACCATTGATAAAGACGGAAAGACTTTTCGGCTTATTGACACAGCGGGCATCCGCCGTAAGGGAAAGGTCCGGGAACGCATAGAAAAATATTCCATCCTTAAGGCCCTGAAAAGCCTTGACCGCTGTGACGTGGCATTGATTCTTGTTGATTCCAGTGAAGGGGTCACTGACCAGGATATCACCATTGCAGGTTACGCCCATGACCGGGGGTGTGGTGCCATGTTTGTCTTGAATAAATGGGATCTTCTGGAGGCGGAGGATAAAGATCAAAAGGCGTTTATGGAAGATCTAAGGATGAAGTCAAAATTTTTATCCTTTGCGCCGGCCATCACTATTTCCGCCCTCACAGGACAGCGAACCCATAAGCTTCTATCCATGGTGGAATCGGTGTATGAAGAGTATAATTACCGGATTAACACAGGTCTTCTCAACCGAATTATTGAGAATGCCATCTACCGCACAGAGCCTCCCCTGCACAAGGGCAAGCGGCTGAAGTTTTTTTATGCCACCCAGGTATCGGTAAAACCACCCACCATCATCTGTTTTGTCAATTATCCCGAGGCGGTTCATTTTTCCTACAAGCGGTATCTTCTCAACCAGATACGGGAAATGGCGGAGTTGGAAAAAACCCCCATTAACCTCTATTTTCGTGAAAAAACAGGAAAACTGAAATTTACCGGGGAAACCCTTGTGGACAAACGGTATACGGCAAAAAAAGAGAAGATTCACACCCGGCGAAGAAAAGAACGGGTGGAACAGCATCGTAAAAAACGGGCCAGGGACGGAGAAACCAAATAAATGGATCTGTTTGATGCGGGTATGGCAGAGGATATTTCCCATGCGCCCTTGGCCGATCGCATGCGTCCCCAACGTCTTGAAGAGGTTGTGGGACAGGCGCATGTGGTGGGTCGGGACTCGGTGCTGTGTCGTTCCATTGTCAATGATCGACTTTTTTCCATCATTCTCTGGGGGCCACCCGGCTGTGGTAAGACCACCATCGCCGGTATCATTGCCCGGGAAACCCGGTCCCATTTTGTGGAGATATCCGCGGTGCTTTCCGGGGTAAAGGAGATCAGAAAGGTCATTGATGAAGCCCGGGAGCAACGACGACTCCATGCCCGGCGGACCATCCTATTTGTGGATGAGATCCACCGCTTTAACAAAGCCCAGCAGGATGCATTTCTCCACCATGTTGAAAAGGGACTCATTGTCCTGGTGGGGGCCACCACGGAAAATCCTTCCTTTGAGGTGATTCCGGCCCTGGTGTCCCGGTGTCGTGTGGTGGCATTGAAGCGCCTGGATGGGGACCAGATTCGTCTCATTTTGGAGCGGGCCCTGGTGGACAGGGATCGGGGGCTTGGTGATCTGAATCTGGATGTTTCAGGGGAGGCTCTGGATCACATTGCATGGGCCTCGGATGGGGATGTTCGCATTGCCTTGACAAATTTGGAAGCTGCTGCTGGCTTTGCCCGTCAGGCCCCGCCGGATCTGGACAATCATGACACCCGGGGGGAGGTAACCAGCCCAACGCCCATGCGTGTGACCCTTGCCGAGGTGGAACAGGCAGTGCAAAAAAAGGCGTTGCGCTACGACAAGGGGGGGGATCAGCATTTTAATCTCATTTCTGCCTTTCACAAGAGCCTGCGGGGCAGTGACCCGGACGGGGCTTTGTACTGGATGACCCGTATGATTTCAGCCGGGGAAGACCCCTTGTATGTCCTGAGGCGCATGGTGCGCTTTGCCGTGGAAGATGTGGGCATGGCAGATCCCGGGGCCTTGACCGTTGCCTTGAATGCCCTGGAGGCCTTCCGATTTCTGGGGCACCCCGAAGGGGATGATTGTCTGGCCCAGGCCGCCATTTATCTGGCAACGGCTCCCAAGAGTAATCGCGTCTATATAGCAGGAAAAGCCGTACGCCAGGAGGTGGAGAAGACAGGTTATCTCCCCGTTCCCCTGCACATCAGAAATGCCCCCACTTCGCTGATGAAGGAGCAGGGGTACCATGCCGGATATAAATATGCCCATGATTACCAGGGGGGCTATGTACCCCAGGAATACCTTCCCCGGGAACTTGAGGGATGTTCCTTTTATGATCCCACGGCCCGGGGGTATGAAGCAACGGTGAAAAATCGCCTGGACGTCTGGCGACGCATCCAGAAGGGTGATAGCAGCAAAGAAGGGGATTGATCTAGTGAATTCCTTCCAGATTCTGAAGCAAAATCAGGGCGTTAATATCCCTGGAATCCCTTGTAAATTTTGTTTGAATTTGCTATGGATTCATGGCAGAAACAGTGTCACTCGATGGTCTCATGCTTGTCTGGATTGTTATGGAATCGGGTTTTGCAATCGTTGCCTTTGCTGATTTTTTCCTTTATGCACCATTGTCACTGACGAACGCATCACAACGTAAAGCAATTTCCATTTTCATTAAAAACTGGCTGAAAAATAGATCATTATGTATCCAACGATGGCCAGACTCCTTGACCGTATCATGGGGCGGTGTC
>Ga0307987_1001092_pt1 | contig 15362 bp, 9 predicted proteins | sample EllFjometagen181_FD_203157 | JGI IMG/M metagenome (GOLD analysis project Ga0307987, IMG submission 203157) | Marine microbial communities from Ellis Fjord, Antarctic Ocean - #181 | ecosystem: Environmental > Aquatic > Marine > Unclassified | place: Southern Ocean | collected 2014-10-08
CTTTTGTGCCTTTTTGTGGCTATTCTTTTCTCTGCGTTCTCTGTGCCTCTGCGCGAGAATTCTTTTGGTTGCGGCTCGTCCGCCCTAGGCCTTTCGTGGTAGTAAAAAAAGAAGAGTTTAGCCTATCCAACGATCTAACGAACTAACTATCTAACTTATGGTGTATCTCTTTTTCGACTTTGGTTAGTACTATAATACTTTCGATAATCATCCAGACTTCTAGTATGATAATTATGATTCCTATTCCTGCAAGCATATAATTGCCACTTTCAATAAATTCTTTTATTTTAATGATTAATGCAGTTGCACTTATAGCTATCATTATTATCATTGGTATACCGGTATAAAAGAAAGGTTTCTTCTTTAACATGAGGTAGACCGTTATTACCAGTAGTGAGAGTCCTGCAAGCAACTGGTTGGCTGATCCGAATAGTGGCCATAAGGAGAATGCACCTGTGCCACTCATAACAATACCTCCGTCAGTAAACTCTGTTTTGTAGAATGCCAGAATGAAAGCACTAACTACCGCAATAATTGTTGCTGGATGTTTTTTTGCAAAGAATGGTGCATTGCATGTTGTGGCAATCTCACCTATGATATAACGCTGAATACGGGTTGCAGTGTCTAGTGTTGTGGCTGCAAATGAGACTATGAAAACGCCCATAATTGTCATAGTAAATTCTACAGGGATTCCAACCTTTGCAATCATGTTAGTTGAACCAATGATAAAGGAAGAAAGCTTGCCTTGCAGTCCGCCACTGTTTGCAAGAGCCCAGCTGCCATATTCATGATTAAAAGCATCAAGCCCAGTTAGTATTACTCCATCTACTTTGTAGGCCATCCCAATTCCTGCCCCGCAGGCAACTAATACAAATGCAGCAAGTAGACCTTCTGTGAGCATGCTTCCATAGCCTATGAACAGCATATCTTTTTCGCTTCTGCACTGTTTTGATGATGTCCCCGAAGAGACCAGAGAGTGGAATCCAGAGACAGCTCCGCAGGCAATGGTTACAAATAGAAATGGAAAAAATGATGGTGCATCTTTCAAATGTATATTCATCGCTGGAGCAACCATAATTGGATGGGCAATTATTACTCCCAGAGCAAGTAGTGCCATTGCTATGAACAGTTGATATGCATTTATAAAATCTCTAGGTTGCAAAAGAGTCTGAACTGGAAGTATAGAGGCAATATACGAATAGATGAGCAACACTATCACCCAGCCTCCAATTGATTCTATTGTCAGTAAAGACGTTCCGCCAGCGCCTGGAATGGTGATTGTCGGGAATGAGATAGATGGTAGTACGTATGCACCAATTGCAATTGTCACATACATTAGAACAACTGCAATTACTGTAAGAGGGAGCGCAGGCAGGTTTTTCTTATATACAAGCCATCCCAGTGTGACGGCAATAGGTATCTGCATCCACACAGGAAAAATAGAGTGTGGAAAAGCTGCAAAACATGCACCTATTACTACTCCAAAAATTGCAATCACTATGAGAAGAGTAAAGAAAATTATTAGGAGAAACAGCATCTTTGCTCGTTTGTTGATTACATGCCCAGCGATAGTACCAATAGAATCACCTTTGCTTCTCATGGATATGAAAAGTGCTCCAAAATCATGAATTGCTCCCATGAAGATTGATCCGAAAATTATCCATAGAATAGCTGGTACCCATCCCCATAGAATGCCTATAGCAGGTCCTATAATTGGCCCTGTTCCAGCAATGGATGCAAAATGATGACCAAATAATACTGATTTTTTAGTTGGTACATAGTCAACGCCATCTTCTAGTTCTTCAGAAGGGGGCATATGATCTTCTTGGATACCGAAAAGTTTTTTTGCTATAAATTTTCCGTATGTGTTGTATGCAATAACATAAAGTACAAATACTGTAACTATTAATATTAATGAATTCATTGTTTTCCTTCTTTTCGAAACTCAATTATGAATGAAAGACACTGCCGTGAGCAGGAAAGAGTTTCTCTATGTTATCAGACCTAGGGTTACACTCCCGCTGGTCGCTCACCCCAGGCTATATTCAAATGCTCTGTCAGAGCATGTTTTCCAGCTGCTTGTTAGCACTTGCAACGAAGATCCTTGCGTTACCACATCTGCAATTCAACACTTATAGTGCTGATTGCTGCTCTGCGTGGTAGCACAACCTTCTAGGTTGTAGGCATTTTCAATTGCAAGCTAGAAGCTTACGTTACCCCGTTGGCATTTCATACTTGCAACGAAGATCGTTGCGTTACCTTAGTAGCACAACCTTCTAGGTTGTTAGCATTCTACACCTATCTAACCATCTAACTAAATTAATACAAAAACCTTATCAAGTCGGCGGACTTTGGTGCCGTCAGTTGAAACTGTAATCTTGTCATTTTTCACAGCACTTTGGGTTGGCTCACCACCATTCACTCTAATCTCTTCGGGTGTCACGTGTACTGCACCGGTGGTTGACCCTTCAAACAGCAGTTCGCAAGGGAGAGTTAGCTCTTTTTGAATTAGTTCAAATTCTGCAATACCGATTTTGGCAAAATAGTTTGAGACAGTTCCAACCATAACGCGTTGTTTTGTGGCAAGTGTATTGTCAAACGCACTCCACTCTCCAAGTTTGTTTCCGCAGTAGTATCCACCCATCCAAAAATCACGATTAAATACCGTTCTCATTCGTTCAACAAGCTTTTCTGAAAGCTCTTCGGTGTACTCATCGTTAGCATGTGCTTCAAGAGATTTTCGATATGCATCAACAACAATATTTACATAGTCAGCTGGTCGTCCTCGTCCTTCAATCTTAAATACGGAAATTCCAGCCTCAACCAATCTGTCAAGGTGATCAATCAGGCAGATGTCTCTTGGTGACATTATGTACTGGTTGTCTATTTCTAGCTCTTTGCCTGTCTGCAGGTCTGTTACCTTGTATTTTCTTCGACAAGTCTGAAAACATGCACCACGGTTTGCGGATTGATTATATTGTGCAAGACTCATATAGCACTTGCCTGATATTGCTACACATAGTGCACCGTGAACAAAAGCTTCAAGTTGAATTAGATTACCCGATGGCCCTTTTATCTGTTGATCCACTATAAATTTATGTATGTTTGAAATCTGCTCAAGAGTTAACTCTCTTGCAAGTACAACCACATCTGCGTAGCGACTATAAAAGCGAATAGATTCTGTGTTTGATACATTTGCCTGGACTGAGATGTGGACTTCAAGGTTAATTGACCGAGCATACTCAATTGTTGAAATGTCTGTAGCAATAACTGCTGAAAGATTTGCATCTTTCGCTGCATCGCATACTTCCTTCATGCTTTTCAAGTCTTCATCGTAGATTAAAGTGTTTAGTGCAAGATAACTTTTGACGTTTGCCATTCTACAAATTCTTGCAATCTTCTTAAGGTCGGATATAGTGAATGGGGAAGCGGCCCGAGAACGCATGTTCAGTTGGTCTATGCCAAAGTATATTGAGTTGGCTCCGGATCTAAGTGCTGCACTTAGTGCTGCCATTGAACCAGCGGGTGCCATTATCTCTATGTTGTCTGTCTTAAATTTCATGGTGAGTAGTATATTATTTCTGACTGGAATTGACAAGATTAAAGAAAACTGCAAAGAAATTTTAGCCACAGATTCACACAGATTTGCACAGATTAAAAAGATTGAAGAAAGAGTAACGAAGAGGCTTAACCACGAATCACACGAATCTAACGAATAAGAAAAGAGAAGAATTTTAGCCACAAAAAGGCACAAAAAACACAAAAAATTAGCCACTGATTCACACTGATGTTCACGGATGTTTTTTGAAAGCATTCCAACAAGTTGGAACAACGGTCTTTTTATAATTGTTCTTATGTCCAGCTATTAGCTATTTGAAAAACTTTATTTAATTTTATTGTTACATTTTGCTAGTAGCTGGATCAACAACCATTATCAAAAACCCCTGTTCGATTGCATCGAACTGCTTAAAAAAAACAGGAAACGTTCAATATCCTTGAAAACCTGTGCAATACTATTCCTTGAACGCACTTATGTTGTGCATCAAACCATTGTATTGCACAAATATCTTGATCTTTTGTGCGAAGCGCTTGTTTTCATGCCCATTGCTTATGTATATTATATGATACAAGTCTCTATTTATTACTATAGTAAACTTATAGGTGAAGTTCAATCAATTTTTTTTATTTATACTGGGCAAAAAAAAATCTGCAAAGGAGATCTTTGCAGATTTTTTATAATCAACCATTCATCGTCTGCACACTAAATGCAACAAAGTTGCATTCAACGATAAACGATAAACGTTTTACGAACAACGAATCTCTATTTCTCAACTTCAATCAAAGGTTGTCCCTTTGAAACAGCCTCGCCATGTGTTGCAAGAACTCTGACTACTTTGCAGTTAAATTTAGCTTTAACATCATTCATCATTTTCATTGCTTCAACAATACCGATTGTATCGCCTGATTTTACAGAAGAACCTTCTTCAACAAATTTTGGTTTTCCAGGTCCGTTAGATGTGTAGAATGTTCCGTTTAGAGGAGCATCAATTGTGATTGCATCAGCTTTTGGAGCGGCTGGTGCAGCTTCTTCAACTGCTTCTTCTTCGTAAACTTCTTCATCAGCTGTTGTATTCTCAGCCATTTCCTGTTGTGTTAGACTATAACCTTTTGATTTCATACTAAGAGACAAATCATTACGACGAATTGTAAGTTCTGTTAAACCAAGTTTGTTAACTTTGTTAATTAGACTTTCAATTTCTTTGTAATCTGCTTGTGGCAAGAAAGGTTTTGCTTTTTCTTCTGTAGTTTCTACAGCAGATGCAGCATCTTGTGATTGTCTTTCCAAGTCAGCTGGAATTGGTCCACGTTCTTCTGTTGGAAGTATGCGCCATTTGAAGTATTCCAATGCCTGTTCAGGGAATAAGCAGTATGAAATGATGTCTTCTTCAGCATCAATCAACTTAGGATCTATATCCTTTGTTGCTGTAGGCAGAATTGGTTCTAAATCGTCAGCTGGACGATATGTGATTGGTTTTGTTTTGCCAAGCACTTTTTTTGCCAAAGATGGTTTGATTGTTGAAGGTGCTTGTCCGTACATGCCTTTGATGTAGTTCTTTGTCTCTTCTGTAATCATTGAATAGCGTTTGCCAGAAAGTACGTTAAGAACTGACTGTACACCAACGATTTGACTTGTAGGTGTTACCAATGGTGGATAACCTAGGTCAGCACGAGTTTTTGGTAGTTCTTCAAGAACTTCATCAAGTCTATCAAGTGCACCCTGTGCATCCAATTGAGAACGCAAGTTTGAAATCATTCCACCAGGAATGTGGTGAAGAAGAACTTCTGGGTCAATAATGTTGATTGGCTTGTTTGCAAGTTCTCTCTTTGGAGCAAGTTCTGTGAAGTATTTACAGATTTTGCGTAGAGCATCTCTATCCAAGTTTGGTTTGTAATCTGTCTCTTCAAATATTGAAGCCATCGTTTCAACTGGTGGCTGTGATGAGAAACCAGACATTACTGAAATAGCACAGTCAATTGCTTCCGCACCAGCTCTTGCAGCTTCTACATATGTTGAATATGCCATACCGCTTGTTGAATGTGAGTGAACCTGAATTGGAACCTTTACTTCTGCAACTAGTGCTTTGATTAATTTCTCCGCAGCAATTGGTGATAGAATGCCAGCCATATCTTTGATACAAAGAGAGTCGATACCCATCTGAACTTGTTCTTTTGCAATTTCTACGTATTTCTCTACAGTATGAACAGGACTGATTGTGTAACAGATTGTTCCTTGTGCATGACCACCATATTTATTCACATATTTAATTGCTTGCTCAATGTTACGGTTGTCGTTTAGTGCATCAAAAATTCTGAAAATATCTACACCGTTTGTGCATGCTAGTGCAACAAAACGATCCAGCAAATCATCTGGATAGTGCTTGTAACCAAGAATGTTCTGTCCACGTAGAAGCATCTGTAATGGAGTCTTTATCGCTTTTTTCTTGATTTGACGAAGTCTTTCCCATGGGTTTTCACGTAAGAAACGCATGCACACATCAAATGTTGCACCGCCCCAAACTTCCAATGAGTAGTAACCAACTGAGTCAACAACATCAATAATATCTAAGATGTCTCTTGTCCTCATTCTTGTTGCCCATAGTGATTGATGAGCATCTCTTAAAGTAGTATCCGTAATTCTTAAAGGCGTTCTTTTAGTCTTTTTAGCCATAATTCTCTTCTTTCTTTAATATAATTAAAATTTGCCAATTGCAGTATATTTTTTAAAGCGATTGCTAACCAGTTTGCTTGTAGATAATTTACCCAAACTTGTAAGGTATTTGCATATTGTTTTTTCCACGTTTGCTAAAGTTTCTGTTTTGTTTGCATGAGCTCCACCCTTTGGTTCTGGAATGATTTCATCAACAATACCAAGTTCTTTGAGTGATTCAGCTGTAATTTTCATAGCTTCGGCCGCTTCAGGAGCCTTGGCAGCATCTCTCCAGAGAATAGATGCACAACCTTCTGGTGATATTACTGCATATGTTGAGTTCTCAAGCATTAGGATTACATCTCCAACACCAATTCCTAGAGCTCCGCCACTACCACCCTCGCCGGTGACAACAACAACAATAGGAACTTCAAGATCTGACATCTTTGCAAGGTTAAGAGCAATTGCCTCTGCCTGTCCTCGTGCTTCAGCTTCAAGTCCTGGATATGCACCCGGTGTGTCAATGAATGTAACAACAGGTATTTTATATTTTTCTGCAAGTTGCATCAAACGTAGTGCTTTTCTATAACCTTCAGGACTACCCATACCAAAATTACTTACTAGATTTTCTTCAAAAGTTTTACCCTTCTGGTGACCAATCAGCATAACTTTATGCTTGCCAATTGTTGCGAATCCGCCAATAATACCTTTGTCATCTCCAAAGCGACGGTCGCCTTGAAGTTCCATGAAATTTGTGCAAATTCCATCAATATAATCGCGAAGTAGAGGACGCTCTTTGTCTCTAGCAATCTGTACAACATCCCATGCTGTTAGTTTTTTCTTTTCATCCATAAAAAATTCCTTTCTTAGTGGTTCCAGTAACCGATTACTGAAGAAATGTATTCCTTCATCTCTTTACGTTTCACAATTGCATCAATGAAACCATGATCATTTAAATACTCTGCAGTCTGGAAATCATCAGGCAGTTTCTGCTTGATTGTGTTTTCAATAACTCTTCTTCCTGCAAATCCAATCAAAGCTTTTGGTTCGGCAATATGTATGTCGCCGATCATTGCAAAACTTGCGGAAACACCACCTGTTGTAGGATCAGTCATAACAGATATATATGGAATACCCGCTTTATGCAGTTTTTCAATTGCAGCACAAGTTTTAGCCATCTGCATAAGCGACACAATACCTTCGTGCATTCTTGCTCCACCTGAAGCAGAGAAGATAACTAATGGTCTTTTGTGATAAAGTGCATGATGAGCAGCATGTGCAATCTTTTCGCCAGTACCACTTGCAAGACTTCCTCCTAAGAATTTGAAGTCCATAACCCCAAGAACAATGCGTGTTCCATTCAGGTCTCCGCTACCGGTAACAATTGACTCCTTTAGACCTGTTTTTTTCTTTGCTAAGGCTGCTTTATCTGAGTATTTGCCTTTTGCATCTGAAAAGTTCAGAGGGTCTGATGTTGTTACAGCTGTTGATAATTCTCTAAAAGTTCCTTTATCAATCATCAAATTAATTCGTTCCCAAGCTGATAATCTTTCATGATAGTTACAGTTAGGACATACTTTTATGTTAGCCATCCAATCTGTTTTGTATATATGTGCGGAGCAAGAAGGGCATATCTGCCATAGCTCATCTGAAGAGACTGGAGCAGTCTGCACATTTTTCTTTGTTTTACTATTAAGCCAACCCATATCATTCCTTCATTTTGTACTCTTTAAAAAAAAGATTTTAAAGATTGTTAATTTTATGGTTGTAATTATTCTCTAATATTAATATATTTATTGCACAAAATATTTCACAAATTTTACATTTTTTTTAAAACTTTTAGTTCTTCGTTATATATTGTGGGTTGTGTTTGCATATTTCTAGAGAAACCCCTTAGGGGTGGCATATTATAGCCCTGGGTGTGAACCCAGGGTAAAAAACACACAACACTGAATCCTGTAGGGATGACACCTTGCAACAAGTGTCACCCTTACAGGGTTCTGTATATGTGTTAACTATTACCTTGGGTTCACACCCAAGGCTATATTCTGTCATCTCTACGAGATTAGATGTATGTAACATCTAAGTATTACCCACAATAATTTATGAAGAACCAAACTTTTAGAGTTAAAAAGAGCTGTAGAAAAGTTAGTATTTCATACAATATTATCTGCTATTATCCTATATTTAACGTAATTTGTACACGGAAAATTGGGTTAATTGGTTTGTTTTTTTTTAGTGAAAAAAGGATTTAAGAGCTTAATTGCTTTATTAGTAAATAGTTAGGACAGTTTAAACATGCGTATTACAAGTGGAAAATATCGAGGATTACCCATAAAATCGCCTCCTGGAGACCGGTTAAGACCCACCCAAGACCTCGTTCGAGAGGCTTTGTTTGACATTTTGCGGGACAAAATTACAGATTGTGTCTTTTTGGATTTGTGCGCCGGCACAGGAGCAGTTGGGTTGGAGGCAATCAGTAGGGGAGCAAGTGATGTTTTTTTAGTTGAAAAGAACCGTTCAAACTCAAAATTTATCCAGGCAAATATTAAAATGTTGAAGGGTGCTAATCCGAAAGTTATTTATGGAGATGCATCAATGGTTCTAAAGTCTTTTCAGAATAGACTGAAGTTTGATATGATTTTTGCTGATCCTCCATATGAAAAGTATGGAGAAAATCCATTACTTACAAAGATTCTAAATAATATTGGTGAATTTGACTTGCTTAATGATGATGGAATGATAATTTTTGAACAGGCTTCTAGAGAAAAAGTTGTTGAATCAGAGGTTTTCTCGGTCATGAAAGAAAAAAAATATGGAAAAACAAAGTTGATTTTCTACGAAAAGAAAACTAAGAATAATGGTTAATTGATGGGAATTTTAATTTTTCAAGTAGGGAAAATCGACTCGGGTTATATAATAGGGTAGATTGTAAAGCTAAATGCGAAAATATTTGATAAATTCATGCTTCTAATAATACTATAATTGAATCTATAACTTAAAGGAATTGGTATGCAAAAAAAATATTTCTATGTTTTGTGTCTATGCATTTTATGTAACATCTCAGGGTTCAGTGAGTCAGAATATAAACTACGAGACTATGTTGGGCAGAATTGGAAGAACGAAAAAGTTGAGTTTTCAATTACTGAAGAAGACATTGTTAATGCCAAGCATAGGCGTTTAATTGATTCAACTAATAAAGAAGTATTATATCAAATAGATAAACAAGGGAAGAAGCTATATTTTCTGGCAGATCTTAAGCCGTTTACTGAGAATACTTACCAGTTTAATGATAAAAAGATTGAGAAACTATCAGATATTGCTGTCGATAATCAGGATGAGTATATTGAAATAAAAAACTCGAAAACGGGTATCCGGATTTATAAAAAATTGGCTGAAGGTTGTGCGCCAGTAAAGTCATGGATGTTGAATTCGGGTACGTGGGTAGGAAAATCACTTCTTGATGTGAAAAGTCAAATTAAACATTATTCTGCAGAGTTAACTGCTGAAGGTCCTGTCTTTGCGTCTATTAAGGTGCGTGTGGAGTTTGAAAATGGGGGTGTTTGGGATAGTCAATTTGAGCTTCAGGCTTTTGAGCCTGTTGTTGTTGTCAAAGAAAAATTTGATTGTCCTGTTAATACAGGGCAGTATAGCCTGGTATTAAATGAACATTTTAACATGGACCAAGTTCTGTATCGCCTGGGAATTACCCGAAATGGATTTCAAGGTAAAAAACAGGTTTTAAATGGAGAATTAGTTATTGAGGCAATTCCAGGTAATAACGAAAAGGAATATGTTTTGTTTAATATGGAACCTTGGTTACATACTAATTTTAACCCTCCGCGAGTTAATAGTTTTAGTCTTTACAATAAAAACAGTGATGATTTGTTTTGTATGGGAACCTTGCATGCAGGAATCTGGGTTGATCCTGATATTGATAAAGAAAAACGGGCAAACGTTCTGATTCCGGTAGTGAAGGATGCAGAGGGTTGTTTGGCTTTGCATTTTGAACTGAAAAAGGGGCAACGAGAGTTTTTTCTTGGAACATTTTCAAAATTTGCAACTTTTGCAGATATATATCGTGGAGATTTGACTAGGATTCCCGGATATAACAAAGATATATTTGATGATATGGAAAAAGAGTTGGGGGAAAAGAAAGGAGATTTATTTGATGATACAGGTATTACTAAAAAGACAAAAGACAAACTAAAAGAGTTGCAGAAATCCATCTTATTTGAAAATGTTTTATCTAATCTAGATGAGCGAGAAGGGTTTTATGCACCTTTACCGCAGCAATATCAAGTTAAACATGGAACATTGTCTTTAGATAAGATTAGAAGATTTGTTTATGAATGGCAGAAAAATGAGCGCAATCATCCTTGTATGTTTCTTACGCAAAATCAATTAGAAAGTTTTCTTGAAAATTATAAAATTGATCAAAAGCTTTTGAAAAAATTGCAAAACCCAAAGAACGGTATCACTACTTATAAGTTGGATGATATTATTCCTCTGTATTTAGCGACAAAAGATGAGGTGATTGAAGAAAAACTGATTTCAATGGCAGAGCAACTTGTTCAAAATACGATCAATCGCCTGTTTAGGCAGACTGATCTACTATATCTTGGTTATGCACCACATCATCATACCGGTTCTATTATGCCTGCGGTTAATATACTTGATGCTGTTTATGATTCACCCCGTTTTGATCAAAATAGAAAACAGCGGTTTCTTGCGCAGCTCGCATTTCTAGGATATATACTAAGTAGCCCTGAATATTTCAGTTTAAAACGTGATTATTGTCGGATTTTATACAACCTGAATGGTGTTGTTGGTGATAATCTGGCTTCTGTGGCCACAGCAATACCCAATCATCCAGAAAGTAAAGAATGGTGCGATTATTCCATGACAATCTTGAAAGATTACCTGTTTGATAATTGGTTTGATAAAGATGGCGGATGGAATGGGACAAGAATTGAAGCTCCGCATTATGCAATGTGTTCGTATGACGCTCTTTTAGGGACGTTCATAAAAATGCATAATACTGGTATGAATGACTTTCTTTTTGATCCGAAAATGAAAACCGTAATCGAATGGTTTGCCAGAATTTCTACTCCCAATGATTGTCGGCTTTATAACTGGCGACATCTCCCGCCTATTGGCAATACCTATAAATTTGAACCTTGTGGTGAATTTGGTGTTGTCGCTACTGTTTGGAAGAAAAAAGACCCGAAATTTGCTTCAGAAATGCAATGGATGTATAACCAGCAGGGATATCAGAATTCTCCCGGTCAAGGGGGATTTTCTGCGATGATCGCAGGCTACAGAAAGATGCTGATTAGCAAGGATATTAAACCTGAAATGCCTGGTTATAAATCATATTGGTATCCCAGTTCGGGCGTTGTCTTAAGAAATAATTATGGTAAAAAGAATGAAGAAAGCTATTTATACATGATTTCTGGTTGTGCCTGGAGTCATTATGATAATGATAGTGGTGCCGTGACAATCTGGGGCAAAGGACAGATCATTTCAGATGATTTTGGTTATACAGGTATGGCTCCATCGCAATGGCAAAGTAGATTGACTGCAGCGTCTGCACCAGGGCGGATTTATACACGTGAATTCAAGACGGGGACGTTTCTGGATTTCGCCCATGCTGGAAATAAAAACTGGGAACGACAGGTTATGTTGGTGAAAAATAGTGATTCTCCCGGATTGTCTGACTACTTCCTGATTAATGATTCGTTAAGAAATCCCGGAGAAGCAACGTGGCGTTTATGGTTATCACCAGAACCGGTGAAATTACATGGTTCTTCAGGTGTACTTTTAACGGGTGATAAAAAGGAACTGGGTCCTAAAGATGACATTGAAGCACTGCTGGATTTGGATGACGAAAGCGGTTCTGAAGCGCTTGACGATATCCCTAAATGTGTCTATATCGGTAAGAAAAGTGCTTTAATGAAAGGTTATAATAATATTGATACCGAAGTTGTTTTTGCAACGTTACCTGGGCAGTCAAAATTAATAGCCAAAGCAGGAACAATAATGGCAAAGGCTGGCATTTTTAATGATAAATATGCATCACAAATTGAGCTCAGGATTCAGTCACCAAAATTTGATTCATTACTTACCGTTATATACCCCTATGATAATAAGGAGAAAGTACCTGTAATTAAGTCTATAGCCGATGGCAAGGGATTTGAGATTAAATTCAAAAACTATACGGATTACATCTTTTTAAGTACAGACGAATTTAAATATAAAAAAGAAAAACTGAGCTTTGATGGAACCATTGGCTTTGCCAGGGTTAACAAAAATGATATAAAGCTTTATCTGCCGGTTTCTGGGGAAATAAGCTACGCTAATAAAAAGCTGAATCATGAATGAAATTGAAGCTACTGAAAATTAGTTTTTACTTGCAAGATAGTAGATTATGCGCATACGACCCAGTATAACAAAGGTTTATGGGGGAGACATCGCAAAATCATCACATAGCGCTTGTCGCTGTCTCGATGAGCAGGTCAATATAGCGGCGATAGTTGTCCCACGAGACGTCGGAGGGGAGACCTTCGCCGCGCCAGCGTGCAAGGGTTTCCCCCCAGGGGCTGGCGAGATATACTGGGCTATGGTCGGTCGGCTCATAGCGTAGGGTGCGCAGGAATCGCTCACGCTGAGTCAGTTCTGTTGTGGGGTTGTTCATCGCATCATTCTCCGATCTCCGAGCGGACGAGCTCCACCCAGCGGCGCAGCCGCGTCGGGTCGCCCTGGACGGTTTCAATGTCCTTGAGGTGGATGGCCAAGTGGCAATCCTTCGTGGCGGCAAGGCCTTCGCGAATGATGCGACGGATTCGCTGTTCGTCCCAGCCGCAGCAGACCATGTCGGTTGGGTTGGGGCGCCAGGACAGGACGTAGTCGGCCCGGATCTGTTCCGCGCATTTCGTTACATCGGCTGTCGGCGCCACAGCGATTAGGCGCAGGTTCGGGATGGCGCGTAGCATGTCGATCTTACGGGTCAGGTTTTCGCAGCAGCCGTAGGAGGTAAGCGCGAAGCGGCTCAAGATTGGCAACTGGTAGCGCAGCATGAACTCCTCATGCATTTCCGGCGAGATCACTGTGAACTCCTGCGCGGCGGCGAATCCCCACAATTCCTTCAACTTCCGTGGCCCGGCGTTCGGCTTCAGCGGTTCCAGCGTCTCGCAATAGAAAGGCTCCTGCGAGTGGGCAGAGAACAGGTTCACATCGCCGGCAGCCTCGGCTTCGGTCTGGTTGGTCAAAACGCCATCGCACATGAACGCCAGCAATCGGTGCAGTTCCTCCGGCGAATCGTACATGTCAATCATCACTTGTTCAAGTCCGCGCAGTTTGCAGAGCGTGGTGGAGATGTCGGACAGGAATCCGAGGCAGTCGGGACTGCGATCCAGATTTATTGGCAGGATATTGCCGACGACCTCGTGCAAACGTTCGATATTATGCAGGGTGTCGCCCTCGTCAACGCCGTGGTGCGGAATCAGCAGTTTGTCCATATCATCCCACGTCTTTAGTGGCGGGTCATATTTCCAGGCGCCACCGATTACGCCAGAGTCGACATGCCCGGTGTGAACGCCCCAAATATCATCCCACCCTCTGGAGGTCAGCGTGGCACGTTGGGTAATCCAAGGCTCCAACACCTGGTCATCTCCGACCTCATGCTGGAATAGCTTCATGCGCAATGCCTGTTCGTGGCTCCGGAAGAAAGGATCCTGGCATTTCAATGCGTGATCCCCGAACACCTCTTGGCACCAGACATTCCACATCCCGAAAGAAGCGATCACCAGTGGTCGCATCTTTTTCAGGTTATTCTTCTTCGACCATAGTGCCCGCCGTTCCTCATAAATGGGGTCACAGGTGGCCTCAAGGTAACGCTTTGCCAACTCCCTCAACACTGATTTATCGTTCATGAATGATCCTTTCGGTTAATTAGATAGGGCTTACTGTTTAATGCTAGAATGCATGAGATTTTGCCATAAGACACTTTCGCCTTTAGCTCGCTAAAGGTACAGTGTTGCATGGCAAAAGGTTATGTATTATCGCATTACAAATTCATAAACTGTACGAACTTTATATTAACCCAGCTACTAAAATAACAACCAAACCTTAACATGCATTAAGCATTTCTTTATTTAGTGGCTGGGCTGCAAGCTTTTTAGGCAAAACATGTTTAAACCCTTACACTTTTAACATATTAACCATTGTATAACAAATTGTCAATAGGCATTTTATGAATTGAACAGGAATCCCTAGATAATTTTTGTAAGCTTGGTAGATAATGACGCTGCCTACGGCAGCTACATTACCTGATTCAGGTGTACTTTTCCGATTTTTGAAAGGGTGTTTATATCAGGGATTACATACCTGCAGTTATTAATATCTGTTATATGCAGCTCACCTTTTGGTGTTTGACGAAGCGTATCTGTCCGCCCCTTGACATAAAATTCTCTTTCTCCCCGGTCTGTAACGGTCTTCCACAGATAAAACCCATACTCATGAGTTATACTTCTTACTTCACTGATTTCAGGAACTGCATAATAATGGTCAAGCTCCTCCTGAATCATTTCCCGAACAGGTTTTTTAAAGTCTTTCAGGCTCTCAATGATTCCGATTTCTTTCTTTCCGTCACTGACAGAAATAAAGTTATCAGGATGTTTAAGAGGGAAAAGACGTTTTAAAACTGCTTGAATAATACTCATATTATCTTTAACCTCAACCCTGAGCAAACCTGCATCATTCTTAGAGAACGTACAGTTATCCGGGGAAAGAAGCTTCAGTTCTTGTAACATATTCTTTTTACTCATCCGTCCACCACCCTTATTCCTGAAGTATCATTATGAAGTTTTACCAGCTTAGAGTACACACCGTCTTTTTTATCAAGAAGCTCTTCGTGAGTACCGATCTCGGCTAGTTTTCCCTTATCCAAGACCATGAGCCTATCTGCGCTCCGAAGCGTTGACAATCTATGCGCAATCACTATTGTTGTCCTTTTCTTAACCATCTCAGCAATAGCATCTTGAATCTGTTTCTCAGTCTCAAGATCCACACTGGCCGTTGCTTCGTCAAGGATCAGTATTTTTGGATCGGAAAGAACCGCGCGCGCAATTGATATCCGCTGTTTTTCACCGGT
>Ga0307987_1001093_pt1 | contig 15361 bp, 14 predicted proteins | sample EllFjometagen181_FD_203157 | JGI IMG/M metagenome (GOLD analysis project Ga0307987, IMG submission 203157) | Marine microbial communities from Ellis Fjord, Antarctic Ocean - #181 | ecosystem: Environmental > Aquatic > Marine > Unclassified | place: Southern Ocean | collected 2014-10-08
ATCCTGGATCTCTACGGGAAATCTGCTGCCCAGCCAATCGATCCATTTACACGGTTTGAGACAAAATTCTTCCCATACCTTGATTTCCCCACACCCACGGCAACACTCCTGAATAAACGAGAGGATGTAAAGGGCCTGGGTATCACCCAGATTGACTTGTCAAACAATGTCCGTTTAAATCTCAAACGAACAGAATTCAAAAATGGGGAATTTTTATTCAAGGTAATTTTCGGCAAAGGCGCTTCATCAGAACCGGCTGACATGCCAGGATTATCCTCCCTTGCACAATCCACCGTTCGGCTGAGCGGATTTGAGTCCATGGATCTGGACCAGCTGGAAGATGCCCTGGCAGGCAAAGATGTGAACATTGGGTTCATCATCAATGAACTTTATTTTGCTGTGGCAGGGTCGGCAGATCCCAAACAAGCAGAACTTATTTTCCAGCTCATTTATACCTACCTGAAAGATCCGGGATTCAGGCCCCAGGCGCTTGCCCTTGCCAAAACCCGATACAAGCAAATGTATGATGCGTTGAAAAGCACCCCGGACGGTATCATGCAGATTCAGGGCAACCGTTTTCTGGCCAATGGGGATCCCAGGTTCGGACTTTTGCCCCCGGAAAAAATCGACCAAATCACCCTGGAGGATATTCAAACCTGGCTCAAACCCAGCTTTGAAAAATCTCCCATTGAAGTCTCTATTATCGGAGATTTTGACCCGGCGATAATGACGCAATATGCGACCACCTATCTGGGCGCCCTAGAGACACGGATAAGCCCCACAAAATCCAACAAGACACCCCAGACTATTTCATTTCCAAAGGGTGAGACCCTTACCCTTACCCTTGATACAAAAATAAACAAGGGCATGGTCCGAATAGCTTTTTTAACCGATGACTTTTGGGATATCACGAAAACACGGAAATTATCCCTGCTGGCAAAGGTTTTTAGCGAACGACTCAGAAAAACAATCCGGGAGGAACTCGGGGCATCCTATTCCCCTTACGTATATAACAACCCATCCCTTGTTTACGATGGCTATGGGGTTATGCATGTGGTGGTCAATGTACTGCCAGACACCGCTGATATTATTTCTAAGAAAGTGGATAAAATTGCCAGGGAATTAGGCGTGGGAATTACAAGAAAAGAAGTAGAGTTGGTTAAAAAACCACTTTTAAACCAGCTTGCCGTACTCAGACAGAACAACGGCTATTGGCTGAATTCGGTATTGACCAATTCATGGAATCACCCGGAAAGACTGGACTGGGCCAACACGATAATATCGGGGTATTCAGCCATCACCCATGAGGATTTGACAGCTTTGGCCCAACAATACTTAAACGTCAATGAAGATGCGCTGATTATTATTGCACCAGGAATGAAATAAAATCCTTTTTCACACAGGAAGCGGGCTATTTGAGGGTCTATATTTTATTATTTCGTTAGCTTTTCTACCTGTTCAGACACATTATTTCTCAGGTAATAGTCCAGGTCAAACAGCTGTTTAAAACTTAAATCCGTAAATTGAACATGCCGCTTTCTAACCTTCATGGAACTAAAAGAGGGGGTATTTGTAATCTCGTAATCTGAAACAGTCTTAAAGGGCAGATCTCCCACATAGTAGCCCATACTGCTCAGGAAGACCGCCTCCTCCGGCGTACCATCGGAGTCTTTACCATCATTGCTTGTATCAATATATTTAAATGAAAGACCTCCCATACTGATATCAATGATTTGACCAAGTTTGTGGGAATTGGGACTGATTGCCGCATAGGCTCCGTCAACGGCCTTATATCGTTTGTTTCTTCGTCTTTCAATTGTGCGTTTCCTGCCAATCATAAGAACAATTCCTTTGAATCCTGGTTATATCAATATTGTTACAAAATAGCCTTGCATGTTTTATGCCATTTTCTGCTCTTTTAAAAGAACGGGGAAAATCTTTCTCATTTAAAGAGCCCGAAGAGATAATTCATCCCTATTTTTATGCAACTGAATGGAATATGTCAATTGAAAAACTTGGCTTTATAGCTCTGGACGCGGAACTGCCTTAAAGACATTGACTTTATGGAAAAAAATATCATATTTTAAGAAAGTTTCTTCCCAAAGATAGAACATTTTTTTCTTAAGCATTCTTTATCGTATCCGCCTGTCACTATTTTGACAGACCAGAATTGGCGAAGTCAAAAATTTGTTCCCCGGCAGATTGGATTATAGAAAAACCAAATCCCCTGTATCGCAAGTAGCCAAATGTTTTTTTCTTCAAGAGAGCTTGATCAAGATGACGCCAAATTCTAACCTTTGGCTTAAGGGCAAGAAGGGCTAATTCAAGGTCGTCATAGCGGGTGAGTGATTGATCTATAATGGCGGGATCAATCCCTTTCTTTTCAAGCTCATACCGGAAGGCAAACAGGGATTTTGGTTTATTTCTCCTTCGGTTTTCAAGAAAATTTGCAGCAAATATTTTGTCATCAAGGTAATTTTCATTACAAAGTAGTTGGATAACCCTATCAATAAGTAAAGGGGGGATTTTTTTTTTTGACAAATAATCCTTCATTTCCAGGATACTTCTAGAACGTATGGAAAGATACCCCAAGGCTATACCCGACGCTTTTTTCAGATCACTGTCCATTAATTTTTTTCCAGGTCATGGTTAAATTGGCCAATTTCACCCTGTTCTTCTTGAGAAAAATTGAGTGCCGGCTAAGAACCGTGTCCGTGTCTGTGTGATGATCAATTTTTACACTGGATATGATTTTACCCGGGTAAAAGGATTCTTTTAAAAATGAAACATTACAATCAATCGGTATAAAGCCAATAAGTATGTTTGTTGGCAAAGCTTCCATGGCCCATTGGGTATAAACGGTATTGTTAACATGCTGGTTCAAGTCCAGGTCATGGACCCGGATTTTAAATTCAAACTCATGGTCAAATTCATCAAGATCATGGTCATTTTTTACAAGTTCAGGACAGTTTATCGCAGGTTTCATGAGCGCTTCTGGCAGATGGGGGCTGAGTCGAACCGGCTTGGAATTATTGGCTTTGACCAATATCCAGATTCCCAAAGCAGAAATCAATTCTTCCCCTGCCTGGTTTACAATGGAAAATTGTCTGAGTTCATATAAATTTTTCCAGGGGGAACTCCAGGTATTTAGTTCAAGGGGCTCCAGGCATTCAGGGTTTTTATGTGTCTGGACCTGATACCGGGAAACCATCCATTTGAGGTGTTTTTTGGCCATATCAAATCCGGAAATACCAAACTTGGCGCACTGCATGGTAGCTGCGTCCTGAAACATATTGAGCAGCCGGTCCATGCGAACCTGTCCGTTTACACCGATGGCTGAATAGGGAAGATTTAATTTCTGGGTAAACATTGTGTCCATGGCACTCCTATTCTATTTTCTCCAATAATCTGGCAGGGGTTTTTATAATGTCTTCGAGCATATTCATCAATCCTTTTCCCACATCAGAGGGATTGAGAGCTGTTACCACAGGATCGGTTAAACTGCCGGTGGCCTTGGCTGGGAATGCAGCCAGTCGGCCGCCAAGCATGGTATTGACAACCGGAATTTTTTTTATAATGGTATCAATGGCTTTAAAGGGCGCCACCATGCAGGATAAATCCATGTTGTCATTTAAGGGATCTATCCAGCCGCTGAAAATGAGGACCATGCTGTCCCCATCAATAACAGCCTTTTTCAAATAAATGATACTATCCTTGATGTCCGCTTCAATAACAATGGTCCGGTAGCCGATTCCTTTTTTAGAAATATCTGCAAGATGCAAAATATTAAGCACTGACAGCAGGCGGGATAAAAAGGTCCATTTATAAATTCTGCCATTGCTGGCATTCAGCATCAGGCTGCCGTTCTGCTTGTGGACAATTATATCAGAATTAGCCCGGCCGGACAGGTTACAGGTAAAGGAATAGGCCCCATCGATAATATTTTTATTTTTAAACAGGCATGAGAGGGCCTCCGAAAGGTCTTGATTCCCCACAGGCAGGATAGAAAAATCAGTGGTTACCTGTTTATCCTTGTATACGTCTGCACTACCGGTGATTTTGAGATTACACAGGGTGGCATTACGAATCAGAACTTGCGTTTTTTTATTGTTAAAATTAATCTGACTGTCTGTGTTTAAAAAATCCATTTTTTTATAGGTCAGCTGTCGGGTGGTCAAGTATAAAGTGTTGTGATCAAAGAGGGGTTGGCTTTTTGATCTGCTTTTTGATCCGCCTTTCTGGTTTTCAATTGCTAAAAAGGAATCAAGATTTAATTTATCCATATCCAGGTGAATCATAGAATCGGCGTCCGTGAATATTTTTATGGGATACCCTGCGGTAAAGGAGGTAACAAGGTTATATAAAAATGAATCTTTGATGACTATTTTTTTCAGAGTTTTGGAGTTTAGATTCCCTTCAAACCGCAACAATGGGAGGGAAGGATCCTTGCTGAGCGTAACCATGGCATCTGATATCTTTTCGTCCTTGAGAATTAACAGCCTGGGAAACAAGGATTCAATATTTTCCCCCATCAGGTCAAAGGAAAGCCTGGGCCCCGATGGAAAGAATAATTGGCCTTGTAATTGGGCCTTGTCTTTTGCTGTTTTAAAACTGGTCTCAATAATTTTCAAGGGAAGCTCAATACTGGTTAAATTAGTAGGCGTATCAATGGCATGGGCAAGCCCGGACAAATCTTCTACCAGCCCCTTAACTCCCTGAATGTCAACCATCTCATGGGTAAGATGAAAACTGCCTGAAACCGATTTGATCTCTTGTTTAACTGCTTGTTTGTCTTGGGCAAATCCAATATTGATATCCCTGCCCGAACCATTCAAATCAAACTTCCATTTGCCCGGCTCAAAAAGGGGACCGTCTAATTTGATCTTGTCAACGACAAGTTTGCCCCTGGCATTTTTAACGGGTGACATCAACTTCATGACCGGGTCATAGGATTTGAGCCAGCCCATAATTTGTGCCAGATCAATCCTGGCTGGACCCGAGCGGATATCAAAAAAAGGAGTTTGGCCCAAATCCACCACTGCATTCAGATTCTCAACAAAACTCCCTTTAAGGGACCCGGAAAAATCTTTTAGAACCACCTTTTCCGTTTCATAGAAAAAAGACCCGCTGGTGATGGTAATTGGCAGGGGTATAAGGTCATAGTTCCCTTTCAATGATAAATTTTGAGCCCTAACCTGAACAAAAAGATCTTTTTGCATACTTTCCATGCCAAGTTTAAGAAAGGCATCGGTCTTGCCGACAACCCCTCCAACCCGGGCAAGTTCTTTGGCCAGAACAGTTCCAGGCAGCAGGGAAATCAATACCCGGGGCAGTGTGGAAAGATCGGATTGAAGGTTAAATTCTCCCTTAAAGGGGATATCTTCATGGTTTATTAAATCGATATCAAGCCATCCATCCTTGATGATGGTGTTACTGACCTGCCCTTTGCGGGCCTTGATATGAAGCACCCCTTTTTCAAGGATGGCATCCCCATAAACATCTTGTGCAATCAAAGGCGTTTGAGGTATTTTCACCAGGCCGTTTTGGGCAGACCCTGTTAAAAAAAGATTTTCTCCGTCAAAAAGAGTGGCCAGTGTTTTGCTCGTAAATCCCACCGTGACAGTCCTTGCAGTCCCACCCCTTAAGATATCAAACAAATGATGCACCACCGCATCTGAACCCATAAGATTCAAACAAACCTTTCGGGCCTGGGCAATATCAATATCGTCCCCCATAAAAGTGATAGTTTTACCAACTTGTTTGTCATCTGTAAAATTGAAGCCCACCCTCCCTTGGGGATAGGAAAAGACAACCGGTTTTAGCGCAACCGATACCTTTTCTTGTGAAAATAAAAAATCAAAATCCAGAACATCGCCGGCCAGGGGATTTTCCGGGAGCTGACTTACCAAAATTTTAGGGGAGATTACCCGTATATTCCCGGTCAAGGTCCCTGCCCCATCCAGTTTCACGGCCAGGTCGATTTCATCGGATTCAATGGCATCAATCTCCATTTGTGTCAAAAAAGAAGGTTCCGAAAATTGCTTTTTCCCAAGATTCAACCCGCGAATAGCGACAGTACCCGTTAACGTTTCATTTGAGTTGGACACAAAAAAAGAGCCATCCATGGTGTCAAAATAATCTGATTTGATGTCACGGACTTTTAACTCAAGGGTATCCTGGCTGTCGGGAAAGAGTGCAAACAATTGGGCGATATCTTCTTTTGGAAGCCTGAGATCAAAGGGTTGAGAAGACGCCTGAACAATTTTAGGAGGCGTATACTGGATGTGGAGGGTTTGGATTAAAATTTTTGAAACGGCAAACTGCCCTCGGATAAGCTTTAAAATATTGATATCAACATGAATAGCCCCAACTTCCAGTTGAACCATCTGACCAAAGGAAATATCTATTTTCTTAAACCGAACGCCGGGTTGGGGAAAAAATAGAAAACTAATCTTATTTGGATCAATTTCAACCCCTGTTTTTTGCTCAATAAAGGAAGAAATTTTATATTTAACACGGGGTAAATTAACGATCTGTTCAAGAATATAGGGAGACAGCAGCAATAAAAAGACAATCAATGCCGTTGAATAGAATGCGGCTCTTTTAATTGTTTGTCTGGGCACAGGTAAACTCTTTTTATCAACCGAGTGGGACCCGCCGGTAAAAAGCAGCGTTTACCGGCGGAGAAATGGGTGGATTATTCAGTACGACTGGTGATTTCAACAATATGAAATCCAAAGTTGGTCTTCACGGGGCCATGGGGAATGCCAACCGCTTCATTAAAAACGACCGTATCAAACTCGGGAACCATCTGTCCCGGCCCAAACTCCCCCAGATCGCCTCCCCGACTTCCTGAAGGACATTTGGAATGTTGTTTTGCAAGTTCCGAAAAATCTTCACCATTGGTGATTTTCTCAATCAATTCCTTACATAGATCTTCATTTTCTACAAGTATATGTCGCGCGCTGGCTTTTGTCATAATAAATTTCCTCTTTATTTTGTTTAATGATTTCTTAATAACACCATGCCCTGCGGGCACAACAATCATGAAAATAATGAGTTTTGAGGGATGCGTATTGAGAGCCGTTAAATTAGCCGTTTATTTCTCACTACTCAAAACTCATATCACATTACTTTCATAGATATAATAATCCGATCTTTTTTACCAGTTATATCCTAATTTTGCCGCAGCCGTAATAAAATCGGCCATGACAGACTGGGTTTGTTCCATCATAATTTCCTTGGAGGCCTTGAGTTCAATCCCCTCATCATCCAAGGATTCAAGCGGTTTTTCCCCAAGCGCCACCCGGTATTCATTTTCATTTTCAAGTTCCTGGCGGTTATATGAATCAATTTTTTCTCTGCGCTTGACCAGATTTAAGGACAGGGTTTTCTGTGTGTTCACCTGCTCGGTCAGCTCAATTCGTTTTTTCAAATAAATCATACCCGGATCCTTTTGGACTCTTTTTTGATATTCATCCCCAAGGATTTTATAAACGGGTGCCAGGGGTTTATAGGCGTTATACCGGGTTTTTCGTATGGTATCCCAGGGCAACGCACCCTCCAGGGAACTTTCTCCGGTATCTTCTACTTTATAAATCTGGGGATATTTTAAATCAGGCACAACCCCCATATGCTGGGTACTTTCCCCGGAAACCCGATAAAATTTGGCACTGGTCAGTTTTAATTTACCATCACCAAGGGGCTTAAGCTCCTGGACAGTTCCCTTACCAAAACTTTTTGTCCCCACAATAATTCCCCGATGATAATCCTTGATGGCGCCTGCAAAAATCTCCGATGCAGAAGCGCTCATCCGGTTAATCAGAACAACCAGGGGACCGGTATATTCAATGGACGGGTCTTCATCATAGAGGCGGGTAATTCGGTGTTTTATCTTAATTTGAACCGTGGGGCCGGATTTAAGGAACAAACCGGTCAGATCATTGGATTCCTTCAGTGATCCGCCGCCATTGTCCCTTAAATCTATAATTACGCCGTCAATATTTTCTTGCTCAAGTTCAAACAAAATCTTTTGAACATCTTTTGTGGTGCTCTTATACGTTTTATCTCCCCTGTGATAGGCAGCAAAGTCGATATAAAAATTGGGGATTTCAATAATACCTATCTTAAACTCCCGACTGCCCCGGGTAAGGGTGACGATCTTTTTCTTAGCAGATTGTTCTTCCAGCTTAACCTTGTCGCGTTTAATACGGATGGTGGTGGTAGAATTAGCCTGTTTTGCCGGAATAATCTTTAACCTGACATAGGTATTTTTAGGACCTCTGATGAGCTTAACCACATCATCGATGCGTTCACCAATGGTATCCTTTAGCTCGCCCTCTTTTCCCTGTCCCACCCCGATGATTTTATCTCCAGGCATGAGCAGGCGTGATTTGTCAGCAGGCCCCTTTGGAATCAGCCTGACAACCTTGGTATATTCATATTCAGTTTGAAGCACTGCGCCAATGCCTTCCAGGGAAAGGCTCATGTGAATGTCAAAATCTTCAGACACCCGGGGGGCAAGATATTGGGTATGGGGGTCAAAACTGGTGGTGACACTGTTCATAAATATTTGAAATACATCATTGGTATTGGTCTGGTCCAGTCGTTTTAAACGGTTGGCATAGATTTTTTCCAGGGACTTAGATATTTTATCATTCTCCTGATGATCAAGCTTCAAGGTGATGATATGATTTTTCAATTCATTCTTCCACAACGGATACAGATCTTCCACCCTTTTTTGAATGGGTCGTGTTTCAATATCAATAAGGATGACATCATCCGTGGTAAAATCCATTTTTGTCGCCCAGGATTTGCTAAGACCCAGGATGTATTCCATTCGCAGAACCGACCTTGACAGGTAAAGATTAAATATCTCGTAGGCCGGACCCAGATTTCCCTGTTTAAGATCTCTGTCAAATCGATATTTATAACGCCCCATCTCGTCCATATCTTTCTGGGTGAACAATTGTTTTGTCGGGTCCAGACTTTTGAGATAATGGTCAAAAATCTGGGCGGACATAACCTTGTCCAATTTTTTCCCAAGGTAGTGGTATTGTTCAAGGGCCGCGACAATTTTAACACATTGTTCCGAATTTTTATCCAAGGGCGTTAGGCTTGTTTGTGCAAAAACAGTCCCATGGCAAAAACTGCCCATCAAAAAGATAAAAACAGACAGGTAAATAGAAAAAATGATTTGGCGAGTTTGTCTAGATGATTTCATTGGCTGGCTCAATGTCCTTTGGGGTTTCAAAACTGATGTTACCAATTTTTCCGGAACGTAGATCCCGGATCAGTATTTCAGCGGCTTTTTGATAATTAATATTCCCCCCTTTTTTTAAACACCCCCTGGCCAACCCAATCCTTTCGATGAGATCTGACGCATCTTTTGGGAGTTCATTGAGAAAGGCATACCTTCCCAGGAGCAGATTCGGATATTTTTTAAGCACGAGACCTGCTGCAAACAAACCGATCTCGTGGTAATCCAAGGCTGTATCTGAAATAGCGCCGGAAGCGGCAAGGACAAATGCCCTCTCCTTTGGTTCAATAACAGGCCAGAGGATACCCGGGGTGTCATAAATATCTATATTGTTTTTAAGACTGGTACGCTGTTTGTGCCGGGTGATGGCAGGTACATTTCCTGTTTTTGCAATTTTTTTCCCGGCAAGGGTGTTTAAAATGGTTGATTTACCGGTGTTGGGAATGCCCACCACCATAATTTTGACTTTTCTGGCTCGATTCCTTGTTATGCGGGAAATACAATAACTCAATGCCTTTTCAGCCTGATTTTTTTCACTCCCGCACACCGCAAAGGCAGGCAATTTTCGCTGGTGTTCAAAATAGGACAGCCACATGTCTGTTACGCGAGGATCAGCCAGATCGCTCTTGTTTAATATTTTAATTCTTGCTGTATCCTTGCACAAATCGTCCACTAGTGGATTTTCACTGGCATTGGGAAGCCGCGCATCCAAAATTTCCAATACTGCATCCACCTTTGAAATGGAATCTTTCAGTAATCTCTTTGTTTCCAGCATGTGGCCGGGATACCATTGAATATTCATAATTCTATTCTTTTTATCTCTTTTATTTGGTTGATTTCCTGCACAAGCCGCTCGATTTTATCTGTATCTGTTTCCTTTTGAAAAAAATACAGATAAGAAAAAATCAAGGCAATGATACTGCTGCCGATAAACCCTGCAACGCCGACACAGACCAAAGTGTCAAACAAGGGCATCTGGTTGATGTACCCAAATGCCCACCCAGCAACAAGACTGAGAATAAAAATAACACCAAAAATTATAACCATATATTTTTTACCGTTTATTTACCCTTTATTGGGTGGGGTGATTTCACAGTCTAAGCGTTATCTTTTCTCAGCATTTTAATCAGCGCCGGATGTCCCGAAGCTGTGGGACTATTTTATTAAAATGGGCTAAATTATTATCTTTGAGTCCTGCCCGAAGGCAGGCAAAACCAGTTGCCATCACCGCATCAATGAGCTGTTCAGTGCTTGAGACCCGAATGGGTACATCATTTAAAAAAGCGCCTTTTCCCTTTTCTCCATGGAACAATTGGCCCAAAACCGGTGCATAAACTGCCCCTAAAATAAGTTCACCCTCCCGTTCAAGGGCAACGCTCACCGCATAAAACGGCTGGCCATGAACAAATGAAGTGGTACCGTCTATGGGGTCAATTATCCATAGAAACCGGCTGGATTCACCCGATCTGCCGGTTTCTTCACCAAGGATATCATGTTGAGGATACCGCTGCTTTATCTTTTGGATGAGAAATGATTCAACTTTTTTATCGGTAAGGGTGACAAGGTCTTTGGGATTCTTAAATTCAAGATCCTCTGAGGTTAAATCGTTTTGTTCTCGTATACAGATGTCACCTGCCTGGGTGATCATCTTTTTTAAAAAGGATATCAAGTCAGCACCAAATTAATTGTTATTGGTTTCACCATTATTAAATTTGTTATTAAATTTGTTCAGAAGATTATGGCATATCAGAAGCCATTTGGAAAGCCAAAGCTTTTTAGACGGGGTTTAGACGGGGTCAGGCTTGCGTAGACGTAGACGGGGTCAGGCTTGCGTTATTGCGTTATTGTAGACGTAGACGGGGTCAGGCTTGCGTTATTGCGTTATTGTAGACGTAGACGGGGTCAGGCTTGCGTTATTGTGCTTTTAACAATAACGCAAGCCTGACCCCTTTATTTATTTTCCAAACTGAACCACAAACACATGGCTGTTGCCCCTTCGAAACAGAAGCTGAACAATCTCTCGTTTCTTGAATTTTCTGACATAGGCCTGGTATTGACCGATCGTCTCCACTGGTTGATGATTGACTTCAATAAGCAGATCTCCGGTACGAACACCGGATTTTGCGCCCGGGCTCTCCGGCTTCATCTGGGTCACGATGAGCCCCTTAATTGTTTTAGGATACCCCAATTTTTGGGCAATGGCAGTGTCCATCGGCTTGAGTTGAAATCCAAAGGTATCATATCCATCAGTGGTGGCGGCTATTTCAGGATTTTGATCCGGTCGTTTCCCCAATTTTACCGCAACAATTTTTTCTTTCCCACTTCTGATCAACCGAACCTTTACGGTTTCATCCACCTTCAGGTTGGCAATGGTAACCGTCAGATCCCTTGAAGTGTCGATCTTTCTACCATTAATCATGGTAATGACATCACCTGGCTTTATGCCGGCTTTATCGGCAGGGTTTTCTTCATAGACCTTGGCAACATAAACCCCGTTTTTTTGTTTGATGCCATAATATTCTGCCAGTTCCTGGGTCACATTCTGAATGGCAACCCCCATCCACCCCCTGGAAACCTGTTTGGACTCGGTTAGCTGATCAATGATACCCGTGGCAAGATCCGAGGGGATGGCAAACCCGATTCCCTGTCCGGAACGGACAATGGCGGTGTTGATGCCGATAACATCTCCTTCAAGGTTCAGCAAAGGTCCGCCGCTGTTCCCTGGATTAATGGAAGCGTCTGTCTGGATAAAATCATCATAGGGTCCTGATCCTATAATTCGTCCCTTTGCACTTATGATCCCTGCGGTCACGGTTTGTTCGAGACCAAAGGGACTGCCTATTGCAACCACCCAGGTTCCCACCTTGGCATTGGAAGAACTGCCAAATTTTAAGGGGGAAAGGTTTTTGGCGTCAATTTTCAACAGGGCCAGATCCGTCATGGGGTCGGTCCCGATGATATCGGCATCATATTCCTTATCATCATGGAGGATCACCTTGATCTGGTCCGCATCCCGGATCACATGGTTGTTGGTGACAATATACCCATCATCGCTGATGATAAATCCCGACCCCAGACTTCTTTCCTTCCGGGACTGGGGCTGCTGGTTTTGATACGGGGCAAAAAACTTTTCCAACCCTTCCTTATTTCCGCCAAAGGGAGATCCAAAAAAGTGTTGAAAAACCCGTCCCCCTCCCTGGATGGTTTTCTCAGTCTGGATATTGACCACTCCTGTCTTTGCATGCTCTGCCAGCTGGGAAAAACTGGCCGGCACCATTTGTGTTGAATCGTTTTGGGCTGCCATGGCCGGCAGGGCCATCAAACCTGTGATGGCAATTGCCAGTATGATGTGTCGTATATATCCCATGATACGTCTCCTTTCTCTTGGATGAGTTGATATAAATTTTTACACCTGGAACCATAATAATACACAAAGATGATTTTTAAATGATCTGAGTATTACGATATGGTAATCTCATGGTAAAGACAGTCCCCTTTCCCAATTGACTTGCAACCACAAGATCTCCCTTGTGCTGTCTGGCAACGGTACGGGCAAAACTCAGGCCAAGCCCTGTTCCCGGACTTGTTCTGGAGGACTCTGCCCGGTAAAACCGTTCAAATATTTTTTCAAAATATTTGGGGTCTATACCCGGTCCCGTATCGGTCACCAAAATTTGTACAGTTCCGTTGGATTCCCTTTCAAGACGCACATAAACCCTTCCCTTTTCTTGGGTATATTTTAATGCATTGTCCAACAGATTGGAAAAAGCCCTTTGCAGCATTTTCGCATCGGCCTCAATTTCAATAGGGTCGGCCACCTCACAGGTAAATTGAATCTGTTTATCTTCTGCCACCGGCACAAACAGGTCACAGGCCTCCTGAACCATGGCAGACAGATCTACCGGTTTATACAGGAACTGCCCCTCCCCTGATTCTGCCCTGGAAATCACCAACATGGTGTTGATCATGTCCAGAAGGCGATCGGATTCTTCAATGGTATTGGCTGCCATCCCTCTGTAAGTGTCAATCTCATCCATATTGACCAAAGCTATTTCTGCAAACCCCCTTATCCGTGTAAGGGGGCTTTTGAGATCATGGGCAATGTTGTCGCTCATTTCCCGGATACTTTTTATCAACGCTTCTATCCTGTCCAGCATCCGGTTAAAGGTGACGGCCAGAAGATCCAGCTCATCTTGATTTCCCGTCTGCGGGACCCGCTCCTCTAAATTTGCGCCGGTAATACTATTGGCCGTCCTGGTAATAGCCTTTACGCCAGACAAGGCCTTTTTGGACAAAAAAAGCCCGGAAACAGCGGAAAATATGATGATAAATCCCATGGACACGATAAAAACCGTTTTAAAGGCTGAGATGAATTTTGACTGGAAGTCCATGGCAACCCCGGTCTGTAAAATCACATTATCGGCAACAAAACTGTATAATACCCTGGCTTTCTGGTCATTGGGCGTTATTAACCAGGTCATGAACACATGCCCTTTTGTCCGGACCAGGGTATTGATAGCCCCCTGGTCGATGCTGATATCTTTCCAATAGGACATGTGGGAAGAGGCAAAGACTTCACCGTTTGGGTAGAGAAGCCGAAAAAAAATCCGTTTCTCCCCGGCTGCCTGGGCTTCAATTACCGCAAGCTTACTGGCCCCCATAATCCCGTTCCGTTGGATAACCGTGGAAAAATACCTTGCTTTTTCAAGCAGATCCCGGTCTGTTTGCTCCTGGAGGGTCTGGGTGGCCAGAAAATAGAATAGGGCAAAGGCCACGCACGAAGATACGGAAAAGATTCCCGCATACCAGAGGGTCAGCCGAAAGGCAATGGTCTTAAACAGATCAGGCATCATATCTTTTCAGGCACCATTTTTTCAAGCATCATTTGTTTTAAGCACCATTTGTTTTAAGCACCATTTGTTTTAAGAACATATCCAGCCCCCCGTACCGTGTGAATCAATTTGGTCCCATGATCCTTGTCTATTTTATCCCTGAGTCTACAGATTCTGGCTTCCACCACATTGGTCATGGGATCAAAATTGTAATTCCAGACATGCTCCATGATCATGGTTTTTGAAACCACCCGTTCCTTGTTCCGCAATAAATATTCCAGCAGGGAAAACTCAAGGGGTTGAAGGTCTATTGTTTCATCCCCCCTTTTTACCTGCCGCTTGACAAGGTCCACGGATAAATCCCCATGGGACAGGGAAATGGGATCGGTTAAATTACCAGCTCTTCTGATCAGTGCCTGGATCCTTGCCAGAAGTTCTGAAAAAGAAAAGGGTTTGGTCAGATAATCATCTGCCCCGGCCTCAAGCCCTTTAATCCGGTCATCCACCCTCCCCCTGGCACTCAATACAATGATGGGGGTATTTATTTTGTGGGCCCGTAATTTACGAATAAGGGAAAATCCATCCAGTTCCGGCAGCATGATATCAACGACCAGGGTATCGTAGGGGGCATCACAGGCCATGTCAAAGCCTTTAGTTCCGGTAACGGCTATATCCACGGCAAACCCGGAAGATTTTAAGCCGGTTTCAATAAAGCTTGCAATTTTTTCATCATCTTCAACCAGCAAAAGTCTCATAATTTTTCTTATTCTCCAAAAAATTCTCCAAAAATTGTACCAGCACCCGTCAGGGGCAACTTCTGCCCGATTAAACCCATGATTCCATGATCCATCATTACCGTGGTCGACTCTATGCGTGGGCAACCCTATTAGTATAGGAATTAACGGCCATTAATCAATATAGATTTGATTTGATTTGATTTTTTTTACCGAACCCTATAGACTTACCGGAATTTTGAACCCCCAATATTTATGGCAGGAGCCAAAAAAAACGCAAATGAAATATACCTGGTGGATCTTTCAGGTCCTGATGATACTGGCCTCACTTTTTTTTCTGGTCTTTGGCGTTGACCTTATGAGAGCAGCCTACGCCCTTGAAAACCCCTATCATTTTATCATGACTTTTTTTTCTGCCAGTTTCATCATACTCATCAGCCTCGCCCTTGCCATTAGTTTTTTAATAAAAATAATACGGGTGTTCAAACAAATCCGGAACACTCCCTAACCCTATAAACCTAACCCTATAAACCTAA
>Ga0307987_1001094_pt1 | contig 15350 bp, 17 predicted proteins | sample EllFjometagen181_FD_203157 | JGI IMG/M metagenome (GOLD analysis project Ga0307987, IMG submission 203157) | Marine microbial communities from Ellis Fjord, Antarctic Ocean - #181 | ecosystem: Environmental > Aquatic > Marine > Unclassified | place: Southern Ocean | collected 2014-10-08
CTTCAAACATGCCAGCTAAGCGTAGGTCGTTCACATCTTTCGCAATCTCTCCGACTTCTTCTGTGAGGATACTCTGCCAAGCTAAGTCACTGTTCAGTGTCTGGTCGCCCCACTTTGTATCCTGTCGTTCACGCTCAGCGAGTAGAGCTTCAAGCACTGTGGCTCTAGTTACTTCATTCGCCATTAGGAATTTTCCTGACGTACAATGTATGAGATTTCCTGATGCACCTTATCGTACACTTGCTTGAATGTCTTATCAACGGTTTCCATAGCTTCTGCTACTTGCGCCTCGATATCACCTTCCGAGTCAATCTCGTGAATTCCAATGTCGATTTTTGCAGACTGGTAGTTTCCCAGATTTACAGTAAATGCCATACTCTGTGATATTTTCATAATGTCTCCTTGTTATTTTCATCTATAAATTGTAACACAGGGTTTGTAGAGTTGTCAACTTTCTCAGCACCTAAAGCTACGTAGGCAGTCTTCTCTGCCCATGAACCCTTATCGACTTCTACATCTACTGTCAGTGGGATGCCTAGAGAGTTAGTTTCCATGATCGCCTTCAACTCAGGTATGACCTCATGATACTCTGTGTCTCGTACTTCGAACACTAGTTCATCATGAACTTGAATCAGTAAGCGTGTCTCTTTGTCTCGTAGGTATTTGACACACTCTACAAAGCGTTCAGTTACGATATCTGCTGACGTTCCCTGAATGATAAAGTTAATACCTTTGTAAGCATCATTACGATTGATTTGGTACAAGCGTCCGAACCTGTTACGGAGTGTGCCTGTACGTTCGATAGAGCGTTCAACAGACTGCTTGAAGGCTTTGAATCCCGGTAGGCTATTGATGAACTTGTTCTTGTATGTTCGTGCTTGCATTCGTGCAATCTGTAGAGTCATGGCAAGCTTCTTCTCACCCATTCCGTACAACATTCCAAACGTGATAGTCTTAGCCAGCGCACGATAGAAAGAGAACTCAGGGTGGTCTTCATCAATGTCATATACAAGCTTGGCATTCTCGGCGTGGAAGTCTACGTCTGGCTTACGTAAGAGTAACCAAGCCTCTGGCGTGTCAAGATAGAATAGGAGTACTCGGACTTCCATCTGAGAGTAATCCATTGAGACTAATTTGAACCCCGGTCGAGCTTTGATTACAGTACGAAGGTGACACTCACCCTCTGCCCCTGTGTATTTATCTCCACCGAGGAATGCCCATGATTGAATAGTTTCGTCTGAGAGCTTAGGTAGAATTTCTACTTTACCTTTGTTGAGAGCGACAGCTTTCACTCTTTCTCTAACCTCTGTAAACTCTTCTAGAGTAGTTAGAATTCGTTCAGAGATATAAGTCACCTTAGCTGGCATATTTTGGAAGTTAGGGTTGAGAGATGAGAGTCTACCTGTCCCTGTTCCCCAGTTGGCAAAGGTGGAGTGCATTACATCGTGACTCTTGTAAGGCATCAAGTAGGTGCTGAGAAGTTTAGCGAGAGTCCTGTACTGTTTTATTAGCCCTGCAAGAGGAGCATCAATCTGGACAAGTACATCTTCTGCCCATGACTGAGTATGAGGTACACCCTTCTCTACGTGGTTACAATACTTGGCATACTGTTTCTTCTCAACTGTAGCAGAACATTTCGGAGACAGAGTAGGAGACACAATGCCACGAGAGTTGAAGAGTTTGCCTACCTGTGCACTGGAAGCTATGTTGAAGTCAGCCCCAGCATCCGCATAGATAACTACTGCTAGTTCTTTCATACGCTTAGTGATCTTGAACTCTAGAGCTTCTACTTCGATTTGGTCTACGTGTACTCCCCAGCGTTCCATCTCGAACAGAGCAGTGGTTGAGTCTAACATCTTAGCCCAAATACCCATCTGTTCTGTGCGGCGTAGCTCTGCGAGGCAGTCTTTGTAGAGTAGCCAGAGATAGTAAACGTCCTTGATACAATACTCGCCTAGAATCTCTGGAGGGCAGAGTGAGAAGTCTCTATCCCACCCATTTTGCTTCATGAGGATTTTAGTCTCAGAGTCGTAGGACGCTTGCTGTTCTCCATAGCGTCGGAGAACTGTAGCCTCTAGTCCTAGTTTACCTACACTAGAATGCTCTGTAAGACGTACCATTACGATTACGTCTACCATTACTTTGTTACTAAAGTCTACGCCTTCGTTCTCTAGGAACCTTGCATCGAATTTGATGTTGTAGGCATAGATGCGTTTAGCTTTATTGATAATCTCGATGAGCCTGATAAAGGCTTCTTTCGGGAGGTTAGTGCCAGCAGTCTTGTGTCGGAAAGGGAAATAGAATATCTCACCTGTTAGAGTTCCGACACCGACACCACAGAGTTGGTTACCAGTATATGAGTCAAGTCCATTAGACTCTATATCAAGGAATAGGTCATCCGCACTCGCAAGAAGAATTTTCTCCGCATGGGCAAACTGTTCCATGTTCGTCACGACTGACATACTTCACTCCTACTTCTAGCGACATGTCATACATGAACTCTTGTTCGGCGGCTGTGACATTATCAAACTCTTCTATATCTGCTATCACCATATAGGTAATACCTACAGACAATGTGTCCTTCATGCAGTCTATACAGGGTTGCCCTGTTACATAAAGTGTTGCTCCTTCTAACGATACACCTACATTAGCAGCCTGTAAATAGGCATTTGCTTCTGCGTGTATAGTTCGCTTACAGTGACCATCTACTATGAGGCATTCTACATCCTCGCAATGGGGTAAGCGGGGAGGGCTACCATTGTACCCAGTAGCGAGTATACGATTATCTTTTACAACAATCGCCCCATGTCTGGCTCTGGGACAAGTGCCTCTAGAGCGGACAACCTCCAACATATCAAAGTAGTACTTAATCCAACTAGGTCTAGTTGATTTCAACGTCAAGCCTATTGTCACCGGGGCGGGGGAGTGAAAAACTCTTTACTCGTCCAGCGGTAAGGGAATTACGTAGACCGTCTAACTCTACCTCTGGGATAATTCCACCACAGAGGATTGTGTCATCGGGGTTGTATCCAAAGTAAACTCCATCGCCGGGGTATCGCTTAGGAATGTCACCTATCTTCCACGGAAAACCTGTGCCATCATACGATGGGAAGTGATTTTTACTACATGTAGGCTCGTGGTGGGGCTTCTCACATGGTGGATGAGTTGCTTTGAGTCTATCTACTACAGCTTGGGCATCTCGTAGTGCCATCTCTGCTTCTAGTAGTTCAATCTTCTTCTCTAGGTCTTTCTTAGTTGCCATGTTTCTCCTCCACTAAGCGCATTGTCGCAATACTTTTGAAAGGGCGGTCGCCTATGGTTATTGTTTTATCCGTACCTATCACATCTACATTTTGTGTGTTAGCGAAAATAGTGCGTAAATCATTTATGTGATGCTGGGGATTCTCCTCATCTGGGAGAACTAGTTCTACTTCTACTTTGTATTTCTTCATCTCTATCTCCTTATTTATATGGAACGGGTGCAGGGATTCGAACCCTGATTGCTTGGGTGGAAGCCAAGAATAATAAGCCGTTATATGACACCCGCTCGTGATATGGAGCCAATGGTAGGACTCGAACCTACATCTGCCTATTTACAAGATAGGAGCATTTTCAATTATGCTACACTGACTGGTGCGGGGAATCTGTGTACTCAACTACACCCTGCTGACCTCTATAACTTTCGTCTAGCTTCCAGTTATAGCGGAAGTACTCGCAAAATTGGTGGCGGGGTCGGGATTTGCACCCGAGCCTTTGGCGTATGAAACCAACGAGTTAGACTACTTCTCTACCCCACTACCGAATACATGTCATCTGCCAAAGCCTTGTCCGTCTGATTGTCTCAAATCTAGACCACTCGCATCCCACCAGCTTGTTCATGTACCTAAAGTTTTTGTTTCTGCATGCTAGCCGAGGAACCATATAACCCCGAAGATATTCTGTTTTTATATGGTCGCAAGGACAGGATTTGAACCTGCATTGATCGGGCCACAACCGACCGTGATAAACCATTTACACTACCTCGCAACTGGTCGGGGTGGCAGGATTCGAACCTGCGACTCTCGGACTCCAACGCCGATAGACAACCAGACCGTCTTCCACCCCGATGGCACACGAGGTAGGATTCGAACCTACGATCTATCGGGTAACAACCGATTGCTTTACCACTAAGCTACTCGCATACAGAAAATTGTCGGATTCTGGGTGGCGAGTAACGCTTATCACACTTGCACATGCATCTAGCCCTGTGCTTTTTAGCCTTACTTTTTCGGTGCTTTTTCGTAGACAAGGTGTCTCCGTGCTGCCCGATTCCAGAATTCCGTATTGCCATGACCGTTTTTCCACTTGGCGTTTGGAGCGTGTATCAGAACCCAATGAGGACTATGGATGGTATTTCCAAGTCTTGCTCGTGGGTTCTCGATATTGGGGTACGGATGTCCCGGCTCAGGACGAGTGATCTTAGCAACCTGCTCGGCTTCGTCGGCGTTCAATTCTTTTTCTGGTGTTTCGTTCATATCGTTCTCCTGAAATGGCGCATCTACGGGGATTTGAACCCCGATTACCTGATCGACAATCAGGTGTGGTAACCGTTACACTATAGACACATATTACATTATACTCATTCTTATCACATCTAGAAATTAGGGGAGGGTTTTACCCCTCCCCACGAACTACTAGGCTACTCCCACGGAAGTCCGTCACCGGATGCTTTCGCTTCTTTGTCATCACTATCACTAGTGCTTACTGCTCCTTGTGGAACGTCACCGCCGCTTGATGACTGGCCTACGCCATAGTTGTCCATCATATAGTCATCGGCTGTTGGAATATCTCCAACCTTACTGAGTGCCTCGTCGGGAATACTTACTTCAAGCATAGGCTGTGCCGCAATGCTGTAGTTCGTATTTCGTCCAGTGCCTCTTCGTGTTACCTTCATGGCTCCCTTTGTGAGGTCACCGCCGTAATCATTGAAGATTCCTACCACATCGTTGTAGTACACATCATCTTTACCAAACGGTAAGATACAGAAGCGGAACTCGTTTACATCTTCGGAGAAAGCTTTAGTACCATCTGGAAGATAAATCTCACTCCACCCTTCGTTCTTCTGGCTTGTGTGCAGTACGTTGTGGATGAACGCCCAGAACCCAAAGCGGTACGAAGGTTTAGTTCCTGCTGGTACAGGCTTTAGTGGGCCTTCTCTGTCAGATAGAACCTTTGACCAAGTACCATTCTCTTGAAATGTGTACAACCAGTAACTACCCATGTAAGGGTCATCATCCTGCCCTGTAGCAAGACAAGTGAAGAATACTTGACTATCTTCTAGCCAATACTGCTCACGCTTACTACCACCACCATCACCACCTGTGCGGCGATTGCTTTTCATCTGTCCCATTCCCGGCATAATTATCTCCTTACCAGTAATTTCGGTCTTTGATGATTTCATCAAGAAGCGACTTACTCGAAATTTCCTGTATATCTTTCACCCCTGTTGGGAGGGTGATATAGCTAATGATACACGAGTCAGCAAGTCTTGTCAAACAATGTCTTGTACCAATCTCACCGGCTGTGTCGTTATCTAAACATAGCACAATTTCAGTAGCTTGTAAACCTTTTATTAGGCTCGCTTGCGTAGCTGAAATACTGGCTCCCAGTAAGGCTACAGCATTGTAACCCATCTGGTCAAGCCACATCGTATCCAATGAACCCTCTGTAATACAAACCATACGAGTCTCCCGAAGGTTAGGCTGTCCGAAGACAACTCTAGACTTCTTGAATCCTGTAGCGTATACATACTTAGGCTCCTCGCCTTGCACCCTACGAATAAGGTGTCCGACATTCACATTGTCTTTATCTGGAATAGGAACAGCAAGACCATTCTGAGCGGTAATTCCGCAATTGAATCGCTGTAGTGTTTCCAGTGTAAAGCCTCGATCAAATATCCAGTTCGGTACAAAACTTTGATTGAAGGGGAACTCCATCTCTTTGTTACCGTCTTCGGGCTTGACTTTCCAGAGTAGATCATCCATCCAGTTTACGTCTAGCTGGTAATCAGCATTGCCTATAAACTCGGCTGCTTCCTTCTCTGTCTTGTCTAAGTACTTCATGAAGAAGAACTTTAGGTCACCGCCACCGCAACCGGCGTAGCAAATCCACTTACCTTTCTTTACATTCACGCTGAACGAGTCGTGAGAGTCCCTGTGAAAAGGACATAAATGCTGAGATTCATCTACCCCAAGAGGTACATTGAATCCCGCCTTCAACATTAGTTCAGTCCAGTCTGCCATTAGATTCCTATGTTCGTTTCTTCAATCAAGCCTTTGTTTACATCCCATTGCAACGTCGCCATATCTGAGCCGAGTACGCCATCACGGAACTTCTGAAACTGTACATCCCTAAGTTTCGGACTGTTCTCAACCATACACATAGACATTGCTACATCACTAGCCCTGATAAGAGCGTCACCGAAAGCAACTTGATCAGCACGAGGTGGGCTAAACATATCTGCTCCCGCTTCTCTTGTAGCCTGTGTAGCTGCTACGATTGTCATATTGTTCGACAGGGCGTAATTCTTCAACCCGTAGAACAAGCTATGACTTTGTTCCCATGCTGCTCGTCCAGAGGATGAGGTAGACACCAAATATACTCCATCAATGATACATATGTCAGGGTTGTACTTACGAATCAGTCCAGCGATTCCAGATAATGAAATACTATCTTCACCTGTAATTCGGTCACTCACCATAAGATTCTTATGGCTAGACTTCGCTAGGAACTCTCTATACTTCACAGTGTCCATATCTCCACCCGTTCGGATAGCTTGGTGAGAGAGGTTGTACTTCATCATTTGTGCCATCACTACATCAACACGCATGTTGATAGATTGCTTTGACATTTCTGTGGATATGAGCAATGCTCTCTTGCCTTGCATAGCCGCTTCACAAGCGATCTTTACACATAGCCAAGTCTTACCAATCGTAGGGCGAGCGAAAAAGGAAACAAGTTCTCCTTGCTGCCACCCAAGTCCAGTAGCGTTGATAGTCTTGAAGGGTGTTCTAATCCCGATCATACCGTCACCTTGATTGCGTTTAGCTACTCGTTCTTCGTACTCTTTGAAACGTAGGTCTGAGCCATCATCGAAGTAAGACACATCGTCATCATAGCCGACTTCCACATCAGCTAGAGCATTGACAATTGAAGTGAGAGCCTGTTTAGGATTCTCTACTAGGATATTCTTATTGGTTGCGAAGGCGTTGATCACCTGTCGGTAAAGGACTTGTTTCTTGAACTCTACTTGAGCATAGTCGAAGTTGGTATCTCCTGCGTCTGAACGTAGAGCAGGGAACTTCTCAGATAAGATGATCGCCTCAGGTGCTTTCTTATGTTCATCTCGGAATTGCATTGAGAATTCAAAAGCATCCCTGTGAACAACAAAGCTGCTCATAGGGTGCTTGAACTTCTTATAGTTCTGATCATCAAGAATCCCGTAGATCAATGCTGACTCAATAAAACTGAAACTGTCGTTATCCATTCTGCGGAATCCTCTCGACTGTGTGTACTTCTCGCCCAGCACTGTTCAGTATGTAGAACTTAGATGGTGCTGCTATGCGAGCGGTGCGGCTGTATGTAACAGCTTCTGCGACCCCTTTGAATATACCATAGTCCCAGCATTGCTCGTTGTCAATGATTCTTGATACGAGTCTCACCTTGTCTACAGGTGGAAGGGGGAGTAAGCCAAATCCTTCAACCTTTAGTGGTTGGTTTGGATTTCGGTTCCTTTTTGGGTTTTTTCTTGCCATTGAGCGAGTCCTCCAATGAGGCTATTAGTGTGTCCATCTTAGACGCATCATCTGCATCAGGGAACCATTTAGTTTCCACATGCATGAGGTGTCTCCACATAAGCCTATCATTGTCAGTACCCTTTGTCAAAACTAAGTAGTAGAGTTCGGGGTGGGTGCATTCAGGGAGGTGCTTCCAGTACCCTTTCATGAGGTAAGTTGCCTTTGTGGGACGCTCGCTGTCCCTGAGTCCGGTATACAAGCCACATAGGGTCTTCCATACGCCGTGGTCTTCTGCTACCTTCTTGATTGCACTAAGTTCGTTGCCGATAAATCCTAGAGGAGTGTACTCACCGGGGAACTTTGCTTCGTGCCATCCTTTGTAAAGATCGAATATGTCTTTGGATGTAAGTTTCTTATCTGATGATGCCATAGTATTCGTTGAACTTTTCTTTTAGCGACCTCTTGATCTTGTACAATGATACCCCATTGATTCCTTTTCCAATTTCGGAGTTAGAGAATCCGGTAAGTCGTTTGACAAGATAATCGGATTCTTCGTTTGTGAGGTCAAGTATTTCGAGGTCGATCTTGTCAAGTAAGTCCTCGATAGCATCGTCCTCGTCCTCGGCTTCATAATAACTAGTCGTTCCGCTTTCAGAAAGTCCATCATCTCCGTTAGATGCTCCTAAGCTGGCAACATATCGGGGCTTTCGAGAACTCTTTGTATGAAGTGTTCGAATTGTGTTGACCATACTGGTGTGGAGGTAGGTGTGGAAGCTGGTCTTTTTCGTTTCATCATATCTATTAGCTGCTTTCAGAATTACTATCCTGAGTTCTTGTGCTAGGTCTTCTCTATCCATCCCCGGTATGTACGTATTATTGACGAACCGCTGTACTTTCGGCTCCCATTGTTTTATCAAATCGTTGTCTACTATCATTCACTACCTCTTTATTTCTTCTAGAAGCGTAGAAGTGTTCTTTGGTACAATACATACCCTTATACTTTTCTCTGTAGCTACGGACTATTGCATCTCTATGTCTATAGAAACTAATTGTACACCATTTACATGAGACTTGCAAGTATAAAAAGTCGAACTTGCATTCTTCGTTGTGCCAAAGGCGAGAGTTCATTACTACCTCTCCACACATTTTACACCGTGGGATAGTATGCGGTCTAGGTACATTGGTAATCAAACCCCTACGAGTTAGGATGTTATGTACGTTAGAGCGGCTTGTGCTTAGAGAGGCTGCAATTGTCGCAGTCGGCATGAAAGGGTTTAGTTCTCTCATGCGGATTGCTCGCTTCCATAATTTCATATCTTCAATGAGCAACTCTGCATTAAAAAGCGTCTGTGGATAGTATGCTTTCTTCATACGCTTTTACATTATCAGTTTCTAGTGATTTCCATTTAGCTGCGAGTTTCGTCGCATCGACAATTCCCTCATCACTTCTAATAATAAACGATGTTGCTGCTACAATCCTTGCCCACTGTGCGTCTGTGAACGATACTGTTATATCTGGCATTAGTTTTTCTCCTCTAATTGTTGTACTCTAGCACGTAATTTTTTAACTTCGTCTAACAGCATAACTGATAAGCCGTTATATTTTACTGAATAAGGTTTATCTTCTTTATCATAGTTAACTAATTCAGGGTAAATTTCATTAACTTCCTCAGCAATTAAACCAACATCTCGTACATCATCCGATTTGTAATTAAAACTTACAGGTCTTAGATCATCGAGTTTTGAAGAATCGAATACTAAATCTTCTACATTCTCTTTATACTCTATTGAACTCACTTGTGGGAGTATCTGCCCTGAGCCAGTTACAATTAGACTAGTCCCTGAAGCACCTGTTAAATTGGATATAAAAATTGTATAAGCATATAGTTTCTCTATATCGAAACTACTATTGCCTATCATATAGCCCGTACCGCCAGAACCATCAAGTGCGGGTAACAAGTCCCCATTGGAGTCTATTGACCACCTAGCGGCACCCCCCGTGGAAAACCCTAGTGTGTTTGTCGCTGGGTGATACATACCAGTATCGTTATCAAGCCAAAAGGTGAAACTCGGAAAAGCAGCACTGTCGTAAGCCGCATTATAGTAGTAGGTATACGTTGCGAATATCGGATTATGCCATCCGATATATGCATAGTTATCCGCCCCCTCTGAAAATGCTGCGTCAACAATAGGTTCAAAGATAAGTCGGCTACCTGAGGCTCCATCATTTTCACTTAACATAGTCCAAAATGCAGACTCTCCCGTTGCTGCTGCGGGAGTGGCACTTTGTTGCCCAGATGCGAAAGCTAGTACATCTGCTGTACCGCCACCACCATCTGTGTCATACCTAAATGTTCCATAGGACGATGTTGGTACACTACCTGAGGATAAAGTGGCAGTATGTAGGGTGCTACTAGTTGCTGCAAGTGATAGGGTAGGGTTAACTGTGCTTGAGCCTGATGACAAGGTAAGACCTGTACCAGCCGTGACAGATGTTACTGTACCTGAGCCAGCCATAACAGCGTTATTGAAGTACAAAGTTCCCGCACGGTTTTCCAACATGTACGCCGTTGTGCTCCCTCCGAAGCTTGGTGCAGTTGGATTGACTGAATCAATGTATATACCTTCTCGGACTCCGATTTGTTTCCACAATTTAGCGGTTGTTCCAGAGTGATCTGGGTCGCCTAAATACGTCAATCCATTATGTTTTGGTTTTACATAACCATAATCAGCAGCACTTGAAGGGCCTAACACTAAGCTGTATGCTTTGAAAGTTGGAGTTCCTAATCTTTGTTCTGTGGTAAGGTGCAGTTCATCAATTGAACCATCCCCGGCTTCATATGTATATATCTGTGCTATTAGCGTAGATTCCGAGTAAAGCTTTATTGCAGCCCCTGCCCCGAATTGGTCAGTAGCATAATCATGAATCTCTAGCCCAGTAGGGAGGAGTGATACTAATTCAACTTGACCAGCAGTGTTGTCGTAGATGTGGATACCACTTCCGTCGAACATGGACATTTTGTATCCAGTGTTAAGTCCGTTGTAGAAACTCAGGTCAGTTGCAGAGAATCTTGCTCGAAGGTAATTGTTAATTGAACCCTCATAGAAGTTGAGGTTTTTGTTAGCTACGTCAAACTCGAACCATTTACCATTAGTGTCGAGAGTAGAGGAAGCTGTGTAACCTCTGAACCATGAGCTTGTTCCAGCCGTGTCTCCCTGAGGAGTATTGAACTTGAATCTTACACCAGAGGTGGCATCTGAACCTACTGCCAACATGTGCTTGGCGAGGATTCCATCTATGGCAATATAGTCCCCACCTAATTTCTGCGAGTTACCACCTTCCATAGTGATAGTACCATCGTTCATATCCCACTGGATTTCAGCTTCGTTACCTTCTCCTGTAGCTGCCCCTACACTAGCCGTGACAGGTACGACTGTGCCTATCTTTGCCCTAGTTCTGTCCTTCGATGTGTACGTAGAAGAGGGTTGTATTTGAAATTGAGTCTCACTAGAAGCAGGTTCAAAATACATGACGTATTCTATACCGGGAGTCAATGCACCAGAGTTTCCTGTGCCTATAGCATATTCAGTTTTCTCAGTCCCGTCAATATTTAGCTGCCCATCTATTCTGAGTGTACCTGCACCCCATGAGATATACTGGTGCATTGTATTGATAGCTGGGCCGAGATAAGCATCACCTGCTTTGAATGCTGGTGTCACATTAGGGCTAAACTTAGCAGCGATTTTACCAAGAGGTATAGTATTCTTACCGGGAACTGCGTCAGTTTCGTGAATAGGTGACCCTAACTCAGCATATGATACAGAAGGATTCGAAAGTCCTTGTGTCTCATATGAAGTTATAGTCTGGCTACCCAAGTTCTGTTGAATACGAAGGCGAGTAACTACATGGTCATCTCCTGCGATGCCTTTTGGAACACATATGAGTCTAACCGAGTGTCCAGCCCTGACACGCACGTACCAGTTGTAGTAGTCCCCAGAAGCCCATGTGCCAGACGCTAGGGCTGCTGTGATGGTTCCACCTGTGGTGAGTCCACTTACATAGCCGTAGGAGGCCTCTGCTCCTCCTGTACCGTCTAGTTTGACAAGAGCAGCCCCTGTTCGAAGCCCTTTAGCTTCCCAATCTACCGCCGAATCCACTAGGGCGTTAGTTCCTGTACCTACAGTGGCTCGTCCTTCTGCCGTGTAGTAAGGTAGTTCCCATGTGTTGAAAGATGCTCGTTGGGGGACATTCTCTCCTCCATAGAATACAGAGGCTAATTTTGTGCGGATAGCATTATGATCTACTTCACTACCAAAGGATAGTTTGATAGTCTTTGTTATTTCCCAAACCGCTTTTGGTTCGTATACATTCTGGTCACCTAAGGCAGCGTTGCTGGCAAGGGTAATTGAGAATCCGCTAGCATTGTTGTCAGCGTACAGAGTCTCACCCGCTACAAGATCATGGGAGCTTCTATCAGATAGAATCATGAATCCTGAACCCGAAGCTTTAGACATATACTGGATACGTCCGATCACAGTGTCCGATGAGTCAGTTAGATTGGATATATTACTTATGCCTGTGCCGACTGTGGCATCAAAAGCTATCCCATCGTACTGCCCTGAGAGTAGGCCAGCTACAGCCGTGTAGTGGATGATAGAGAATCGTTTAGAAACCTTCTCACCAGTCTCATCATGTGTGTAGGTAGCTATGATATCTGTGATTTGCTCACGGTTCGAACTGCTTAGATCAACAGCACTCATCATGATATGCTTTTGACCTGTAGCTGAAATAGATGTACCATCTGGCTTTTCAATAGTTAGACCGTTTGTGGCTGGGGCAGCATCTATGGTTGTACCTTGAACCGCTGGCATTCTGTTACGGGGGAAGTACGTCAGGAATTGAGCCGGTCTGTGAGAAGTGGCTGTATCTGTGAAGTTAGGGTCGGAATAGAATACGTAACCTTGATCGAGTACAGAACTACGCTTATCCTGTGTAGCTTCTTTGATCAAGGCTGTTAGAAGATTAGTCTGGCTACGCCCTTCTTTTACAGGCTTAGACGTAACATCTCTGTTGACCCCTGATGTTTCAAAGCGTGGAACATCCCCACCATCGTTGGCGTTAGTTATCAAGGCTGGTAAAATATGGTTGCCCATCCAAGTAGAGATGAGTCCAGAAGAGGTACTGCTAGTTACACTGTCAACATCTGAGTCTAGGAACTCATTAGCAAAGTTGAAGACTCCATCGTAACAAACGCCTTCGATCACTTCTCCATAAGGTGCTTCGTACTTATTGGATAGCCTGTAAATAAATCCGTGAAAGTACACAATATGTGTATTAGGTTCTACAGCACGAATAGGCATGAACTCTTTTAGGACAGAGTTAGTTGAGCTAGCCGCAAATGGGCCATTATCCTTTAGATCAGCTACCTTGAAGCGCATGACTGTAGGCTGGTATAGCTTCTCGTCTATCTCTAGTGAAAGAGTAAGAGAGTTACCCCCTGTGGTGAATGGTATCCAGTTGGACGTATCCCAGTATTCAATTTCTAATCTAGATGCTACCATGTCGTAACTTGGCTGAAATCACCCGCTCTGTTGCCCGTCAACATGACTAAGGTGGTTTCATACCGATCTTCCTTTACTGCTGCGAGGTTGACTGTGAACTGCTGTATTGCAAATATGTACTGTTCATACGTACCGTCTTCTTGTAAGAGCATCAACGTCGATTCTGTCGCTGTTGTATATCCGTTATCTGTAATGAAATCTTCTAGGTCTTGTTTCGTAGGCACTTTATAGTTCGTACCGTTCCCTTTATCAGGGCCGGTTATAGTCTGGTTAGTGATATCTCTGTCCACTAAAAGAGTCAATGTTATTGTTGGGCGCACAATATTGAGGTCGATCAGGAGAGGGTCATTGAAAGGAATACCTACCTGAATAGGAGATTTACCATATTGTAATGCTACACTTTCTACTTTCAAAGCGAAACGTCTAGCCCCTGTGGTTTTACCATTCCATATAAGTGCTTGTAATGCTTCTGCCATTAGCTGCCTATTCCTCCATAGTTGAACGAGGATTGGTCGTAGGTGTCCCATGAGGCTGTGGCAGCACTATCAGTACCCATCATTAGGTTTATAGAACTAGTATCAATTTCTGATATCTTTATGCCTCTAATCTTAGAACCTAGATCGAATCCCATAATTGTAGGTAGTGCGCTAGCTACACCTTCAATTAGACCATTCACCATCTTGATCAGACCGTTTACAACAGAGTCTAGAAAGCCTCTGAACCCATCGTTTATAGTACGCTTTACGCCTTCTGACAGGAAGGTTGATATGATGGCGTTCATCATTGTCCACGGCCCCATAATTATCATGAATAACTTTTGGAATATGCTGTCAGAACCGTCGAAGCTAAAAATACCTTTAAAGATATCAGTGATTTCCTTGAATACAGATTTAAACCAGTTGATTACGCCAGTGAATATACCTTTCAGACCACTCATTACGTCTTCTATTAACTTGTAGACTTTCTGTTTGAACGAATCTGGAACCATAAATTCCCAAATCAGAGCAATAGCCCCTGCTATCAAGGCTCCAATTATTCCTACGATAATACCTCCAGAGAAAACTGCTGCTAGTACAAGAGGTAACCCTATTCCAAGAACGAGTAAGCCTATTTTGACAATGGCTTCTCCTGCCTTACCTTCTTTGAACGATTTGACAATATCTGATATCTCAAAACCTATCCCTAAGATAGCTAAAAGAGGGCCTCCAAACTTGAATAGCTTACTCATAAGTTTAGTGATTTTACCTACTGCCCCTCCTGAGAAAGCTTTGACGAATAAGTTGATAGCTTTAATCAGCTTGCTTTTCACTTTACTGAAGGAGTCTTTGATAGCCTTCAGAATGCCACTATCTGGAGTGAGTTTCTGTACAAACGCCCCCCATGTCATGTTATGAAATCGACCTGCCACATTGTTTGCTATCAGAGAACTAAGTCCTCCGATAGAAATAACTTCAATCCCTGATTTCACAAGTTGGGTAGCAGAGGTTTTTATACCTGTCAATGACGTAGACCATTCTGCTGCTTTATCGAGCAGACCTTTTATACCATCGACTATGCTTTGGGAGAAGGTAGCTATCACTGGAATCCACTTCGCCATTATTTCCATACCTTTGAATAGGTAGGGGGCGAGGGGTGCTAGGATAACGTCAACTAAGGCTCCAATAAGCTGGAAGACAGACCCTAGAAACCCTGTGAAAATCTGGGACTGCTTCAACATAGCAGCTATACCGAACTGAACGCCTAAGGTACTCTTGATGAGTTTGCCAATACCTAGTTGCTGTTTCTTATTAGCTTCTTTAGTCTCTTTATCAGAGCCAGCTTTAGACGAAGCCTGTCCACTAGGTTCCGTGCTAGTAGCTCCAGCGGCTACGCCCATTTGGGTCGCAGCTTGCCTAGCTACCATAACAGTTATATTTGTAGGGCCATTGCCCCCACTAGCCATTGTCATTTACTACTTAGTCCTCGATTGAGATTCCATATCTTTTTGTTCCTTCTCACCCATAGCACTTAGCG
>Ga0307987_1001095_pt1 | contig 15339 bp, 23 predicted proteins | sample EllFjometagen181_FD_203157 | JGI IMG/M metagenome (GOLD analysis project Ga0307987, IMG submission 203157) | Marine microbial communities from Ellis Fjord, Antarctic Ocean - #181 | ecosystem: Environmental > Aquatic > Marine > Unclassified | place: Southern Ocean | collected 2014-10-08
GGGCTGAAAATACTACTTGTTTTCAGAATTACATTCTTTTATTAACTTCCCGGAACCACGGCTTTTGAAGCAATAAGGGGCTTTGTCAAAACTCCAGTTGATAGGGCTCCCCCAAACACACCCAGCATTTTTTAAGTCTTTCAAACCCTTAAGCAAAAAACTTATAAGATTTGGAACCGCTTTACAAAAGCTTCCATTAGAAGATGCATTTTCGGCAATTTTAGCACATTCAATAGATGAGATTAATAAAATTATAAGCGATGGCTTCGCTGTAGTAAAGCGTACGGTCCCTCAAAATATAATCTCAGAAATTTATAATCCCCGATCTGTAAGTGCAATTGTCAAAGACCCTCTAAAATGGAAAGGCAAAAATACAGCTACATATGATATTATTAAACATGCCGACATCCAGGAAGATCCGGACGTTCAAAAGTACTGCTCCCCATACAAAGCAGAAGAAAGCTCTGTTATTGACGGAATTTCTCATATTTCCCAATGTATGCTTGCTGTACGCTATTCTCAAATGTTGGGAGTGGCTTCATGCTATACAGCACTAAAGCATAGGGAAAATGAGATGCCACATGGTGTTTTTGCTTCCTTACCACAACCAAAGGTTAACTATGAATGTCATTATCCCGCTTATTTAAATTTAGACATTTGTAAAGTTGAAAACACTCTTTCTCTTACACCCAAAGAAAACGAATGTATACGTGAAAGTCCACCCATTAAGATATGCGATATATACTCTGGCTTTGCTGTTTGCGGCGCCTCTTCTGAGAGCCATAGTGAGCTATAAAAGTAGCATTTACTTAATCGAGCTTGAATATTTCACTAAATAAGGCATAATGGCTTCATTGTTAAATGGTCTGGCTATTGCTTAAGCCTTTTAAAGGCGTAAGAGGAAAGTCCGGACTCAAAAGAGCAATGGTACTGGATAACATCCAGCGGGTCTGATATTAGGGCTCAGGGATAGTGCAACAGAAAATAAACTACCCACAAGCTTTTTGTGGGAAAAGGTGAAACGGAGTGGTAAGAGCACCCCGCACTTTAGGCAACTGAAGTGGCAATGTAAACCCTACCATGAGCAAGACTAAATAAGAATAGCGCGAATGCGAAGACGTGATTCGACATGCCAGCTCTTCATGAAGCTATTCGGGTAAGTCGCAAATAGGTTTTTAGTAATAAAAACAAAAGATAAATAATAGCCTAGGCAGCAATGCTGATACAGAATCCGGCTTATAGACCATTTAACACCCTGAAAATGAACATTTAAGGTTTATGCTAGCTCCCTTCATAATATTTCTCGCTATTCCTGCTATTGTTATTTTTTGTATCGCCTTTCGTATTAATAGACTTTTTGCCATATTCTCAATCTTTGGTTTTCTTTATCAGGCATCCGTAATCTATTATTCTGTAATTAATTCTTCATCTTCTACGGCTGGAATTGGTCTGATTGGCATTCCAATACTTGGAGGGGCTGTAGCCATCATTTTCGGCATCGCAGGAGGGTTCTTGAGCAAGTTCTTCAGACTCCAAAAAACGGAAAAAAAACACTCATGGATTTATTTAGCTGCGTCTATCCTGATTTTAGGTTTTTTTGCCCAACTAGAACTCCGCGAACTACATCTACTGTACAAAGTTAAGCAAATCCGCAATATGACATCAATACAACTTGAAAACTTAATGAGAGCTCCTCCCATGAACAGATGGCGATTGGCTGCCGTCACACAAAATAAACATGTAACGTCTGAAATGCTTCATGCGATAACTCTTATTGACAATGCGGAATTAAGCCAAGATGTATACGAATCTCAATACTCAGGGATCAAAGGAGGTAATCGCAAGGGAATGCCTGTGATAGCACTTATAGGATTACATCCGAAAACTGGCCTTAAAACATTGGTTGAAGTTATAAACCTTAAGGATCCTAAACTTATCGCTCCCCTCATAAAAAGTCCAAAGATTTCAACGGAGCTACTTAGAAAAATATACACCGACCATAAAGGAAATAAGGACATCGAATGGCAATTAGCTAAAAACACCAAGACTCCGATTGATATTTTGAAAGAACTTGCAAATAGTAAGGACTTCTTTATTCTTTCTTCAGTAGCAAGAAACCCAAAAACACCCGAAAATTTGCTTAGACAGCTATATGCCGAACATAAAGGGGATGCACTTCTAATGGGAACTTTAGCACACAATATCAATGTCCCTATAGATATATTAAAAAACCTCTCAAAAAGTAAAGATTCTTACGTTGCCTCTTATGCCATAAGAAATCCAAAACTTCCTACAAATATGCTTAGAGAAATATATTCCAATCGTAATAATGAGAATAAGGCAAAGATCGAGATAGCGCTGGCCTCTAAACCCGATGTTCCTATTGATATTTTGAAAAAGCTCGCAAACAGCAAGGACGTTCTAGTTCTTTCTTCCGTGGCAGGAAACCCAAAAACTCCCGAAAACTTGCTTAGGAAAATATATACCGCTTATAAAAGCACTGCAATAATCGAAAGAGGCTTAGCAGGCAATACTAATACCCCCACCGGGGTTTTGACAGAACTCGCAGATAGTAAGGGTAAGCTCGTTCTTTCTTTTGTAGCAAGAAATCCAAAAACTCCAGAAGACTTGCTCAGAAAGATATATGCCGCTCATAAGGGAGATATACGAATCGAAAAAGGATTGAAGAGCAACGCCAATCTCCCCACCGACATTTTGAAGGAGATTGAAAAAACCGAAAAAAATTGAACCAATAAAGAGATTCTCTACTCAGCTTTGGGGTTAGATTTTTTAGCCTTCTTTGCTGTCATAGCCACAGTCGCTTCCTCAACTGCATCGGCCGACACGTCTTCCGAGACCTTTTTTGATTTTGATTTCTTTTCTACCTTTGGAACTGCTTTAGACTTTGGCTCTACATCTTCATCATGACCAGAAGCGGGCACTTGATCTTCTTCGCCCTTTTCTGCTTTAGGGGAGCTGCCGCCAACGCGAGCATCCTTTAGTTCTATTTCAGCCCCTTCTTTGGTTCGCGCCACTATAATATTTACTTTCACATAAATATCAGCAAAAACATTTATAGAAACACTATGCCGACCTATGTATTTGATAGGAATCAGCAACTGCACATTGTTTTTATGCAGTTTTTCATGCAATTGATCCTCGATAACCGCAACGATATCTGCAGAGCTCACAGAGCCGTATAGCCTTCCATCTTCGCCAGCCTGCTTTAGTATATAAACCCATTTACTCTCTAATTTAGAGCTAATCTGATCTGCATGAACCTTTTTCTTCGCAATTTCTTTATGTATTCCATCTTTTCTTTGCTTGAAATCTTCAATGTTTCTTTTTGTAGCCTGAATGGCCTTTTTATTCGGAATCAGAAAATTTCTAGCAAAGCCAGCTTTAACCTGAGCTACATCCCCCACATCACCCAACCTTTTATTGTTCTCTAATAAAATGACTTGCATAATTTCATATCTATTAATATTTCACAAACGGAATAAGAGCGAGTATACGTGCGTTCTTTATCTCCTGCGTGATTCTCTTCTGATTCTTTGCAGACAAATTGGTCACCCTATTTGGTAAAATCCGACCTCGCTCCGAAATAAACTTACTCAACAACTCTACGTTTTTATAATCTATATGCTCTTGAGGCGTAGTTGATAGTGGACATGTACGCTTTTTCCTAAAAAAGAGACGCTTATAAGCGTCTTCATACATAGCATGTACCTCACCCGGGCCATAGCTCTCGTTTTCATGCCTATTTGTATTTTTATACCTTTTTCCCTTCATATTTTTCCGCCTTATCTTTTTGCATCATTATTGAATCTTTACCATTAAAGCTTTTTATTTTAATCAATAAATCTCTAACAATATTCTCTGAAAGAGCTATTATTCTTTTTAATTCCTTTATTGCCTGAGCTGTTGATGTATTAAACACCAAAAACACGTAATGCCCCTTTTTGTTTTTATTGATCATATAGGCCAAATTCCTTAGACCCCAATACTCCTCTTTTAGGATCTGCCCGCCATTTTCTTTTATTACATGACTTAATTTGTCACTAATCTTTTTTATTTCTGAATTGGCTATATCTTGTCTCAAAATAAAAGTAAGCTCGTATAAAGACATTCTCTCGTTTACTGATTAATTAAACTGACGGTATTAAGCTATCATGTTTACTTGTTTTTGCAAGAGATTATTTGGATTATATTTGCACGCAGCAGATTATAATTCTCCTTCTTCTTCACAATAGCCCTTAAGTTCCTGCGCACCAATAATGCCCGCTTCCACCCATTTTCCTAAATACACACAAGAACAAGGGTTTTCATCAGATATTTTCTCTGTCACACTACCATATGTTTTCTTGCAAGCTTCCACCACCTGCAATGATGCAAAAGACGAATGATCGGCCACTTTTGACAGTTCTCCTTCAGAAACAAGCCCTAAATTCTTAAATTTTTCTTTGCACCATTTATACTCACCCTCAGGCGCGTCATATTTTTTAAATTCCCTTTCTATATCTTGCTCAGGGATGTCGTTTAAGCTTTCAACCTTTTGCCCAGTCTTTTTATCATACACTCCCCCTTCAGCCTTATTCAGGAGCTGCAGACATTTCTCAGCATTCTTATCTTCATCATAAACATACTTTCTTTTTAAATCTCGTACCACCTGACTAACTCCCTTCTTCGCTTTTTTCCATTCTTTGTTGAAAGACATACTGAACACCTTATAAAGTTGATAAACTTAATTTAACTCATACTCCCCCCCACTAACTTTTTCAATATACACTCTGTTTTTAACTTTAGAAACAAAAAACGACCCTTTCCCAACGGGGGATGTTTCTCCAAAAGAGAAGCATTGGGCACAGGCGGATGAGGGCATACAATAGGTTCGCTGCCGTACAAGCCTACCCTAGCTTTTCTTCCAGTTCTTTTGCTTTTTCTTCAGCTATTTCAGCCTCTTTCTCTGCTCGCCTTGCATTTCTGTCTGCAATTGAACTCCTTTCCTTTGCTGATTTAATTTTGGCAGCTAGCTCTTCCATTGCGTTTCGCGCATGAATCCGCATCTGCGTCGCAGACTCTATAGACACTGACGTTTCTCTTTGAACGCCCTTGGATTTATCTGTTGCTGTTGCTGTTGCTGTTGCCGTTGGGGGTGGTTTTGGTGCACTTTGCTGGTTTGGAGGAGGTTGGCTTGCCAGATGCGCAGAATTTTTTCTATATAATGCATCCTTTATCTTATCGGGCACATCTTTTTCTGCAGTTGTTTCTGGTGGATTTTTATTGACAGGAGCCAACAACTTAGACCACGTAGTATTTTCTACAAAATCTATCTTCATAAAATGAGTAGGTCCGTCTTTCGTGCCTACCAGCAAATAATCGGCACCTGTTTCTCTAGAGCCCCTCTTGTGTATATACGGGATTATATGACTTATTTTTTCCCGAGCAACTCCAAGATTATCTAAATCAAAACCATGCTTAGCTGCTAGAACATCCAATTGGTCATTTGCAGTAACAACTATTATATCCTCTTCGTCTGGAGCGGTTTCGGCAAGACATCGTTGATGAAACCCTAGCAAGGCTATCAATATTAAAATAATAAAGCCATTGAAGACTCCTCGCTTAAATGGGGTGGATCTTAAGTGAATCTTTAAACCATTTTGTTTTTTGTTCATAGTATGTCCTTTTTTCATTTTTATACTCCTTTACCTTGTAGGCCGCCTAAGACGTCCTTGCTAAAGTCAGCACAGAGATCGTCTACCCCTTTCCGCTCTTTTTGCGCAGTAGTTAGAATGTTATTTTTGCCCAATAAACCACCACCCAGCGCTCCCATAGTGAGAGTCCCTACTGCGACTGCTCCTGTAACGAGAGTTGAGCCTATAATGGTAGGCAATCTTTTTAAAGCAGTTGTTACACCAAGATTAATTGCGTTGCTTACAAGCGATTGCGCAAGCGCAGGAAATATACAGGCAGTGCCATATGTAACTGCAGCTATTGCTACCCCCACACCAACTACCACAAGCATAGTAATGCCGGCGGCTCTTAGCCTATTTCTCTTTGTTCCTTTAGTGATTTTTTCTGCAACCTTGGATTTTTTTATTTGATCAGCCAGCTGCTCACCAACTGGTTTAAGGGGCCCAGCAGCGCCGACACCATCTAGAGCCTGCTTTGCTGCTGCAATTTTTGCTGCTTGCTGATCATCCTTCGGCACCATGCACGCGGCAACGTCTATGCACCTTTCTAAATATGCCCTACATGCCTCGGGAGTTGTTACTCCTGGCAAGTCATAAAGTGCTTTGGCTGCAGCTCGCATCACAATAGGACCTTGGGTCTTTGCCGCTTTTTCTAGAGCCGCAATAGTTTGGGCTGGTGCGGCTTGACCTCCAGGGACGCCTTCCCCGCGAGCCAAATCAACAGCTGTTTTGCCAGCTGCATCTTTTTCAAATACACTCGCACCAGCTGTTGTTAATTGTCTAATCGAAACTGTCTTCCCAGCGAGCACTGCATTCATGAGAGCAGTATGGCCATTATCACCCTTTGCATCTAAACTTCCCCATGCTTTTTTCACTTCCTGTATCGCAGCCCGCATATCGCTTCCTTGTATTGCTGCCGTCATGAGAGCTATTTCTTCACTTGACATGGGCGCTTGGTCCACTGCTGCTGGTTCGGCCGCTTGCACTTTGGCTGCTGCTGTTATTAGATTCTCGAGTCCTAGACCCCCACCAGCTGCCCTTAGTTGTTCGAGCGCTGTTAGCGGTGGCGGTGCAGCTACAGCTGCTTGGTCCACTGCATTCGCTGCCCGTTCCAGCATAGCCGCATCAGTTGTTTTATTTGCTATATGTCCCCATGCAAACGCCGCGCGTTCCAGCACAGCCGCTTTGGTCTCATCGGTTACTATTCCCTGCAATGACTCTACAAACGTGACTATGTGGGGGGCGATAAAGATTGGATTGACCTAATCTCCTCAGATGTAAGGCCATTGCCAGCTTTAATTTTGGCAAGTGTGTCTTGTGACTGTTTAGACAATTGTGGTAGTTCTGCTGCCATATATCTCCCTCTAATTAAATTTATATGAGTAATTATGCGCTGGAAAGGTTACCAAAAGGTTAAAATCAAAAAAAAAAAAAACGATTTTTTGTATAGTAGTGACATTTTCCGAATCTTAAGCGTTAACCTTTTGTAGTTTTTCTCGCCTCCCTCGCGAGCGCGAGGGTCCAGGATGATATAGTCGACGCCTCTTGGCGTCGTTACCTTTTTAAATTATCAAAAATAGGGTTCTTCAGGTGTAATGGGTATATAAAATTTTTCAGCCCACGAAACATCAGCCCTTTCTTATACCAAAATGGAGTAGTATCTCTGTAATCCTTAAGGCGCAATTGCCCGTCAAACAGTACTTTTTTGCTGTATTCATTTAATACACTGGCTATATAACCATCTATCCGCTCTGGAGATAGCTGCTTTTGAATGAAATCTGTAGAATTTAAAGCTATCTCATGAGCTTTATCATCATTGTTCTGCAACCATTTTATTTTTTCAATTAGATCACTCCAATCTTCCTTGACCGGGACATAATGCTTATTAGGGACCACTGTGGAATGATACCATTGCTCGTACGGAAAATCCTGTTTTAGCACTACCGAATTAGACAATAACTTCCAAAGGAACGAAGGCGTGCTCGCAAACGATTCTGCAACAATAGAATACTTAAACTTCAATTGGTCTTCTTTAGGGACAAAGTTTTCCATTAGTAGGCCATATTTATTGGCAAGCACCTTATGCTTTTGAGAAATTTTATGCGCAGCAAAATCTACGTCAAGCAATTCAGGAGCTTCTTTTTTTAAAACATATACAAGCTTTCCTCTAGGAGAGCTACTATAGGCGTTATTAAAACAGACTTCATCACCCTTGCAGCGGCTCATTACTTGTTCGAAATCTCTAAAATTCCAATTTCCTCTCCAAAAAGCTTTGTTTGCTTTTTTCTCCCAGGAATATTTCTTGTTGGCACGGATTATTGTTTGGAATAAACGGGGCCAACTATCATACAGTTTCTTTTTTGCCCATTCCCCCATCACATGATCGTCAGGGAACAATAAGAGCTTATGCTTTGCGACCCACTCTACATTTCTACAAAATACAAAAAGAGGGGTGTTATTCTCAAAAAATAAGTTTTTTTGGGAATCTTCTTCTATCATATCCGCATAGAAAAGTAAGAAAGTGCTATCGTTTAATTTGGATCTTTTTGTAATTTTTTGAAGCACCTCAAATACATTAAAGACTCTATAGAGATAAGGGCGCATCTTATAGCGCACATATACTTTACCGTTCTTTATTTTAAAAAGAGCTACTTGTTGCCCAGCATTTTCAAGCTTTTGATATAGATTTTCAAGGTCACTCTCTTTTACAGAAGCGTCTTTATACGTATTTAAATCTGAAAATGTCGTGTAATGCTTAAAATCATCCTTGCTATAGGTTATGTGCTTTTTATGATTATCTGTATAGTAGATAAGCCCATATCCCAAACAGAATAGCGTCAAGAGCAGAATAACGCTTGTTTTGATAATCTTCTTGAAAATCATTTGAATCTTATCCTTTGCTATTAAGATCTTCTGAACCTAGCCTTCTTCATCAGACTTTCATACTGATATGTGAAGAGCGAAGATTGAATCTGTGAAAAGGTCTCAAGAACCACGCTTACGACGATTAGGAAGCTGGTTCCTCCTAGCGCGAACGGAATTCCATACTTTGATGAGGCATATTCTGGCAGAACACATACAAACGCGATATAAGCCGCTCCAATTGTGGTTAGCCTCGTTAAAATTTTATCCAAATATTCAGAGGTGTACTCGCCAGGCCTGATACCCGGTACGAATCCTCCGTTTTTTTTAAGCATATCCGCTGTTTCTTTTACATTAAATACAATGGACGTATAAAAGAAAGCAAAGAATACTATGAATGAAATATATAGCGCTAAATAAAGTGGCTTTCCCTGCCCAAGATGGATTAGCACCATATTCCAAAAACCACCTTCGCTGTCAATGGATACGAAATTAGCTATTGTAGCTGGAAACAATATAATCGAACTGGCAAATATGGGAGGGATAACACCGGCCGTATTCACCTTCAGGGGCAAGTATGTGCTTTGTCCTTCAAAGATTTTATTACCCACTTGCCTCTTTGGGTATTGAATTTGGATTTTTCTTTGGGCTCGCTCAACAAATACAATAAAATAAATAAGCATGAATACAGCGCCAAAGATACCAATCAGCGTAAATGGGCTCATTGCTCCTGTTCTAGCTAATTCAAAAAGACTTGCAAACACTCGAGGTAATCCAGAGACTATACTTGTAAAAATTATTAGTGAAATTCCATTTCCAATTCCTCTTTGAGAAATCTGCTCACCCAACCACATCAAAAGCATAGTACCCACCAAAATAGTTAGTACCGTGGTTACACGGAAAAGCCCGCTAGAAAGAATAACTATATTCGCTCCTCCTCCATGCATACCTTCTAATCCCCTTGCCAATCCATACGCTTGAAAGGCACAAAGAACTACCGTCAAATATCTTGTATATTGATTGATCTTTCTGCGGCCCAACTCCCCTTCCTTTTTTAAGTCTTCAAGAAACTTTACGGTCACAGTGAGCAAAGACATCACGATCGAAGCAGTGATGTAAGGTACGATAGAGAGTGCAAATATAGACATCCTGGACAAAGACCCTCCAGAAAGAACGTTAAACATATTAAGAATGCCCTTTGCATTAGCGGTCAACGCGGTCAACGCCAACGAATTTACCCCAGGAATCGTTATATAAGACCCAAGCCGACAAACAAATAATATGCAGATGGTGAATAGAAGCTTTCTTTTTAACTCATGGGCTTTAAAAAAAAGATTGGCAGCATCCATATATTTTTAAAACGATTATTCAATTAAAGTCGCATCTAGCTTTTTAATTTTCTCTAAGGCCGACTTAGAATATTTGTGCAATTTGAATTTAATTTTATACTTTAATTCCCCATTCCCCAATACTTTCACCTTATCCTTCTTTGCTATCATCCCAAGCTTGATCAAAACGCCCAAATCTATTGTGCTACCATCCTTTATTTTTCCCGTTTCAACAAGGGAATTAACGGTCGTAAGATTGATTGTTCTTATTTCTTCAGCACTTGGACATTTAAACCCTCGTTTAGGCAGCCTTCTATGAATTGGGGTTTGCCCCCCTTCAAAACCTTTAATAGTGGATCCTGCTCTAGCTTTTTGCCCCTTGTGCCCTTTTCCACAAGTTTTTCCCTTACCGGAACCCGTTCCACGCCCAAGCAACTTTGCTTTTTTTCGGGCACCTTTGTTGTCTTTCAGCGAGTTCAATTTCATATCTTTTCTCTATAATTTTTCAAATTTAACCAAATGCCCTACTTTTTTGATCATTCCCCTAATAGAGGGCGTATCCTCAAGCAAGACCACTCTGTCTATTTTATTTAAACCAAGCCCAATTAAAGTCCTCTTTTGATCACCTTGCTTTCCAATCGAGCTTTTCAGTTGCGTAACCTTCAACGGGTGCTCTATTGTTTTTTTAGAAACTTTTTTCACAGCACATTTTCCTTTTAAATCAACTTTTGAGTCGCAACAATGAGATTCCTTACTCTGCTTTGGAGCAACAGGCGCCTTTTTTCGAACGACTTCCTTTTTTATATCTTTATCTTTAGCCATATCAACTACAAATTCAATTATTATTATTATTATTCAATTGCTCTTTTTCTATTAATATACTCAGGAGAACACAAATTTCTCAAGGCATCGAATGTAGCTCCTATAATATTGTGCACATTTGATGATCCTAATGATTTAGCCACGATGTCATGAACTCCAAGCATTTCAAACACAGATCGCATAGGCCCACCAGCAATAACTCCTGTACCACCACGTGCAGAACGCAGAACCACCTGCCCAGAACCAAAACTTCCTTTAACATCATGGAAAATAGTTCTGTTCTCTTTCAATTGAACTTTAATCATATTTTTTTTTGCAGCTTGAGTGGCCTTACTTTTAGCATCTAAAATTTCCTTTGCCTTTCCAAGGCCATATCCAACTCTTCCTTGTCCATCTCCCACTATTACAACCGCAGCGAAACTAAACCTACGCCCTCCTTTTACAACCTTAGTTGTCCTATTTACAGAGACAAGCACCTCTTTTACTTCGGCAGTCTCATTGCGATACGCCCCTTCAAGATTACCAACTTCAACAACTGCAGCTGGTTTTCTCCTAGATTCTTGAATCGGTTTCTGAGCCCGCTTCTGAACTTGTTCTTGCGCTTGAGGCTGCACTTGAGGCTGCACCTTAACTTCCTCATGAACTACTTCTTGCCCCTTACTCTGCTCTAGCTTTTGTTCGAGATTAGCACTCTGTTCTTGATCTTTTATTTCCTTTTCTGTCATATCTAAAATACTTTTTTCTAATTAAATAACCACGCCATTTTCTCTAACGGAGTCAGCTAGAGCTTTAATCTTTCCATGGTATTGATATCCCCCCCTATCAAACACCACTTTCTTAATTCCTTTTTGTAACGCTACTTCCGCTAATTTTTTACCAACAGCTTTCGCGGCCTCTGCGTTATGCTTTTTATTAAAACCTTTGAAGTCCTTTTGCAGCACATTAACAGCTGCCAAGGTCGCTCCCTTAGAATCATCTATTACTTGTGCATATATATAATTATTTGATTTAAAAACGGTCAGCCTTGGTAAGCCACAATTCCTTTTCTTCAAATTAGCTCTCGTTCTGTCTTGCCTTGTCACAAAAGCTTTATTATTTTTTGACATATCATTTACCTATTTTTTCTTGCCTTCTTTTCTTAATATCCACGCTCCTTCATGCTTAATTCCCTTCCCTTTATAGGGCTCTGGAGGCCTTTGCTTAATTATCATAGCCGCAACCTGTCCCACTTTTTGCTTGTCACACCCAGTAATTGATAACAAAGTTGGCTTTATGGCCTTAATAGCAATTCCCTCTGGAATCTCAAATTTTATTTCATGACTATATCCAAGAATAAGAGTTAAATATTTGCCACCCACTGCAGCTCTATATCCAACTCCAATGATTTCTAATCTTTTCTCAAATCCCTCAGAAACCCCCTTCACCATATTATTCATTAAACTTCTGGTCAATCCCCAAAAGGCTCTACCATCCTTCTTATCTTTATCCTTTAAACTAGTTTTAAGAAAGCCGTCCTGCAAAGAGATCTCAACTTCCGTTGGAAAACTAGCCGTTAGAGTTCCTAACTTACCAATTACAGTTACAGTATTTGCATCTACTGTAACCTTTACTCCCTCTGGGATTTTTATCGGTAATTTTCCTGTTCTTGACATATAAATTCTTTTAATTAATTAAAACACCTGACATAAGATTTCACCGCCAACCTTTGCCTTACGAGCTTGATTATCTGACATCACACCCTTCGAGGTAGAAAGTATAGTAATACCAAGATTATTATAATGCCCTTTTAGATCATCAATAGAACTATAAATTCTACGACCTGGTTTAGATACTTTACGTACATCTCTAATAACCGGCTTTCGATCATCAGCATATTTTAAATAAACAACTATCCCTTTGTGAACGGTGTTTTCTACAAGCTTTTCTTCATAAGACTTTATATACCCTTCATTCTGAAGCACTTTTAAAATATCTTTTTTAAACTTTGAATGTGGCATATATACACTCTTAGCCTTCACCATCTGCCCATTTTTAATTCTGATCAACATATCTGCAATAGAATCCGTCATATATTTACCAACTTGATTTTTTTATACCAGGCAAAAAACCAAAAGCGGCTAATTCCCTAAGCGTTATCCTTGACACTTTAAATCTTCTATAATACCCTCTCGGCCTCCCCGTTAACTCGCACCTGTTTCTAATTCTAACCTTAGAAGAATTTCTAGGCATTTGGGCTAACTTCGTTTGAGCAACAAACCTCTCTTCTATGGGCAAAATCTTGCTCATAACGATTTTTTTTAACTCTTGCCTTTTTTTCAAACTACTCTTTACAAGCTTTCGCCTTCTCAAGTTAGTCTGAATTAGTCCTTTCCTTGCCATATTTTTATATTAATTAAACGGTACATTAAATTTAGCTAACAAAGCTTTTGCATGCTGCATATTCGAAGTCGAAGTAACTACCGTAATATTAAAGCCTCTAATTTTTTCTATCTTATCATAATTAATTTCAGGAAAAATTATGTGCTCCTTAATCCCTAAACTAAAATTCCCTTCCCCGTCAAAACTCTTATCCGAAAAACCTCTGAAATCCCTTATTCGTGGCAATGCAATCATAATCAACCTTTCTAAAAAATCGTACATACGACTCTTCCGTAAGGTAACTTTACAACCTATAGGCATGCCCTTCCTGAGCTTAAATGTTGCTATAGACTTTCTAGCTAGGGTTGTAAGAACCTTTTGCCCAGCAATCAAGCCAAGTTCTTTTGCAGCATTCTCTACCGACTTTGGTTCAGCAACCGCATCTTTAATCCCCATACTAAGAATTATTTTTGTCAGTCTTGGAACCTCCATTATATTCTCAAGTTCAAGCTCTTTCTTAAGCTCAGAAACTATTTTTGTTTTATATAAATCGTTAAACCTAGATAACATCACCTTATCCTATTATTTCTTTAGAAGTTTTCATTGTTCTTTTTTTCTCGCCGGTGTCCAAAATTTTATATCCGACCTTTGACATCTTTTTGCTTTTTTCATCATAAAAAGCAACGTTTGATATATGAATGGGCATATTTTTCTTTACGATCCCCCCACCTCCAGTTTTAGATGGTTTGGTATGCTTCTTCACTTCTCCAACGCCTACGACCATAACTCTTTCATTTCTAGGAAATACTTGCAAAATTTCACCTATTTTGCCCTTATCCTTTCCCGCAATCACAATCGCTTTGTCGCCCTTTTTTAATTTAAACTTTTTCATAAATCCAACCTATAAAACCTCTGGGGCTAAAGAAATTATTTTCATAAACTGCTTTGTCCTAAGCTCACGAGTAACTGGCCCAAAAATCCTCGTGCCTATCGGTTCATATTGCTTATCCAACAAAGCTACAGCATTAGTATCAAACTTAATCGACCCTCCGTCAGTCCTAGCAATCAAGCTTTTTGTCCTCACAATTACAGCAAAGTATTTCTCCCCCTTCTTTACCTTACCATGCGGAATCGCATCTTTAACTGAAACAACTATAATGTCGCCAAGATGCGCACAACTAGCGCTTCGCAACACCTTAATACATCCAACCGTTTTTGCGCCCGAATTATCCGCAACCTTTAATCTACTTCCTGCATAAATCATTTTTTAGCTCCGTTTTTTAAGCCTTTGTTCTATTTAACACTTCAAAGCGCTTTGTTTTTGAATAAGGTCTGCTCTCAATAATCTCAACCTTATCACCAATTTTATAATCTCCGCTTTCAAGGTGTGCTTGGTATTTTTTAGAAGAATTAATGGTCTTTTTGTAAAGAGGATGCACATACCTTCTTGCCACACTAACAACCAAGGTTTTCTCATTCTTATCCCCTATCACTACTCCTTGTAATATACGCTTAGGCATGTTTTTCACCTTTCTTTATTTGTTTCTTTTCTTTAGACTTCGTTTCCTTTTTGGCCACAGTCTTGACTGTCTTTTCAGACTCTTTCTTGGGTTCTTTCTTAACTTCTACCTTAGCTTTAATAACCACATGTCTATCTGCCTTTTTTACAAAACATTTTATTCCAAGTTTCGTCTCATTTAATATCGTACTTACTCTAGCAACAGCTCTTCGTAACTGCCGCACTCTATGCGTCTTTTCTACTTGTCCTTGAACCTTTTGGAACCTTAGATTAAATAGCTCTTTCTTAAAGACTATCAAATCTTTTTCCAACTCTTCAACGCTCTTACTTCTTAGCTCTTTTACTTTCATGCTTTATTCCGTCGCTTGTTTTACAAACCTAGTGTGAACTGACAACTTAGCTCCAGCTTTTGCAAGAGCAAGCTTAGCATTATCCTCTGAAATTCCCTCAATTTCAAACAATATTTTTCCTGGCTTTACTCTGCACGCCCAAAACTCCGTATTTCCTTTTCCACTTCCCATCCTAACTTCAGCCGGTTTCTTGCTTATCGGAACATCTGGAAAGACACGAACCCACATCCTTCCTTCCTTTCTCAAGTACCTAACAACTGCCCTTCTTGCAGCCTCAATTTGTCTAGCGCTTATTCTATCCGGAGTTATTGCCTTCAAACCATAGGTTCCAAAAGCCAAAGTTGTCCCGCCCTTCGCGAGGCCATGGATCCTCCCTTTAAACGCCTTCCTATATTTAGTTTTACTTG
>Ga0307987_1001098_pt1 | contig 15302 bp, 17 predicted proteins | sample EllFjometagen181_FD_203157 | JGI IMG/M metagenome (GOLD analysis project Ga0307987, IMG submission 203157) | Marine microbial communities from Ellis Fjord, Antarctic Ocean - #181 | ecosystem: Environmental > Aquatic > Marine > Unclassified | place: Southern Ocean | collected 2014-10-08
CTAATTACAGAATCATCTTCAGTATCCCATCTTTTAAGAAGGTCTTTTACTCTAAAATTCAAATTTGTATATTTTGGATTTACTGCTCGTCCCTTTATTGTAAGGACAACTCCTCTGTCTGCTTCTGTAAAACTGAAAAACACTACGTTTGCCATAATAATCTCCTTTTCGATAATTGTTTAATTCTTAATTGCTATCCATTAGATTGTACATCCTTTATGTATAACGTCGTTTTTCAGCGGGCGCGGCTTTTTGCGCTCCGCTGAAAAAGCCTTGTTATGCTGTTTCTCTGGCATCTTCTAACTCAGGATGCCTTTCAATGCACTCTATTATATTTGAAAGAATCTCATAAGCTGTTTTTGGCGGAACATTTGCTGGTGCACCTTTATTTGGATTTCGATGAGCAACCCAATCTCTATACCTTTTTACCTGCTTTGCATTCCCTATTAGTTCTGGGCTGACAACGACCTTGAAAAGATCAAGGATGGCGTCTAATTTCCAATACTCTATTTCATTCTCAATTTTATTTTGTACCTTTTTGTTAAAGTCTGATTCATTACTTTCCGAGATCTTTTTACTTATTCGCTGTAGATATTCAAATAGTTTTCTTTCAAAAACAGCCCAAAGAGATAAGATCACATAGTCATCAGCATCCGAACGGCTTTTTCTAATTAATTCATCAACTCTCTCAGGAGGCGTACTTAGGAAATTGGTCCTGCTTAATAGATGATACTCCTCTCTATTGACACTCCTGCCTGCGATTTTAAAACAGTCAACTGTTGCTTGGTATGATTGCCATATATCATGCAGAATATTGCTAGAACTCATAATCAGAAACCTCCGATAAGAGTTCAAGCAATAAGTCCTTGTCTAATAAGTGAGCCTTTCCACGTCGTCTATCTTCAATCCAATACCATCCAGTTTTTTCTATTCCTTTATAGAATTGCCTAGTTGAGGCTTCTTGATGATCTCCGACTGTTACTGTAGTTGATAGTGCTGGACCACCTTTTTCTAAATTGACAATAATAACCTTATCATATTTTCCTATCAAATCTAATCTTCCATTAGCGCCTATAACCCAAGCACCAACAGGCATGATACTTGCGACTGTCTCTTTTTTTTCATCAAGAATTGTAAGCTTATTGGCATTATATGTCCCAGAGGCTTCCTCAGTTATTTTAATTTTCTCTGAAAGTGTGTTCAATCCATAAGGGCTTAACCAAGAACTAATATTGTCATATAACTCACCTATGTTTTTTAAAAATTTTTCAAGAATCATTCTTCTTTGTTCGTTCATGATATTTCCTCTCTTTATATTAATGTGTAGTTTGCCATTATAACCACCAAAATCACCGGCTCGCCCGAGTGCATTTTGATTGTTAGAGTCTAAAATATAGTTGATAAAATCTTTTAAAAGCCCCAGATATTTTTTGAAGGATATATAGAAAAATTATTTTTCATGAACTCCCTTATTAATAGTGGCATCTCCATAGTTTGCCCTAAAAGTGAGCTTTTTGCGTGCATCCACACAGGATATTGTGCCTTTTTGCACTATTGAGCTCAGCTACCACTTAATTCGGTGGGGTCTGTGGGAAAAAGTCCTTGCAAATGGTGAATGTTCTAAAAAGTGTAAAGTATTTTTGAAGGATGCCAATAATTTTATCCAATATGAAGAGCCTCAAGTACAGCTTTCGGATTTTTTGAGGCAACACGTAACAAGGCCTTTGCCGGTCCTTCTGGCTTTCTTCTGCCTTGCTCCCAATTTTGAAGCGTCCTTACGCTCACTCCGATCATCATAGCAAACTCTGATTGTGAAACACTCAATGCTTTTCGAACCATTTTAATTTCAGGAGCATCTATCTCAAAGATTCTACTTGGTTTCTTTTTCCCATTTTTTATATCACCAGCTTCTTTTATGCTCGAAAGCAACATATCAAAATCATCGTTTTTCATAATAAATTCTCCTTTACCGCTTTTTTTAAGATTTTGACTTGTTCGGGTGTTAAATCCTCTTGTTTGTTTTTTTTGTACATGAATAGCATGTAAATCGTTTTTGGTTGATCGAAATAATAAATAATCCGTAAAGCTCCTTTTTTGCCTGCGCCAGGCAGATTCCAGCGGACCTTTCGGAGCCCATCACTTCCTTTAATTATTGCTCCTGCTCCTGGATTCAACATCAAAGTTGATTGTAACATTCGATATCTCGTATCAGGTAGAAGCTTTATAACTTGCTTGGTAAATATTGAAGTTTCAATGAATTCCATGGCACAAGTATACGTCATTGACGTATACTTGTCAAGACAAAGATAATTTCAAAATGGTAACAGGCTCTTCAGCGGGCGCGGCTTTTTGCGCTCCGCTGAAAGAGCAATGTTAGATGAAGCTATTCGCACCACACGTCACATTTTTCTCGTGTTCTTAAATTCAAGAGCGTTGCACTTGCACACGCTCCAAAAGGGCTCCCTTCAAGAAACAGAACTTGGTCACCTTCTTCCCACCCCAAGCAGTATGTCTGTGCTTCAAACTTTTCACCGTTTATGATGAATAACTCATCATTATGTGCCACTTCAATTTCATAGCTATCGCGACTTGAAGCTCGGCCAGACACAGCATGGCGCAGCCTGGGAACGCGGGATGCATCTACACGCGGCTGTTGAGGGACGGATTGAGTGCCACGGAGAACTGCCGACTCTCTTTGAATACATGAAATGCACAGTGAAGGTCCTAAAGATGTTGGGCACGATCTTGACACCCATTCTTTTTGTTCCTCTGTAAGAAATGAAATGTCTAATCGCGCAGTTGTCAGAGCGTTGCTTTCACGATTGAGGCAGCTAATAGCTAAAGATGGTCCGAGCGAATTAGGACAACTGCGAATGACCCATGCTTGTAAATCAGGCTTTAGGTGAGATAAGTCTGGTTTTCCACGTGATGCGGCCGATGTTTCCCGCACTATGCAGCTGGACCAAAGTGACGGTCCAAGGCTGCGAGGGCACGAGCGGTTAACCCACTCACGCATGTCTGGTGGAAGCTTAGATAGTACTGCGTCAGGGCTTTGAGCTAGTGCAGACTGATTGACCAGTGCAACATAAACCATAAAGAGTAATGTTAATATTCGCATTGTGTTCTCCGGCATCTAACGTTTGGGTAGCGGGCAGCAAGGGTTTCCAGTAAACTTAGTTGAAAGTACCACCGTTCCAAAGCTGTATCAATATTAATAAAAAGCAGACCCTTGATGTTCGGTTCACCCTTTGGTTTGGCAATTTTTAACATAGCCATTCCACTTCATACTATAAGTAATCTGCCATAGAGTGATCAGAGCTCGGAATTTTTAATTTTCCTATTATTGTATCAACCAAAATTCCCTGGTCCTTTGGTGGTATTATTAGAATGGTCAATAGCTTCTTTAAAGTTAGCTGCAAATATTCGACACTATCTTGGCAATCCTTTAATATATCAATAAAATTTTCGATACGATAAAATTGTTCTTCTAAATTAATCTCTTTAGTTTGCCCAATTCCTTCAAGTACACTAAAGCACCATTGAATCCATAGCTTATGTCGTGTAGTAGCAGGTACAACGTTTATTGGAATAGATATACCTTCTGGTAATGGCAAATCATCACCGTAATCGTCAATAGCTTCCCAACGTAAAAAATATCCAGACTCAATATCATCACAAAATATTTCGATTACTTGTTCAAGGTCGTGGTGGTTGCTTAAATCATAAGGTTCAAGATAATTTGACTTAGGTATATTTGAGTGGGTTTGAAAATATTTCATAACTATTTGTACCTTGATCTCATTTTGTTTTCTGTAAATGTCATCTTTCGGCCAACGCTTACATCACCGGCAAAATAAAGCTGCTTAGCGAAGCGGGGCAGCTTTATTTTGTCCGAGTGCATGTTTTTGTTATGCTTTTTTTTGCCACTTCCCAATAAAATATGTTCTTTTGCAACCTTCCATTTCTGGATAGCTGATTTCTCCCCATTCTAAATATTCTGCTTTAAAATATGACCTTATTTGTTGCAAATTGGTAAACTTGTCTTTCCCATGTTTTTGAACACCCTCTGGATAAGTTGTTAAAAGATGAATAAGATAGGTCTCTGGGAAATCTCTTTTTAGGAATGCTATAAAGTCATCTAATTTATCCAGAACATACCAAGTTATTTCTGCCATTATAATAATATCTGGTTGAAAATCACGGTAGATGGAATAATCCAAAATATCACCCACCAAAAATTTACATTGAGGATAATTCAATTTGGCTTTTTCTATAGCTGTTTCTGAAATATCAACTCCCATTACTTCAACACCTAAATCACTAATTTTCTTTGCGTAATGCCCTAAACCACAACCCAACTCTATAACTCTTTTAGCTTTGAGTTTTTGAATTAAATTTAATGCTACCGCTTTTTCTGATGCCCATTCTTCTCTTGTTGTTTGTTCCCAAGGATCATCATAATCCCTATATTCACTAGCGCATAAACGGGGGGAGCTACCTGGCAAGATCTACGCCAGTCATGCCATTTGCAAAGGGCGCAAATATCACGCCTGTCATAGATCTTGCAGCGGGCGCCCCCCTTTTCTCCTATGCGTTGGATTCTAATAAACGATGAAAATACATGACAGCCATACACCTCTTCCTGATAAACCGGAATCAAGTCCAACTGTCGGAGATATCTTCAGGGAACATGGAGATGAATTCAGAGACACACACGGGTTGAGTCCCGGACAGCACAAAGAAATCTTTTTGATTTTGTTACGGCATCGGTGTGGAATGCTCGCAAATCTATGACGGAATGGTTACTTTGCCATTACCCTAATCAAAATGAATATGTGGATTTGTTTTATACAATTACACAATGCCATGGATGGATCAAATCTGAAGCAGACAGAGTTGTCGTCCGATTGGAACCACTGCAGCAACCCAGCCGCAGAAAAGCACAAGAACAATTTTGCAATAGACTGAATACGTTAAACGCATATATTCCGATAGGAAAAAAATTACTGATCGAAGTAGGGCCAGCACCGATTTGAAAAAAATTGTCCAAAAATTCATGGCTCTAAAGCATGAATTTCAAGAGGTCTGTAAAAAGGGATTTGATACAATTCTGGCCGAATCAGGGGAGGATGCACTTGAAAAAATGGCGCAGAATCCGGATATTGTCATCCTGGATATAAAAATGCCGGGTATGGACGGACACGAAACCCTATCCCAAATAAAAAAGATCCATCCGGATCTGCCGGTCATCATGCTCACCGGTCACGGGGATAAACCCTCTGCAAGGCAGGCCCTTGTTGAAGGGGCCTTTGACTACCTGTCAAAACCCTGTGATATTGATCTTCTGGCAGAAAAAATCAAGGAGGCCTGTCGGCGTAAGAATAGCTCAGCGGAATATGAAGAGGCGCGGGTTATGGATGTTATGATCCCCATTTCAGAATATACTACCATTGATGAAACAAAGACCATTGAAGATGCCATTTTTGAGCTCAAACATTCCTTTGTCTCAAAGGTAGCCACCAGCCAGCTCATGGAAACCGGCCACAGGTCAATTCTCGTGAAGGATACCCAAGGGGGAGTGAAAGGGATTCTTACCCTCCGGGATATGCTGGAGATGATTATGCCAGCGTACCTGTCAGCCCCGAAACCTTCTCTGGCGGACAGTATCGAATATTCTCCCATGTTTTGGACAGGCATGTTCAGTGCCGGGATCAAAGAGATGAAAAATAAATGCATCAGCGAGGTCATGTCCCCCTCTCCTTTGTCAATTGATGGAGGATCCAATCTGATGGAGGCCGCTTATCTGATGGTTTTTAACAATGAAAGGCGACTGATTGTGACGGTGGCCGGGAAAACAGCCGGGGTCATACGCGAACAGGATCTGTTCTTTGAAATGGAAAGAATAATCACCCAATGATCTGTCCTTTATTTTTTCTATAGATCATTGTTCCATGGGGTTGTAAAACCCGGTGAAGGGGGGGGGGGGCCTTTCTTCACCGGGTTTTATTTTAGCACCACTGCAGATAATACTTGTATGATTTAATTCATGAGGTACTTGGCAACATCTTGGGAATTTAGCCGCTTAAAAATTTCTTCTTTTTCCAATTCAAAATAGGCCTTGAGGTCTCTTTTGGAAAAATTGACAAGCCGCTTCAAACCTGCCAGGGTTCCAGCATTGTTGTCGGCAAACCTGTGGGCCGTATCCAGGGCGGTTTTATCCAAATCCGAGGAAGAAACTATGCAGTCCACAAGGCCAATTTTCAACGCTTTTTGGGCATCGATGTCTTTGTTCAGTAAAAGGGTTTCCCACAGGTTGCTGGCCCCCACCATTCGTGAAAGAAAGAAGGGGCCACCGCCCATGGGGATCATACCAAGGTCGAGATAGGGATTGCAAAACAGGGTGTTGTCCGCTGCGATCCGATAATCACAGGCCAGGCTGATATTTAAAAAAAGAGAAATCACATTGCCCTGGCAGGCGTGGATGACCATCTGGTCTAATCCCATGAGACCCAAAACAAGCTGGCTTGTGATGTTGCACAGCTTGTGCAGGTCGGTCAGGTCCCGGGTCTGTTTTCCTTTTAAAAAAAACTTGGTGTATGCCTCGCAGCCGGTTTCCCTAAAATCGGAATTGAGCAGGATCACCTTGGCATCACCTGATTTTGAAACCTGGTTTGCAAAATTGGAAATAATATCCCTTTTGGAAAGGTCTGCCAAATGTTCCAGAAGATTTTTTCTGAAACAAATATGGAGTACTTCTCCATCCAAATGGGCTGAAAAAAACTGAAATTTCCCTGGGGGCATTTGATTTTGTTTTCCATGTGTCTTTTCTCCCGAAGAATAGGTTGCTTCAATGGAACACTCTTTTTTCAACATAACTTTATTCAACATAACTTCGGCAAGTAACATGCCATGTAAAATGTATTTTTTCGTGACAAGGATGCCGCTCTTTTGTCCTTTGATATGACATTTTATCGATATCAGGAAGGGTATCCTAAATATGGAGCAGCGTGGATAAACACAAAAATGCGGACAATTTTTTTACGTTTTGTAAAGAAAACGGACACTCTTCTGCCTTTTAAATACCTATTTCGTATGATTAAACCGTATATTAAAATAAGTTTTTATAAAGATCTCCTTGTTCCTCAAAGGCGTGCTGTTTTATTTTTCAGGTGGTAATAAATTCATATTTCTTTGGTATAGAAATTGCTTTTTTGCTTATTAGGAACCTCAATAAAAGGAGAGCAGGATAACAACCTGTTGACCGTGAAAGAATGAATCAGGTCTGAAAACATTAAAGGGGAGATACAAAAGATGAATCATAAAGAAAAAAGCTATAAACCAGGGTATTATGGTAAAAAAACGATGTAAAAATCGGCCTGGCTGGATGCAAATATCAAGCGATGGAACAGCGAGGACGCGGATATAAAAAAAAGAGGAAAAAAAATCCCGGTTTTTAATAGTATTTGTTTTTCAAGGCAAATCGGAGTGGGCGCTCTGGAAATTGCGGATTGTCTGTCTCAAATCATTGAGTATCGTGTTGTTGATAGAGAAATTCTGGAACTAATGGCTAAGGATGCCAATTTGACAGAAAAGGCCATTGCTTTTTTTGATGAACGCCATCCCGGTAAAATGAGTGAGTTCTTTTCCATGCTCATCAGTGAAAAAACCTTTATAACAAGTGATTATGCAAGGCAATTGGTCAAGACGGTAACCGCGCTTGCCAATATCGAGCCGACTATTTTTGTGGGGCGGGGGACACAATACATTCTACCACGTAACAGGGTTCTGTCCGTAAGATTTATATGCGGGAAGGAATACCGGGTTGATAGACTGGCCAACCTGATGGGCCTAACCCAGACAGAGGCTGAAAAACAATTAAATGTTTTGGATAATGAACAACACAAATTTTTTAAAACCGTTTATCAAAAAAATGAAGCCTCCAATGATGATTTTGATTTGGTCATCAACAGGGATCATATCACGGGTGTATCCCAGGCTGCCCAAATTGTGGCGTGTGCCTATGGAGAGAAATTCAGATCAGCAGAAAGCTAATCGTTTAACAAACAGGTGACGAAATGACATTTAAAAAAATAGTATGCTGTACTGATTTTTCCGATAATTCCGACAACGCCTTTAATACAGCCTTGTCAATTGCAAAGGACAGCCAGGCAAGTTTGGATATTATCCATATCAGAGAACCCGTTGTGAATTTTGTTTTTATGGCCGGAGGCGTGTCAGGAGAAGATATTCTGCCGCCACTATCAAGTCTTGAACAAGAAATGGAAAAACGATACGGCTCGAAAACAGATCCAGCTATTAATGCTAAGATTATTGTCAGGGAAGGGCATCCCTCATCTGAAATAATCAATTATCTAAAAGAGGTAAACGCTGATCTTGTAGTAACGGGTTCTGCTGGTTTCTCCGGGCTGGGCCTTGTGGTTTTTGGCAGTGTTTCAAGACGGATTGCTCATAAATCTCCCTGCAATGTATTGATCGTCAGGCAAGAATTTCATCAAGTTGATTGATTGCTGCCCCATCAAGAATCTTTAGGAGGATAAAAAGAGAGATGGCAAAAAGTCTATACATCGCCCCCACAGAGACCAAGAGCGGAAAATCCTTGATCGTTCTTGGGATTATGCAGCTCCTGTTGAAAGATATCCGCATCGTCGGGTTTTTCAGGCCCATCATAAACCCGCCTGAAAAAAATGGCAAAGATCACGACATTGATTTGGTGCTGTCTTATTTTTATATCGGCCTTCAGTATGAGGAGACCTATGCCTTTACCATGGAAGAGGCAAAACAGATGATCAATTCCGGCAGGCAGTCTGAAATGATGGAAACCATTCTCAACAAGTACAAGCAGCTTGAGGAAAAATGTAGATTTGTTCTCTGCGAGGGGACCGATTTTGCGGCAGGCAATGAAGCCTTTGAAATACCTACAAAACGGTTCAGCGGGCTTCGGAAAAATCAGTGGCCATCGGCCCCATACTTCAGGGCCTGAACAAACCCATCAATGACTTAAGTCGGGGATGCACCATCCCGGACATCGTCAATACGGTTGCCATTACGGCCATACAGGCTCAGGCAGGCAAATGTTTATTGTAAAGATCAGTCGGATTTAAATTCTCCCAGATCCGAATAAATTTCATTGTAACTTTGTTTGAATATTTTTATATGGATAAAAAGCAGTTAGTTTTCATTTAAAATCACATCAAATGTTACATGACAAGAAGCGATGTGCTGCTTTAACGCATCCATTCCGATCAAGGAAGAAGCGCAATAAGGAATCCTTTGAACAGGAAGGGGGGAAAATTTATTTTCAATCTGATTGTCATTGATTCTTTCTTCCATCCTGTCATTGCAAATCAGCCCTTTTAGATGGATGTTCAAAGAATTGAGCTGTTCAATGATGCGGCCCGTTTCAGCCACAGACAGCACGTCCTGATTTAAAACAGCCAATAATGTTGATTTTTCAGGGTCTTGAAGAATATCCCTGAGCATCAGATAATCGGATTTAATTTCCCGGATTCTGGATAAAACTTTATCCCGTTCAAATTCCTTTCCCGCAAATTTAATTCTGGAGACAATTTTTTTCCGATCGTAAATATCCAGACGCAATTTTTCAAGCTGCTCAATCCAGGTCAATGACAGGGTTGGTAGATTAAAAAATCTTAATGACAGGGCAGTGGGCGGCATATCAATGATTAAATAATCATAGTTTTTATATTTGGCCTGAAGGCCCATGAAAGCTGTCACCAGGGCATATTCCTCCATACCGGGAGAAAATTTTAAAATGTCAAAATAATTATCCAGATTAAAGGCTGTCAGGTATGCGTAGCTGTTTTTAACGTTCTGGGCTGTTTTCTTTAAATATCGTTTGATTTCCTTGTTCCGGTCAATTTGGAGAACTTCAAGACAAGGCTCAAGTGTGCAGGCTTTATCGGAAAATTGAGTTTCAAAAATATCAGACTGATTGTGGGCATCATCAAAAGATGCCAGAAGCACTTTCTTTCCCCGGGCCAACAACACAAGGGACAGAAGTGCCGAGCTGGTTGATTTTCCGGTTCCCCCCTTGCCTAAAAAAAATAATGTTTTAAGATGGGTCATGCATTTTTCCTATGATATATCAAATACGGAAAATAGTCTGGACAAGGGTTCATTGGCCGTGTCCACCCGTTCAAGCAATAAAATCAAATCTTTTTCCATCATGGGAAGAAGGTCCATGCAGATCTGTACCGGTGGAGATGGCATTCCAATAAAGGAGCCCTGCACCAGCAGGGCAAAGATATATTCCAATTCCTCCAGCTCCGCTTCAATAGAGCTGACAGCTTTGCTTCTGGCCACTTCATCGGCTATCTGCCAATAATCGACAAGACGGTTTTTCGCCCGTTCCAGAATATGAAGAATATGGATTCCGGATTTGTTCATTTTACCCTGAATATTCTCTGGTCAAAAGAGATCCGTTTTTCAGACGGAAAAAAATAATATACCGCATACAGGGCCATCAACACAATGGCGCCCCCATAAAATCTGGGAAAATCACAGAAAACTGCAATAAAGGCCAAATAGGGTGTCATCTGGGATAGCCACAGCGTGTTTGTTTGAAACGCCCAAAATTTTTTGGCAGTTGCCCCGGTCTCATTTCTCATGGAATGGGCAAACAGGGTCCTCAAAAAGAGAGGTCCTGCAATGGCCGTGACAGCAGACAAGACAAACACGATGGCATGCAGGACACCTGGCATGGCAAACTGATCCGGGTGAATAAGATTCAATTGCCTTGCCAGGCCGAAAATTAAAAAAAGGCATCCTGCCGGTATAATCATCATCCAATATTGTTTATTGAGTAGCGTTTGCATATTGACTCGGAGGGTGTATTGGGAGAAAACTTTTTCCCAATACACCCCAGTTTATTCCTATGATTCGGATTTAATACTCATGATTTTTATAAATCCCTCTATGGCAATCCAGATTGCCAGGAGCAATGTAATTGCATTTACCACCTGGAGCAACATATTATGGCTGGCACCAAACGTGGTCTGATTGAGCACAAGCGCCCATATGGTCATAACTATCATTAATATTGCCGGAATACCAGCAACCAACCATTTCATTCCGCCCTTGGTTTTAAGATATACGGCAATGATGATCAATGCAAGGCCGGCAAGGGTTTGATTGACCGCACCGAATAGAGGCCAAAGTTTTAGCGCACCCTTTCCACCGGCACCGGTTGCAAATGCAAGGGCCAGTGCCGTTGCAACGGCAATGAATGTGGCTACATATTTGCCGGTTAGAAAATTAATTTTTAATCCGCTGAAAAGTTCAGATACAATATACCGCTGAATACGGGTTGCCGTGTCCAGGGTGGTGCCGGCAAAAGAAGCCACGAAAACCCCCATAATTGCTACAGCAGCGCTGTTGGGTATTCCAGTGGACGTAATCATATTGGCAGAACCGTTTACAAAAGCAGCGATTTTGGACCCCAGGCCGGCAGCAGCCGCCCAGGAAGAATAATGGGTGGTCCAGGCAGCAACGCCCATGAGTGTCTCACCTGATTTGGTCACATATCCCATACCAATTCCAGCAGAAACGGCAATGATGACCAATGTTGCCAAAGCGCCTTCCATGAGCATGGAACCATATCCGACAAACAAAGAATCGTCTTCGCCTCTGACCTGCTTGGAAGAGGTCCCCGAAGACACCAGGGAGTGAAACCCTGAAATAGCACCGCAGGCAATGGTAATAAACAAAAAGGGCCACATGGGCGGTGCGTCGGCAGGATTCATCTGAACAGCCGGTGCCACAATATGAAGATTTCCACCAAAAGCAGAGAAAATAACCCCCAAAATTAACAATGTCATGGCAACCAGCAACTGGTGGGAGTTGATAAAATCCCTGGGCTGAAGCAAGGTGGTTACCGGGAGTGTGGAGGCGATAAATGCATAGATCAAAAGAATAATGGTCCAGACACCTGTTGCCGGAATTCCTGCAATGGCCGGCATTGTAATGGGAATATAGACACCGATGAAAACCGTGGCATACATGACCACCACTGCAATAATGGACCAAATCATAACACTCTTGCCCTGTTTGTAAATGGCATGGCCAAGGTAAACCGCAATGGCAACCTCACACCAGACCGGGAATACTGATGCCGGATACATGGCAAAAACAACGGCAATGACCAGCCCGAAAATAGCGATTACAATCCAGAGTTCTAAAAACACAATGAGAAAAAAGAAAAACCGGGTGCGGCTGTTCACATATTTTGAGGTATACTCGGCAATGGATTTGCCCTGGTTTCTCATGGAAATGATCAAGGCGCCAAAATCATGAACTGCGCCCATGAAAATACTGCCGAAAAATACCCAGATCAGTGCAGGAGCCCATCCCCAGATAATAGCGACGGCAGGTCCCACAATGGGTCCGGTTCCTGCAATGGAGGTAAAATGATGACCAAAAATGACTTCTTTTTTGGTCGGCACATAATCCACACCATCTTCCATTTCTACGGCCGGAACCGTTCTGTCCTGGGATAATTTAAAAATTTTCTGCCCGATAAATTTGCCATACAGGTTATACATCAAAATATAACCGATAAACGCGACTACCATGATAATCAATGCACTCATTTAATTGCCCCTTATATGATAAAAAATTAAAAGTAATAAAATGAAAACCAATTGTTATCTTTTATCAAGAAAATTTTTTGTACAACAAGACTATTGGAGTGGAGGGGTGTTTTGTGGGTCTGAAATGTATTTGTGGCGGATTGAAATGAACCAAACCTAGGTTTTAAATGAAATCTTGGGGATTTTGAAAGCGATAAACGTCCCTTTTCCCGGATCACTTTTTATGGTGAGCTTGTGCTGGGGGCCATAAATTTGTTCCAGCCTCAGATTTGTATTGATCAGCCCGACCCCTTCTTTTTGAGATTCCATATCCTTTATGAGAAAGACCGCGTTTATCTGCTCTGGCAGCATACCGGCGCCATCATCTGCAATGGACACTTCAAGCATGTTGTTCTTTTTAAAAATTTTGATTTCAACCTTGCCGCCATCTTCATTGCTTAAGATTCCATGCTTTATGGAATTTTCAACCAGGGGCTGGATAATCAGGGGGGGGATAGGCCAGGATTCACACCCTTTTTCCACATCAATGGTGACATTAATGCGGTCTCCAAATCGCGCTGTTTCAATGGCCAGATAAGATCTGATCTGTTTGAGTTCATCTGCGAGATTAACAAAGCCACGGCTGGAATCCAAATTTTTCCTCATGTAGGAGGACAGGTCAAGTATCAGGTCCCTGGCTTTTTGAGGGTTTGTCCTGCAAAAGGAGGCAATGGTGTTCAAAGAATTAAACAGAAAATGAGGATTTATCTGGGCCTGGAGATGCCTTATTTTGGTACGGGTCAAAAGGCTTTCCTTTGTTTGGATATCTTCTAATTCGAACTGGTTAGAAAACAACTCTGTCAGGCCCTGGGCGATTTTTAATTTTATCTTGTCCAGGGCAATGTCCTTTGACCCGTATAATTTTAAGGTGCCGATAATATGTTTCTTTTTTTTAAGGGGAACAATAATGGCCGAGTTGAAAGGACAGGTTGAAACATTGCAGCCAATGTGTTTTTGACTGGTGTGGAAAATTGAACTGCCACTTAAAAGCACATTACGGGTGGCCACGGTACGTATTTTCTCCCCAGCAAGGTGATGATCATTCCCGGCGCCAACATGAGCAAGAACAATATGATTGTCTGTAATGGTCACTGCTGCCACTGATAGTCGGCTATAAATGATTTCTGCGGTTTTTTTAGCAGATGCCATATTCAGTCCGGCCCGAAAATGGCCAACCGTTTGTGTTGCAATTGTCAGGACATTCTGGGCCTGAATGGATTCCATTTCTTCTCTTCGCTCGAACAAGACCTTTATCAAATGGATAAACAGGGCCGCACCAATGGGGTTTATAAACATCATGGGTACTGCAATGATTTTTACCAGTGCCAGCGCATCGGAATAGGGGTGGCTCATGGCAAGCACCATGCCCATATGAATGCCTTCCCCGATAAAACAAATGACGGCAGCAATCTCCCAGTCCCGGTTAAATCGCCCAAATTTCAGGGATAAAAAGCCTGAAAAGACGCCTTCAAGGAGGGTTGCCAGGGCACAGGGGAGTGTGCTAAACCCCCAGGGATCAATAATAATGCGGTGCAGTCCTGCAATCAGGCCTGCTCCTGAACCCACGAGGGGGCCGCCATAGAGCCCTGCGGTAATGATGGACATGGCGCGAAGATTGGCAAAGGAATCAAAAAAATGGTTACCACTATAGGTTCCCAGAATGCCAAAAAATCCGAAAAAACACATCAGGATAATTTTGTTCAGGTAGGATTTGTTTTTTGTATTAAACCCTTGAACCGGATAAATCGCCAGAAGAATGAAGGCGGCCGTAACAATAAAACCCGCATGTTTGACCAGATTTAATATCAATAGGGTGTCCAGCAATGTCTATATTCCCAGGAGATGTCTGAACATTTTTACCCTGTCCCGGGTTACGACAAGCTCTGTTTGCTCGCTGTCTCGCATGACGAGGCTGTATTTTCCATGAAACCAGGGACTGAACTCTTTGATATGATCCAAATTCAGGACGGTATTGCGGTGGCTTCTGAAAAAAGAACCAGAATCCAGATGCTGTTCAAGGTTATCCAGAGTATTGATCCCGTAAAGTGTATAATTTTTTATTTGTGTATGAATAAAAATTTTCTTGTCGTGGTAACGGCAAAAAACAATATCACCAGAATCTAAAAGAAGGATTCTTCCCTTGTGCTCAACGGAAATTCGTTTTGCTTTCTTTATCCCCGCTGTTTTTTCAATTAAATGTGTGAGTTCTTTTTGAATTAGATTTTTTTTTGTCTGGTAAAGTATTTTTTTTACCCGGTTTAAACTTTTTTCCAGACGGCTCTGGGAAAAAGGCTTCATGATGTAATCAACGGCATTCTTTTCAAATGCATCCACTGCATACTGGTCGTATGCAGTAATAAAAACAATAAGCGGTGGATTTGCCATGTCCCGAATTTGCGTGACAACATCAAACCCGCTTTTACCAGGCATTTGGATATCAAGAAAAATAAAATCAGGGGTGTTTAATTTTATGGATTTGACGGCCCCGGATGCAGAACTTTCCTGCCCGATTATTTCAATTTCGCTATATTTTGAAAGCAGGTAAGCAAGCTCTTCTCTTGCCGGCTGTTCATCATCGATAAGAATACAGTTTATTTTCATAAAAAGGATACCTTTGTCAGGCCGTTACAAACA
>Ga0307987_1001099_pt1 | contig 15300 bp, 15 predicted proteins | sample EllFjometagen181_FD_203157 | JGI IMG/M metagenome (GOLD analysis project Ga0307987, IMG submission 203157) | Marine microbial communities from Ellis Fjord, Antarctic Ocean - #181 | ecosystem: Environmental > Aquatic > Marine > Unclassified | place: Southern Ocean | collected 2014-10-08
GGCTGCGCGGGTTGGATGCCAGCCACTGGGTGCTCCATGATCTGTACATTCGTTTCGACACCCCGGTGACCCTCTTCGGGGATCAAGTCTTCGGAGCCCAGATCGACCACATCGTCGTAGGCCCCAGCGGTGTGATGGTGATCGATACCAAGAACTGGTCCCGGGCCTACGCCTGTCGCGGGGGTGTCCGAGATCCCTACGAGCAAGCCGCAACAGCGGCGCACATCGTGCGATGCACGCTTCGAGAGTTCGGACTCGAGGGACCTGTGCGTGGTGCCGTGGCGGCCTGTGGCCATCTCCCGAAGAGACGTTCGGATACCTGGGTCTCGGTCGTTCGGCCCGACACCATCCTCGAATCGATCACCAGGTCCACGCCTTGTCTCGCACCCTCGGATGTCGCAGCTATCGTTGAGGCGCTCACCCAGCGGGGAAATTGACGATTCCCCTCGGGGTTCAACGTTTTGTGTTCGCTCCACTCACTTTACTGACCGATTTCAGTCTTGGGCTGCTGTATCTGTGATCCTCAGTGGGTGACCAGGAACAATGCCACCCTGCGGGCCAACCTCTGGCTGTTTGGCCTCTGCCTTTTGAGCTACCATGGGCCTTACCCCAGCGGCCCCGAGGCCCGGGCGCTCTTGGAGGCGCGCGGGCTGGCCCCGCATCTGATTCGGGGGGCCACAGTTACTTGACGGAGCTGGTGGCAGCCCTGTCTTGGAAGCTGAACGCGCTGAACTTCACCCACGGCGATGTGGGGCGGGTGGTGGTGCTGGGGGCCGATACGCTGCTGGTGCAGGTGGGTGACCCGCTGCAGATCAGGGTGTGGGACCCGGTGGACTGGGGCCGGGTCTGGGCTGCGTGGCCGGCGACACCCCAGGGGGAGTCCACCTAAGGGCTGGGCACAACCTCAGGGTGCGTCGCCTTCGTAGCTCCGAGCCCCCGCGCCCTGAGCAGCCCGCGCCCCCAGCGGATAGCTAGCCGAATGCGCATCGTCGTCGTCCAGCCTCCCCGTCGCTACTGGCCCTACATCAGCGAGGGCGACAACTACATGCTGCCCCAGGCTCTGCCGGCCCTGGGGTCGGTGCTGCGGGCGGCGGGCCACGAGGTGTTCTTGGTGGACTGCTTGCCCATCCACATGGGCTGGCGTTCCTTGGCCGAGCACCTCAAGACCTTGGACCCCGACATCGTGGCCTGCGGTGAGAACCACGCCCTGTACGCCAGCGAGGCCCTGCGCTTCTTCGCGCTGTGCCGCGATGTGGTCCCCCGGGCCGTGCGGGTGGCCGGCGGGGCCCACTTCACCAACCTGTGGCATCGCTACATCGGCTTGCCCCAGGGCATGGAGCACCCCCAGGGGCTAGAGCAGGCCCCCGGCGCCGTCGACGGCGACATCGACGTGGCGGTCATCGGCGAAGGCGAGATCACATTCGGGGATCTCTGTGAAGAACTGGGCCAGGCCAAGCCGGATCTGTCCAAGGTGGCGGGCATCGTCTACCGCGACGGCGACCAGTGTATCCGCACGGCTCCGCGCCTCCTGGTGCAGGACCTCGATACCCTGCCGCTGCCTGCCTACGACATGGTCCCCATGTCCCTGTACGGCACCAGCCGCTACCTGTTCAGCCCCCAGGCCACCACCATCCACCACAGCCGTGGTTGCACCAGCCAATGCAGCTTCTGCGCCTGGTGGACCACCATGGCCGACCGCAGCTACGATGCCGCCGGGCGCACGGTGTTGAAGTCTCGCTGGCGCACCAAGTCCCCCGAGCGCAGCTTCGAGGAGCTCGAGCTGCTGTACCGGCGCTATGACCGCCAAGCGTTCGTGTGGGTCGACGAGAGCTGGAACATCTCTGCCGAGTGGTCCGACCGCTTCGCCGACCTGATCCTGGCGTCGAACATGAAGCCGCGCTGGATGGCCTTCTTCCGCGCAGATGGCGTGGTGCGTGACGAAAAACTCGGCATCCTCGAGAAGCTGGTGCGGGCCGGGCTGCGCCATGTGCTCATCGGGGTCGAGCGGGCCGAGGACTCCACCCTCGAGGACATGAACAAGCGCTTCTACCAGGGGGGCGTGGCTGAGCAGGCCCTGCGAATCTTCAAGCGGCGCTACCCCCAGGTGTTCCTGCAGGGCACCTTCATCGTCGGGGTCAAAGACGAGACCCCCGACTCCATGGAGCGCCAGGCCGCCCTGGCCCGGCGGTTGAACATCGACTTCCCGGCGTTCCACCCCATCACCCCCGTGCCGGGCACCCCCATCTACGATGCGGCCATCCGCGAAGGCAAGATCACCGAGTCCATGTTCGACGAGTTCGACTGGCTCACCCCCGTGCTCGACAGCCAGTACATGACCCGCGACGAGATCGCCGAGGCCATGCATCGCATGAACCGGACCTTCGTCAACCCCCGCTGGTTGGCCCGCGGCCTGCTGTCTCGCAGCCGCTACAAGCGGGACATGTACGTCTGGTTCCTGATCGTCAGCACGCGCATGGGCTGGGACGTGGCCAAGCAGCGGCTCAATCCGTTGCGGGCCGAGCACTACCAACAGCTGGTCACGCCGGACTGGTACGAGGGCTGATCCGCGCTCTCAGCGTGGGAGAGGGCTGTGGGATGAGGGGAGAACCACACAGGGTCGAAGATTTGTGTTGACGACATAGATGCGCTGTGCATATATGCATTGTGTATCTAAGGAGTGAGCATGAATCGGACGCAAGAAGAGCAGGCCTTCCTCGATGGCTATGACCCCTCGGCCTTCGAGCGCCCCTCGGTGGCGGTGGACGTAGTGATCCTGACCGTGGCCGAAGGCCAGCTGTGGACCGTGCTGCGCCCCCGAGACGCCCACCCCCACCAGGGTCGCTGGGCCCTTCCCGGTGGCTTCGTGGGGCCGGACGAGTCCCTGGACGCGGCGGCTGCGCGGGTGTTGGCCGACAAGGCGGGCTTGTCGGGGGTCTTCCTCGAGCAGCTCTACACCTTCGGCGCCCCGGCCCGCGACCCCCGCATGCGCATCATCACCGTGACCTACTACGCCTTGGTGCCGGCGGCCGAGCTGGCCGGGGTGAACAGCGGCGCTGTGCTGGCCGCCCTGGACGTGCCCTGGGCTGGAGAGTCGGGGGGCATGGTGGTGCCTCGGGATCGGGGCGACGAGGTGCTGCCCACGGCGTTCGACCACGACGAGATCCTGGGCCTGGCGGTCCAGCGCATCCGAGGCAAGCTGGCCTACACCGACATCGGCTTCGAGCTGCTGCCCCCGGCCTTCACCCTGCGTCAGCTGCGGTTGGTGCACGAGGCCATCCTGGGCCAGCCCCTGAACAAGGACTCCTTCCGGCGCAAGCTGCTGGCCTCGGGTGATCTCGAGCCCACCGGCGAGCGCCAGGCCGACGTGGGCCACCGTCCCGCGGCCCTGTTCCGTTTCACCCGAGCCTGAGGGCTCACCCTGCACCGGAGGTCACCATGGCCGACATCACCCGCTTCCTGTTCCTGCGACACCTGCGTGGCGACAACGCCAGCTACGTGCTCCAGCATCGCAACGGCAAGCTCGTTCGCGCGGGTCGAGGGCTGCAGTTTTGGTTCCTGCCGCTGACCGCCAGCATCGCTGAGCTGCCCATGGACGACCGGGAACTCCCAGTGATCTTCCATGGGCGCACCCAGGATTTTCAGGATGTCACGGTGCAGGGGGTCATCACCTGGCGGGTCACGGACCCCGAGGTGATGGTGGACCGCATCGACTTCGGCATCGACACCGTCAAGGGTGTGTGGCTCGAGGCCCCCCTCGAGAAGGTGGCCCTGCTGATGTCCCAGCTGGCCCAGCAGCTGGCCTGGGACTGGGTAGCCCACCAGGCCTTGCCCACGGCCCTGGTGGATGGCGCCCGGGAGATCCGCGCCACCGTGCTCGCGGGCCTGCGGTCCGACCCAAGCCTGGCGGCCATGGGCCTCGAGGTGGCGTCGGTGCGCATCAGCGTGGTCAGCCCCACTGCCGAGCTCGAGAAGGCCCTGCAGCTTCCCACCCGTGAGGCCATCCAACAGGAAGCCGACAAGGCCACCTTCGAGCGCCGGGCCATCGCCGTGGAGCGAGAACGCGCCATCGCCGAGAACGAGCTGCAGAGCCGGATCGAGCTGGCCAAGCGCGAGGAGGATCTCATCGGCCAGCGGGGCGACAACGAGCGCCGCCGGGTGAGCCTCGAGGCCGACGCCTCCCGCATCGAGGTGGAGGCCCGGGTGAAGCGTGAGCGGCTGCAGGCTGAAGCCAGCGCCGCGGGCATCCGAGAGGTCGAGGGTGCCAAGGTCGAGGCCGAGCGCGAGCGCATCGGCATCTACCGCGACCTGCCCCCAGGCGTGATGATGGGACTGGCGGCTCGGGAACTCGCGGGTCAGCTGCCCCCCATCGAGCACCTGAGCTTTGGCCCCGATCTGCTCAGCGGCGCCATCACGCGCCTGGCCGAGGCCGGAGCGCAGCACCTGGGCGAGGGCTAGCCCATGGAACCGCGGGTAGTGGTGGTGCGTCGTCACAGCGCCTACGAGGAGCTGCTGCGGGTCCACTGCACCCACGGTCAGGCCGCGTTCTTCCTGCGCAGCCGCGATCAAGACATCGACGATGTGGTGGCCCAGCACCAGGTCCAGGCCCGGGCCGAGGCCACGGTGCTGCAGGCCATCCCCGCCGCCTGGCGTCGCACGGGGCTGTTGCGTTCCGATCTGGATCGTTTCCTGTTCGAGCCCGATGACATCGTGGTGGCCGTGGGCCAGGACGGGTTGGTGGCCAATGTGGCCAAGTACCTGCAGGGTCAGCCGGTGCTGGGCATCAACCCCGACCCGTCCCGCTACGACGGCGTGCTGGTGCCCCACGCTCCCGGGGCAGCGGCCCGGCTGTTGCAGCGGGTCGCACGGGGAGAGACCCCCCTGGAGGCCCGCACCATGGTCGAAGCCCGCTGCGACGACGGTCAGCGCCTGCTGGCCCTGAACGAGGTCTTCATCGGCCATCGCAGTCACCAGAGCGCCCGCTATGTCATCCGCCACGGTGAGCGTAGCGAGCGGCACTCCAGCTCCGGCCTCATCGTCTCCACGGGTACCGGCTCCACCGGCTGGGCCCACAGTATCCACCGCTGCCACCGCTCCCGCCTTCAGCTTCCGGCGCCGACGGACCCTCGGCTGGCCTTCTTCGTGCGCGAAGCCTTCCCCAGCCGTGCCACGGCCTGCGCCCTCACCGAGGGCCTGGTGGGGCGGCGTGGCGCGCTGGGTGTGCGTTCCGAGATGAACGACGGTGGGGTGGTCTTCGGCGACGGCATCGAGGACGATCGCATCGAGTTCGGCTGGGGTCGGCAGCTGGTGGTGCGCCGCGCGGACCGCAGCCTGAACCTGGTACAGGCCGTTAGCTAGGCAGATCGATGTCGATCCTCAGGCCGCCTTCGGGCTGGTTCGAGGCCTGGATTCGACCTCCGTGGGCCTCGATGATCTGCTTGACCAGCATCAGGCCCAGGCCCAGCCCACCGGTGGTGCGGCTGCGGCTCTGCTCGGTGCGGTAGAAGGGCTCGAAGAGGTGGGGGAGGTCCTGGGGGGTGACGCCGGGGCCGTCGTCGGCCACGGTGATGCGGGTCCAGGGTCCGCCTGTGGCGCCGTCGAAGCGGCTGGCAGCCACCGTGACAGCGGCGGCGGACGGTGTGTAGCGCGCCACATTGGACAGCAGGTTGCTCAGCACCCTCAGCATCCGGATGCGATCGGCCTGCAGCTCGAGACCCTCGGGTAGCTCGAGCTTCACCGTGCGCTCCCCCAACTCCACGCTGGCGATGGCGTTGTCCATCAGGTCTACGAGGGGCACGGACTCCCTTCGCAGCGCCAGTACGCCCTCGTCCAGCCGGGCGGACTCCAGCAGCTCACCCACCATGCCGTCCACTGAAGCGATCTCGGCCTCGAGGGCGTCCAGGCGAGCGGGATCGGCGCCGCTGTCCCGCAGCAGCTCGGTGATCAGGCGCATGCGTGCCAGGGGGGTGCGAAGCTCGTGGGACACCCCGGCCACCAAGCGGCGTTGACCTTGGAGCATGGCCTTGACCCGCTCGGCCATGCGGTTGAAGGTCTGGCCGATGCGGCCGGCCTCGTCGTTGCCCTCGGGTACGCGCACGTCCAGGTCGCCTCCGGCGACTCGGTCCATGGCCGCGCCGGTGCGCCGCAGGGGGCCGAGGACCCAGCCGCTGGTGATGACCGCGCCGGCGAGCACGAACAAGCCCAGGATGGGGAAACCCCAGCCCACCCGGCGACGGGGCTGCTGGATGTCCACCGGGAAGTGCACCGCCATGCCCCACACCGGGAGGCCCCGGGTGGAGACGTACAGGGGGAGCACCGGGCGTTGGCTGAGCCAGATCTGGTGACCTCGCCGGCGTATCACCCGGTAGCTGGCGTCGGGGTCGGGCTCTGTTGTGATGGGCTCGACCTCGAGGCCCAGCTGCTGGCTGATCTCCCAGGCCTGGGAGGGTGGGTCCGCGGCGGACTCCACCGCGCGGGCCAGGAACAAGGCGGTATCCACGCGCTCGCTGCCCAGGGCGTCCAGCAGTGGGAACAGGGCCAGGCGCCCTGCGATGAACCAGGTGCCCGCCACCGTGACGGCCAGCAGGCCCACCAAGGCGGCCAGCACCCGCAGACGATGGGTCATGGCCTAGCGCTCCGGGGCCAAGGGCCCCGAGGGGACCATGTAGCCCACACCGCGTACGGTCTTGATGCGGCGAGGGGCGCGGGGGTCGTCGCCGAGCTTGCGCCGCAGGTGGCTAATGTGGACGTCTACGGAGCGCTCGAAGGCGGCCCAGTCCGGGCCGCGGGCCAGCTCCATCAGCCGCTCCCTGGGGACGATGCGCCCGGCGGAGGCCACCAGCACCCGCAGGATCTCGAACTCGGTGGTGGTCAGCTCAACGGGCAGGCCGTCCACCCGCAGCTCTCTGCGCTCGGGGTCCAGCCGCAGGCCCGCGGCGCTGTGGACCTCGGAGTCCTGGGTGCTGGGGGCCTTGCGGCGCAGCACCGCGCCGATGCGGGCCAACAACTCCCGGGGATTGAAGGGCTTGGGCAGGTAGTCGTCCGCGCCGAGCTCGAGCCCCACGATGCGGTCGAACTCGTCCCCCCTGGCGGTCAGCATGATGACGGGCACCCGGCTGTCGGCGCGGATCTCCCTGCAGATCTCGAAGCCGTCCTTGCCCGGAAGCATCACATCGAGGATCACCAGATCCACGCCTCCGGCCCGGAGCGTGGCGAGCCCCTGCTCACCGTCGGGGGCGGTGATCACCTCGAGCCCGCGGGCTTGGAGGTACTCGGCCAGCAGGCTGGTGAGTCCAGGATCGTCGTCGATGACCAGGATGCGGTCCATGCTGGCTCCTAGGGTTGATCAGTCCTTATCGGACCAGGCTTCCAGCCAGGCCTTCCGGCGTTCCTTGAGCTTTCCCACCCGCTCACCGAGGGCCAGGCGCTGCTCGGGGGTGAGCTGCGAGCGGAACTCCAGCACCTCGTCCAGGACGCAGTGGGAGGCTTCCCGGCGAGCCTCGAGGGAGCTCTCCACCTGCGCGTGCAGATCCTCGCTGCTGGCGTCCTGCTGGCTCACCGCGGTGACCATCAGCTCGAGGGTGGTGTCCTCCTGGCCGAGCCTCGTGGCCACGCAGTCGCTGCGGATGTCGTCCATCATCTTCTGCCAGGCCTGCTGCTGCTCTTCGTTGATGTCCAGCCCTTCGGCCAGCACCGCCCAGCTTCGGCCCTGACCCCGGGGGCCGGCCTCTGCACGCTGGCTCCGGCCGCGCTCGGCGGCCCGACCCTTTGCCTTGCCTCGGCTGCGCGGGCTACCCATGGCGCCGGAGACGGCCTTCATGCGGGCCCCGCGAGCCGCGGCGCGGCGGGCGGTGGGGGGGAGGTCGGTGTCCGCGGCGGTCGGTGTTTCTCCGACCGTTGGGCTGTCGGCTGCGCTGCGCTGGGCCAGGGTGAAGCCGATGGCGGTGCCGACGCTGCCGGCGAGGGCGAAGCCGAGGGCCAGCAGGACCATGGGGAGCTTGTCGCTCATGGGGGACTCCTTCACGTTCACACCCAGAACATAGGTCGCCCCTGTAAAGGCGCCACACGCACCGCCCAAAGCTGTGTCACGCCGTGTGAAGCTTTGTTAAGGCTCGGCTTCCCCAGCTCCGGAGCCACCGTGGCCTTGGCCCTCTACGATCTCGACCGCACCGCCATCGCCGTCAACTCGGCAACCCTGTGGGTGCGCCGGCAGTACCGCGAGGGGCGCATTGGCACCCTGACCGTGATCGAGGCGGGCTGGTGGTTGTCCCTGTACGGCATGGGCCTCATGAAGGCCGATCGAGCCCTGCACCGGGCCGTGGCCGCCATGGGCGGGCAGCCCGAGAGCGACATCGCCACCCGCACATTGACCTTCTGGCGCGAAGAGTGCCTGCACACCATCCGCCCTGGCGCGCGCCGCGCCATCGAGCGGCACGGCCAGCAGGGCCACGCCAACGTGCTGAGCACCTCGTCCAGCCCATGGATCTCCCGCCTGGCCGTCGCGGAGCTGGGGCTCGACGACTACCTCTGCACCGAGATTGAGGTGGTCGAGGGCGAGCTGACCGGCCGCATCGCAGGCACCCCCAACTTCGGCCAGGGCAAGCTCACCCGATTGCAGGCCTTCGCGGGTGCGCGGGGCATCGCCCTCGAGGATGTGTGGTTCTACACCGACAGCGCTGCGGACCTGCCCCTGATGGAAGCCGTGGGACACCCGGTGTGCATCGACCCGGACCCCAAGCTCACCCGCATCGCCCGCCAGCGTGGATGGTCTACTGAAGACTGGGACGGCTAACGTTCGAGGATCTCGAGCACTTCGCGCACGGTGCGTACTCCCAGGAGCTTCACGCCGGGGACCTTTTCCCGGGTCGAGGCGGTGGGGACCACCGCGCGAGTGAACCCGTTGCGGGAGAGCTCGGCCAGGCGCAGGGCAGGGAAGGTGACAGATCGGATCTCGCCGGTGAGACCCACCTCGCCGAAGAATGCGAGATCGGGCGGCACGGGTTTGTCCCGCAGGCTCGAGGCCACGGCGGCCAGCACGGCGACGTCCACTGCGGGTTCGTTCAGCCGCACACCGCCGGCGGCGCTGACGTAGACGTCGCGTTCCATCAGTGGCAGGCCGGCCTTTTCGAGCACGGCCAGCAGCAGGTTGACCCGGGCGCGCTCGACGCCGATGGCGTGGCGGGCTGGAGTACCGGGGCCGGCGCTGCCCACCAGGGCCTGGATTTCGCATAGCAGGGGGCGGGAGCCTTCCATGGCCACCACCACCGCGGTGCCGGCGGCGTCGCGGTCGCGCTCGGCCAGCAGACGGGCCGAGGCGTCGGGGACCTCGAGCAGGCCTGCGTCGCCCATCTCGAACAGGCCGAGCTCGCCGGTGGCGCCGAAGCGGTTCTTGACGGCCCGCAACACGCGCAGGGGACTGCGGCCGTCGCACTCGAAGTATATGACGGTGTCTACCAGGTGCTCGAGCATCTTGGGGCCTGCGATGGTGCCATCGCGGGTGACGTGGCCCACCAGCACGGTGGCGACGTCGAGGCCCTTGGCGATACCCATGGCGCGGTCGGCGGTGCAGCGCACCTGGGATGGGCCGCCGGGGAGGCTGTCCACGGAAGCGTCGCGCATGACCTGGACCGAGTCGAGCACCAGGAAGCGCGGCTTGACCTGCTGCACCGCGTCGTAGACGACGTCGAGATCGGTCTCGGCCAGCAGGTAGAGGGAGTCGCCGCTGATGCCCAGGCGGTCGGCCCGCAGGCGCACCTGTCGGGCGGATTCTTCGCCGGTGACGTAGAGCACGGGCAGGCCACGGCGGGCCAGCCGGGCCAGGGCCATGAGCAGCAGGGTGGACTTGCCCACGCCGGGATCGCCCCCCAGCAGAGACAGAGAGCCCGAGACGATGCCGCCCCCGAGCACTCGATCCAGCTCGCCGATGCCGGTGGACAGGCGCACTTCGCCGCCATCGCCCAGGGCGATTTGGGAGATGGGCAGCGGCTTGGCCCTGGGAGTGGCCCGGCCCCCCCCCGCCCGGCCCGAGGCCTTGGTGACCCGGATCTGCTCGAGGGTGTTCCAGGCTTTGCAGGAAGAGCACTGGCCGAACCACGAGGTGTGTTCGGCTTGGCAGTCAGTGCAGCGATAGCGGGTGCGGGGCTTGGCCATGATGTTTTGGAAGTTATGCGCCGCGCACCCTGTGGGGCAAGTCCGTGGACGGACGGAAGCTGTCCGCCTATGCAGGAAGGGTGAGCCCGACCGACCCCACGTCCACCCTGGACTCGCCTTGGATCCGCTCCCTCGCCGTCGGCGCGGGGGCAGGCGTGGCGCTGGTGGCCATGGAGCTGACCCTGGCCCTGGCCTGGCCGGCGCCCGCTGCAGCGCTGTCGGTGCTGGATGTAGCGCTGGCCCTCGCGGTCAGTGTCGCCCTGGGGATGCTGGGCGGCCTGCTGGCGCGCCTGCTGTGGCGCCAGGCCCCCGCGGCGGTGGCCTGGGTGCCCCTCGCGGCCCTGCTGGCGCCCCAGCTGCTGCGTCCCCTGGACCTGTCCTACAGCTGGGATCCCGTGCTCTCGGGCACCCTGGTGCTGGCGGTCTTCGTCCTTCCTCGGGCCAGCGCCGGTCTATCGGCCCTGGTGATGTTGGCGGTCCCCGTGGCGGTGGCGCTGGGGCTAGACCGAGGCCAGGGCGGTGAGGTACCGGATTCCCCCCTCGAGGTCGAGGGGCCCGACATCCTGCTCATCACGGTGGACACGCTGCGGGCCGACGCCGGCCTGAAGCTGCCGGAGCCCCACGCCTGGCGGGTGTACGAGCAGGCGGTCAGCGCGGCGCCGTGGACCCTGCCCGCCATGATCAGCCTCTTCTCGGGCACACCCGTGCGGGAGCACCTGGGCGGCCTGCCGGCGCAGCAGGGTGGCGGCTACACTCGGCCCGATGCCGGCTCGGCGTGGCTGCCGGTCACTCTGGCGGAATGGGGCTACAGCTGCGCCGCCTTTACGAGCAACCCCTACCTCACTCCCACCTTCGGCTTCGAGCAGGGCTTCGAGGGCTTCGTGCACGCCGATGCGTTCCGGGAGCCCTTCCTGGCCCGGCGTGGGATGGAGCGGCTGGTGCATCAGCTCACCGGCAGGGTGGAGCGTCTGCGTCGAGAGCGAGACGAGCGGGTGGTCCGCGCTGTGGTGGCCTACCTGGCGGAGCCGTCACCGACCCCCAGGTTCACCTGGGTCCACCTGCTGGCCCCCCACGAATACTCCCGCGACATCGCCACCCCCGTCACCGGCTGGCGGCCGAACACCGAGGACCCCGCGCTACTGCGGCGGGCCTACGCCGCCAATGTCACCGCCGCCGAGCGCCACATCGCAGAGCTGATCTCAGCGGTGGACCCGTCCACCACCGTGGTGGCCTTCACCGCCGATCACGGCGAACAGCTCGGTGAGGACGGCGTCTTCGGCCACGGCCTGAGCCTGGGGGACCGCGAGCTGCGGGTGCCCCTGGCCCTGCGAGGCCCCGGCATGGCGCCAGGCCGGGTGGGTGCCCAGGTGAGTGTCTCCGACCTGGCCGCCGCCCTGCTGGCCGTGGCCCAGGGCAAGCCCGTAGCCCTCGTGCCACGAACCCAGGCCCCCGTGGGTGGTCTGCGTAGCCGAAACAAGGCCGGAACCTTCGCGTTCCGCGGGGAAGAGGTCGGGGACAGCGCGGTGTACGAAGAAGACCTCAATGCCATACACAGGGCTCGTATGCAGCGGGACGGACCGCTGATCACGCCGGACGAAAGCACCAGGCGAGCGCTGGAGGCGTTGGGGTATGTGGAGTAATCGGGGGGCGGGATCGATAGTGCCGCCGGATTCGACGATAAGCGCGCTGCTGTCGTGGTTGTAGTCGATGGGCACCAAGGACGAGATCAGGCCGTGGGATCACTCTGTACGGCTGTTTCGGGTCATGGTGATCCCAAAGTGATCCCACGATTCCAGACTACGGGGAGTCCTCCGGCTCGTAGAAGGAGCAGGTTTCCCAAGGCGCGCCCGCACCGAAGTTGTCAGCGGGCACGATGGGACAGCGGACGCCTTTCGGCTGTACTGAGAAGCCCTTCCGCCGGAAGGCCATCGCCACCTGCTGCCCCTCTTTTCCCCCTTGTTCCATCAGAGAGCAGATGGACACCTGGGGCTGATACTGTTCGTAGACGTGCTTGCAGGGCTTGCTCATGGAGGACTCCGTATCTGGGGGTGCAGAGAAACTAGGCACCCCCACCGTCAACGAACAGCCCCAGGTTGAGAGCCCCAGCCCCGGTACATTGCAGTAAACCCAGGGCGGCGGGCTCGGGCTACTCCTCTGCTCCCGCCGGATGGGGATCGCCGTCCACAAGAAGCTCTTGGCGCTCGTAGGCGACCTCCCCTAATCCAGGGGTCGGCAAAGCGGTCGGCAGCCTTCGAGCGACCCACTTGGCAGTGGCTCTGCCCCCTCCCCGATCACGGATGATCCCAAGGCTCTTGCGGTGGAGACTGTAGGTGGGGACACGCCCATCGAACTTTACGATGAACCCAAGCTCCACCAGCGTCCACAGCACCTTGCGGAGGTAGGCCGACTTGAGGCGCACCGAGTACTGATCCTTCAACGTGCTGACGAACTCGTCCTCCGTGAAGTTCCACTCGTTGGCAGCGGCGACTCTCTCCACGAGCACTGTACTCAAGAGGATCACCACAGCGTAGAGCATCGGCGTGTCCGAGTCGTTGATGAAACGGTGCTTCGTCTTCAAGCGGGAAAACTTTCCAGGAGGTAGCTTGATTCTCCTCGTTCCAGTTCGAGTGTGGCTGTCCATTTCGGCTAGCGGGAGTCCCCCGTTCTCAGGCTGAGCAGGCCTTCGAAGCACCCAGTGCTCTTCTCCGTAGAGGACAGTGCCGGAGTACCCAAACACAGCAGGCATTCGTGGTGGGCAGAATCCGTGCTCCCTGTCGTTCATGGCTTCCCACAGCTTGTCGACCGCTTCTTCCGCGAACGCATCGGGAACAATCAGAAGCACCTGCGCGGAGGTCACGTCGTATTCTCGGCGGGATTCCTTACAGCGCACCCTTTGACAGCCAAAGTAGGTGAGCAGCTGCTTGGCGTTCCTGTCGAACGCATCATCCTCCCTGCCAAGGCCGCTCTTCACCTCGCCTATGATGGCTTCGCCGGTCGTGAGGATGACGGCGAAGTCCGGGGTGCTCTCGTGCCCCTTGCCATTAAGCGTCACCGGATACCAGATGAACTGCTCGATTCTGTCGGCCAACACTCGGAGATTGTGGAGGACGTGGCAGAGCAGGGCAACGCAGTCCACGGCATTATCGTAGTCGTGGTACTGCCGAAGCAGCTGATCTGGGTTCAACCGTCTGACCACGCACTACCTCCCGCCGAAGACTTCCTCCAGCGTCAGGGCTCCTTCTCCGTCGTCCACGTCGCTGACAGAAAAGGCTCCCAGCCCCCATTCAAGTGCGTCCATCATGCGCTGGAACGCACTTGCCTTGCAGTGGAAGCCCGGTGACAACTGGATTTCGTTCGTCCCCACGACCAGGACGTCCACTGAGGAAACGTACTGATGGTCGATGACAATGCCATGGAAATAGGGGTTTTGGTGCAATGTGGACATCGTGTAGGCACCGGATCTCCTCAAGATCCGGGACACGCAGTCCTCAACGGAATCCTCCCATGTCAGTGGTGTCTCAAAGGTAAGGCTGATCGCTCGTGGTGCGATGCCGAACTTCCTTGCCGAGCGACCCTCTAGATACTCGATCTTCTCCCTGACCATTCGGGCGATGGCGAGGACGATCTCCTCTGTGAAGGCCTCCCAGGCAGAGTCAGGAATCTCTGACCCGTAGATGTTCGCCCTCCCGTACCGGTCGATGAAGACCTCACTCAGAGGCGCGTCTTGATCGTCCTTTACGACGAATCTGAGGCTCTCAAGCTGGCCTCGGTAGGCGCGAACGGCATCATAGATGTCGTCCACATCTTGCAGCCAGTTGTCAGTCCTCTTCCGGCCCCGAGCGGAGAGCATCTTCGCGGATTCGGAGACAACTCTTCTTCCGCCCAGCCTGCCCCTCAAGGACGAAACGAGAGCCTCAATGTCATCCAGTGAGAGGTAGTAGTACCCAAAGTCGCCTGCGCTCCAAAGTCTGTCGGCTGTCTTGCTGCCGATTCCATCGCCAGCAACGACGACCCACAGGTCGGCAGCGTCCAGCTGCGAAATGCCAACGACTTGAGGCCGCCCCCCATCGCCCTCCCAACGGATCTGCGTACCACCTTCGACTTCATCCACGCGTACGAGTTCTGCACCAACACGCTGAAGGATCGCCTCCAGTGGAGACACCGGGGAACAGATCAGCGCAATCCGGCCACCTGAACGGCGATCTTGGACGTGGAAGCGTCGTAGGAACTGGGAAAGCAGTCTCATCACCCTGCAGGCCTTCATGAAATCGGGACTCCTTCTTCACTCTACCTCGTTCGGTGGAGAGGAAGCTACCCCGCTTTCCAGCCCTCGTCGGTATCGTGGAGCACGCACTGCCTGCCGTATTGACAGCCTCTCCATCTCGGCCTTCAGTCTCTTGCAGATGGCCTCGCACTCCTCCGGGGTGAGGCTGGCGAGCATGGCCTGCCCCCGGCGGAGCATGGTGAGGTCGACCACGGTCAGGCTCCGACCCAGGGCAGCACCTGGAACACGGGCTCCAGGGCTCCGACGCTCAACCCCTGGGCCACGACATAGACCACGAGGACAAAGGCTCCGAGGGCGAGCACCCGCTGCCAGGTCAGTGCCTCTACCACCCGGGCTACCGCGTCCACCTCGGGCGCTCCTCCGGACGACGGCGACATGCCGGTCTACGGCACGGGGAAGCATATGGACTGGGTGGTGGCTCCGTGGTCGCGGGCAGCTCCGTGATCGTGGGAAGCTCCGAGGAGAAGACGAGGGGGTTGAGAGGTTGCTGGTGACCCGTTGGTGGAACGGCTGGCATTTTGCGTATGGAATGAAGATGGCCTCCAACGACCTCGCGAGGAACTGCATTGAATTTTCCAATCGGTTCTGGAGGATCGAGCCAGACCCCTCCGTCTTCCGACATCGGCAGGGCTCAGGCTACCACCTCCATCCGTAGTTCTTCCAACCAGCGGGAGGAGCCACCATGCCGCCGAAGACCACCAGGGTCGCCATCTACGCGAGGGTGAGCACCACCGGCCACGGCCTGTAGACGCTCTCCCCAACCCGCCCCCGTTCGGTGAAAAGCGCGCCTGGTGAGCACTCGAGCATGAGGCTTGGCCTTCACCAGTGGTGAAGACCGCAGAGGATGGTCATTGGTGAAAAGCGCGAGA
>Ga0307987_1001100_pt1 | contig 15288 bp, 16 predicted proteins | sample EllFjometagen181_FD_203157 | JGI IMG/M metagenome (GOLD analysis project Ga0307987, IMG submission 203157) | Marine microbial communities from Ellis Fjord, Antarctic Ocean - #181 | ecosystem: Environmental > Aquatic > Marine > Unclassified | place: Southern Ocean | collected 2014-10-08
GGTAATCCCATAAGATGTAGCATTTCTCTAATATTTAAATAGCGATTTTCCGTTGGGTGTACACCATTAAACATATTTCTACCAATAAGTGCTGAAAAGCTTTCCTTGAAGAAATGTGGAGAAGCATCCCAATATCCTAAACCTTGGCTTGTTTTATATTTCTGGTGTTCTAACATATCACCAAATGATTTTGTAGATTTTTTATTAGAGAATCCTTGTTTATGGTATTTCTTATCTAACCATACTATACATTCATCTAATAAATCATTCTTCTCTAAGTACTGTGCAATTGTTCCTTTACCAAATTTCTTAGCAAACTCTGTATGATTTAATCCTTCTTTTTCTAAAACAAATTCATAAGGTAGATAATGATCTGTTACTTTGCCTTTAACCATAAACATATCTTGTAATGTTGCATCTTCTGGAATTTCTTTAAGATAATCAATAAGATGTTTCTTTTCTCTAAACTTCCAGTCTAATAAAGGTACAGTTGGTGTATTCCAAAAGAAATAAAATGTTCTTATTCTTCTTTGTGGAATTCCGTGTAATTCTGTATTAGTTTTAATCAAAGAAAAGCTATAACCATATTTTTCACCTATTGCTTTTAGTCTATTAACAACACCCTCACCCATCTTCGTAAAAAGCCCTGGCGCGTTCTCTCCCCATAAAACTTTAGGTTTAACATTCTCTAAAACATATTCTGATGAATTATACATCCATTGGTTTTGAACTGCGTCAGAGCCCCTAGATGATGTACTACCCCTAGCAGAGTTAAGTTGTGACAGGCCTGCACATGGACAAGTAGAAGTAACAAAATCAACTTGTTCAAATGTATTAGTAGGAATTTCTAAGTCTTCATGATCTAGGCGATACATGGGAACATCTGGCCAATATCTTTCAATATGACTTTCATTAGCAGCAAAAGCAGCATAGCTTAAATGAAAATCTGGTAGGTTACCTGTGGCCTTCGAGCTACCTATTGCGCTACCCCCAATTAAAGGGATTATCGTCCCCCATTTCAATTCTTTTTCTTTATCCATTAGTTTTTATATTTTTACCTTTTCAATTTCTAAATCTTCCATAAAAGTAAAAGGGTCAATATTACCCAATTCTACTTCGTTTTCTAAATACACAATAGTTTCTTTTATAGTATCAGTTATACTTTTCTTAGGTTCCCATCCCATCGATTTTGCTTTTGAGATATCTCCATAAGAATTTAATGCTTCGCCTGCAATTGCATCATAATGATCAAACTTAGTATCAACGCCCATAATGTCACTTATCATATTTTTAAGATCAATTAGATTTGTCATTTTACCAGTTCCTAAATTGAAGGTTTCGTTTTCAGTATTATTGTTCTCCATACATAAAATATGAAAAGCATTAACATCTGATACATCTATATAATCTCTAGCTTTCATTTGATCACCAAACACAATAGGATTGCGCCCACCCATTATTCTTAAAATAAATCCAGCAAATACTGGTGGTATAGTTCTTTCATAATCTTGCAATGGCCCTGCTACATTAAAATATCTAAGTGCAGTATAATTTAATCCTTTTGTTCTACTGTATGATTCTGCCAATAAGGCTAAACATGCCTTTGTTGTAGAATATATTGTTGTGGGATCTGATTGAGTTTCATTGAATCCAGCCTTAGGCATTTCACAGTTTTCATATACTGCCGAGGTTTCACTAAAGATAATTCTTTTTACATTTGCCTTAACGCAACCATTCATTACATTAATACTTCCTAGAATATTATTGTCTACTGCTTCATAAACATCCTCATGGCAATCATATATTGATACTAAACCTGCAAAATGATAAACATAATCAGGTTCAAATTTTTCAATGATAGTTTCTACAAATTGATTTCTAATATCAACTTTATGGAAATTTGTTATTTTATCATGTACTTTTGGTATATAAGTACCATGTTCCATATTATCAATAATAGCAATGCTGTCAGGATCATGTCCTCTATTTAATAAATCATTGATGAAATTTGTTCCAACAAACCCAGCACCGCCAGTGACTAGGATTTTTGTGTTTGAATTATACATAGTTTATTTTAGTTTGTTATTTTATTATAAGCATCCCATATTTTATTATCAACATGCTCTCCGGTGTAATACGAATCTCTTAAATATTTTTCTTGAAGATTATAGAATAGTTTTTTATAATGTTCTGGATTATCATTTAAAAATTGTACCTTCTTTTTTAAATCGGCTGGTGATTTGCATCTAATGAAATGCCCATCAGGGAATACATTAAATTCAGTATCGTAAGATGGATGTAAGAACGGTATAATACCATAGTGTAACATTTCTGCATACTTAGAGGTTACCATTCCTTCTTTAATGGGTACACAGAAGGTATACTTGGTACCTAGTAATTCATCGGTCATTGATTCAATTCTCTTTTCACCTTTAAACCAAGTAGGGTATTCTGTTTTCAATTCTTCATCCCACTTTCCATAAATATCAGTTTCTATGCCATTCTTTACAATATAATCTTTAACAGGATCCCATCGGTCCATACCACCAGTACCTTTACCTTGATTCTGTAACATTAAAAATGAATTAGTCTTTTTCATTTCAAATAATTCATCAGTATTATATCTGGTTTTATCTAAAAGAAATACAGTTTCAATACCTGAGTATTCGTATGTTGATGTAATAGTTTTAACATCTCTCAGTGGAGGATTACTAAAATATTGTTCTTCTTTTGTAAAGTTATTTTGTGCTAAGTAATATGTTGGTCTATTATTATTACTCCAATCTTTACAAGCTAATACATATCGGTTATCTACAAGTAAGCCGACAATTGGAACTTTCTTTTTCAATTCATTCATTGCTTGAATTATTGGTGCTGCATAATATTTAAAAAAGTCTAAAGATTTAACTCTACCAGTACCGTCTACTTTATTAATAAAATCTGGAATGTTAACAGTACTTGATGGTCCAGTATAAAAGAAAATAAAATCTAAATCCAAAGCTTTAATTAACTTTACTGTTTCATCAGCAGATTTTCTATTTGCCATTTTAGAATGGAATTCATGAATATTCTCAGCTGCTGCTAGTTTAACTTCAGCAGGAGCTCCAAACAATGATTGAACTGCTGGTTTTTCTTTTGCTCTAACTCTTCCTAAATCATTAGGACTTAATATCCAATATTCAACATCAGGATTTCTTGCTGCTATTGAATTAATTAATTGCTTAGGTTCACAATCTCCACCGATTGCACCCCAACTTTTTTCATTAAACTTGATCGCTTTACCAAGTTTGAAGAAACCTACTCTTTTAACATTTTTCATTTAACACGTTTTTATTAGTTCTTCTATTACTGCTTTATCATATTCATATGTTAGATCATACCAACATATATTTAGTTCTTCAAATTTTAAATTATCCATTGAGTTTATCAGATGAGTAATTTCATATTCATTTCTGTTTGACATTTTAATACTGTCAAGATTATTAAATGCTTCTTTTGAAAATATCATATAACCACAGAAGTATCTTCCTGAAACAATCCCATGAGGTTTTTCAATAACAACATTCTCTATTATTGCTGCTAGTTGTAAATTTCTTGCACGAGTACTATAATCTTTATAAGTAACAATTGTACTGTTAGGGTCATGATATTCTAATCCTATATTTCCTTGATAGTAGTTATCTCCAAATAAACATAGGAATGCTTCATTGAAAATACCAGACCAAACCTTTATAGCTGCGCCCGGCCCATATTCATCATCCTTTTGAAATTCATAAAAGATATTAATCTTAGATTTATATCGACTAAGTTTTTCAATGATAGGATGAGAAAGCTTTGTATTATCCTTAAAGAAAAAATCTGCCTTACTGATAGTAACATAACAATCACTTATCCCATTCTCGATGCAAAACTCAATACAATATTCTACTGTAGATTTTCCTAAAATAGGATCTACTAATTTATTCTTACCATACCTTGTTGATTTACCGGCAGCTAATATTATTGCTTTTGTTACTCTACTCATATTTATTTTTTATAATATTCAAAAACTTCTTCTAATTGTTTTTCATCTTTTATAACTGATGTCCACCAACCACCACCGGACTTCTCAACCGTTTCATGTTGATCTGCCCATTCTGTTTCAATAACATCAACATAAAATGTTTTAGGTTGAAATGGTAATTTAATAAACTGTCTACTTGCAAGTGTACTTCCATCTTTTAATTTAACTGAATTGCCAGTAAAACTACTATTATCTTTACCATTGAATACAATTGCATTTAGATAATAAGGTGTTCCATCTTTACCATCTTTAAATACAGATGATAATCTTTTATTTTGGTACATTGATGTTCTAGTACCCATATGATCTGATACTTCGTGCCATTCTGAATCAATACCAGTAATATCGCAAATAGGTTCTTGCATGCATAATTTCTTAACTGCTGATGAGATTGCCCCTGCAGTATATGGCGCAGAACCTCCGCTCTGTCCGCTTTCACCAAACTTAGCTACTAATGCAAGTATCTCTTTTTCAAAAGGTGCTATGATTGCATCTTCTACTGTACTTCTTAAAACTTCAAATTCTAATTTTGCTTTGTCTGCCGTGTTACTCATTTTGTATATCTTATTTCTAATTCGTCAAATAGTTCATGTCCTTTTTTAAGGAATGTTCCTGCCAATTCATATCTTTCATTTAATTCAAAGAAAGGTACTGCGCCTAATAAATGTACAGCTAAAAAGAATTTTAATTGATACTCATCGCACCATTCATACATTATTTTTTCTGCACCTTTACAAAACTTACTATATTTTTTATTGTGGTTATTGTATATATGGGATTCATACTCCATGACAAAAGATTGCATAAGTTTGCCATAATCATAATAATCTTGCTCTTCAGTTCCTCTAGGATCTATAAACAAAAAATCTTTATCATATAACATATTACTAACAGTCAAATCTCCATGAACAAAACCCCATGAAGAAGTAGCATCAAACTTACCTTCATAAGTATAACCTGTTCTTAGTTGTAATTTTTCAAAGTAATCTTCAGTCTTAACATTAGATCCTATGTTATCAAATTTACCAATTATTGAAATTAAATCTTCTAATTGATCAAACGACTTAAGTAGTGGTTGGTCTAATATAGTATCATACCAAGTTGGATATCTTTTCATTTCATAACTTGTCTCAGATAGCGGTTTAATATCAATAAAGTTAGGATGATCACAACACAATAGAAAATCCATTTGTTGTTTGAACTTTTCAGGATAATGACCAGCCTCTTTTATGACTTTATTACCTTGGAGAAATACTTTATCTCCACTATTACCTATTAAAATTTTACTATTATACATTTTATTCCAAGTTTACGTGCAAAAGTTGAATCCACATCAGAATCTCCAACCATTAGGAAGTCTTCAAAGTTATATTGTGGAAATTTTTCGAATATTAAGTGTCCCATATCTGGTGACGGTTTTTTGTTAGGTACATCTTCTCTTGTATATATGTAATCAAACAAAGCTGGATCTATTTGATGATAGCTCATAATTCTATCTATGTTTTCTCTAGATGAATTTGACGCTATTATTAAATTTTTAAATACTTTACTTTTACACATATACAAAAGTAACTCATTTATTTTAGTTTTGTGTAAATTTTTTGAGAAGATTTGCTTCTTGTATTTTTGTGCTAATTTACTTTCTTTTGGAGATAGCTGATACTTATCTAAAAGAACATCCATTCCATAATTAATATCAGCTAAGATATTCTCTAATGGTATTTCAATGCTCAAGACCTTCTCTAAAGCCTTTCTCCATGAATCAGCATGAATTTCGATGGTTTTAACCAAAGTATCATCGAAGTCCAATATTAAACATTTTTCCATATAATTCCTAATTTATTATTATATGCAATAATTGATAAATGTTTTAAGAGTCGTTATGTTAATTTTTAAGACAAAAAAAGACCACCAATTAAGGTAGCCTTTTTATTAAAAGACCTACTCTGGGACGCTGTTCACTTGGGTAGCGTAGTAGGTACTGTTAAGTTGTATATTACAAGTTGTTCTTAGTCTCTTGTACATGTAATCTTACTTCCTGTGCTAGATTTTTAACATCTTGCATAGTTTTACGAATTCTTACAGCTGCAGCTTTATTTCCTTTTACATAAAATTTATCTACATCTTCAGTACAAGCATCGATTAATGCTTTGATTTCTTCAAATTTTTCCATAATTGTTTATTTGTTTGTTATTTGTTATTATTAGTATATATATTCACTACTAGAACTTACCCTCGCGATTTCTGTAGAAGCTTGTTATTTTAGGAATGTACATATAATTCTTTTTCTTGTCACGCACAGTGTTCATGACTCGTTTAAACATGTCCCAATCTGCAGGTAATATTCCGCCTGAACCAGTTGGAGCACCTTTAAGTTTAGGAGCAGTGTTTTTTTGTTGGTCTGGATTTCTATATCTTAAATCCCCAGTTATACTTGGTCTCCATGATACCGCAGAATGAGAAGTGTCATTAGCACCATAACCTTTATTATTTAATTTCATTTCTATACCATCTTTCTGAGGCTGCATAAAAATAGTCTTTTTAGTATTATGAGCCGTTACTTTCTTTTTACTCCTAGTAAACACAAATCCTAAATCAGGAAATTGTGAGTATGCTTTTGCTAATAGCTCTAAGTGATTAGGGGCCCATTTATCATCATGATCTATCCTAACGATATAATCACAGCCGTCTTTCTTAGCCATGTCTAGTGAGTCATTAAGGGCACCACAGCCTGCAGTAAAGCGGATCTGTTTAGTAGACCATTTTTTATTGTCTCGTTCACCTGGTGTTGATCTATTTTGATATTGGATTTGACTATCAGGAATAATATCTTTCATTACTGATTTGATCTCTTCATCACCATCATATTTATCAGCAGTAAGGTAAATTTTCCAGTTTTTAAATTTTTGAGCTTTAACTGAGTTTAGAGCTTCCTTTAATACATCAGGAGTATTCATATGATTTGATCTAGCCTTATTTGCTCTACCGGCATTCATATCATGAGTAGCCATCACTATTCCAAATTTAATATCCTTATCAATCTTTGGCCCTAGATTTTTCTCTAATAAGATTTCAAAATTATCAGAGCCTATGTAAGCTTCTAATAAATTATATTCTTCAAATGTTATCATTTCTTAAAAAATGTTTTTATCGACTTTATTATTCTTTTCATATCTCCTTTTGTTAAATCAGAGCCTGATGGTAAACATATACCTTGTAAGAATAATAAAGAACTGTTTCCATTTATATATTTCTTATAGCCTTGCATAACAGGTTGTTCGTGCATAGGTTTCCATAATCTCCTAGCTTCTATATTATCTTCAGCTAAATGTTTAATTAAATCTTCAGGTTTATCTTCACCTTTCATTAGCGCACAAGTTAGCCACATATTAGATCTATCAGTTTTTCTCTCTTCTTGGAAAGAATAAAAAAGATCCCCTATTTCTTCTCTATAAATTTGATTAACTTCTCTTGTTCTTTTTATTCTATCTTCTATTGCTTCCATTTGACCTACTCCGATTGCAGCAAGTACATTACTCATTCTATAATTATATCCTATTTCAGTATGATGATAAAATGGTTTATTATCTTTTGCTTGAGTAGACAAGAATCTCATATAATCAGCATGTTTTTTGTCATTAGTTACAATAACGCCACCACCTGATGTAGATAGTAATTTATTTCCATTAAAAGAATAAACACCAATAGGACCAAATGTTCCTGTATGCTTATTCTTAAAAGTAGATCCCAAACTTTCGGCAGCATCCTCAATAATAGGTATATCATATTCATCTGATAATTTTTTGATAGCAGCCATATCACAAGGTACACCAAATATATGTACTGGTATAATTGCTTTTGGTTTTTTGCCTAATGCCATTGTATTAAGAATAGCAGTTTCTAATAAACCAATATCCATATTCCAACTATCTTCTTCAGAATCAATAAAAATAGGCTCAGCTCCACAATATATTATTGGACTAACTGTTGCAACAAATGTTAATGAAGAACATATAACATAATCACCAGGCATTACTTTTAATGCTCTTAGTGCTAAATGAATTCCTGCTGTACATGAAGTAACAGCTACAGCATGAGCTGCTCCTGTATATTCTTTAACTCTTTCTTCAAATAAGTTTAGATGTGGACCTATTGGTGCAATCCAATTATCTCTAAATACATCTTTGATATATTCTAACTCTTTGCCTGACATATGAGGCGGTGATAAGTAAATCTTTTTCATATTATTTTATTTTAGCAGGATTACCGTATGCTGTTGAATTATCAGGAATATCTTTAGTTACAACTGAACCTGCACCAATCATACAATTTTTTCCAATTTTAATATAAGGTAATATTGTTGCATTAGCTCCAATAAAACTGCTTTCACCAATCTCTACACCACCACACAAGGTTGCACCAGGACCAATAAAAGTAAAGTCTTTTAATACACAGTCATGGTCGATTGATGCTGCTGTATTAATTATACAATGTTTTCCTATTTTTGTACCTACTTGAATTACTGCACCGTGCAATACTTGAGAACCTTCGCCTAGCTTTACTTCACAGAAAGCGGTATGATGTATTACAGTTTTAAATTCTTTATCCTTTAGTTTATTTGCTATTCTTTTTCTATCTTCATTATTACCTATTGCAATTACCCAAGGATCCATTACAGTGTCATCAAAATCATCATCATTGTAATCCTCTACAAAATGAGGGTTTTCTGTGTGGTTAACTATAGCATCTGTAACAACTCTAGCGTGACCACCCTTTCCATAAATATTAATCATAGCTTTCTCTTTTAAATTCAGGTACAATACTTTTAACTAATAAAAGAATCTTGTAAAAATCGTTTGATCTTAATTTAGATAATTTCTCTATCTTAGGAATTAAGTTTTTAAAATCATAATCAACATGATTTAATTTCATTATATGATGGTCATCAGTAGGTACCATATTTTCACCATCACAAAGTAATTCTTCATATAGCTTTTCTCCAGGTCTTAATCCAATATATTCAATTACTGCTTTACTCTTAAAGTGTTTAATTAAACTTTTGGCTAAGTCATTAATATTTACAGGTTCACCCATATCAAATAAAAACACTTCTCCACCTTGACCTAATACACCTGCCTGTAAAACCAATTGACATGCTTCTGGTATTGTCATAAAATATCTAATAACCTCTTTGTGTGTTACACTAACAGGACCGCCTCTTTCTATTTGTTTTATAAATGTTGGGATTACAGAACCTTCAGATCCTAATACATTACCAAATCTAGTAACTATAAAAGATGTTGATGCTTTAGATTCTAAGAACTGAGTATATAATTCTGCAATTCTTTTAGTTGCACCCATTATGTTTGTTGGGTTAACTGCTTTGTCAGTAGATACCATTACAAATTTGTCCACTTCATTCATATATGAAATATCAGCAACATTTTTTGTACCTAATACATTGGTTTTTATTGCTTCTATCGGGTTTGACTCCATCATAGGGACATGTTTATATGCAGCTGCATGAAATACTATATTGGGCTTAAAGCTTTCAAATACTTCTTCTAACCTATACTTATCTCTTACATCACCTATTACATATTTAACAAGTGAGTTAGCATAATCTCTACTAATCTCTTGTTCTAAATGAAACATAGAGGCTTCTGCATTATCATAAACAGTTACTGATGAAGCTTCAAACTTAACAAGCTGTCTTACTATTTCACTACCTATTGAACCTGCACCACCAGTAACCAGTATTCGCTTACCCTTAACAAAATCTTTAATAGATTCTATATTTGTGAAGATAGGTTTACGATTAAGTAATGTAGTATAATCTAATTTCATTTGTTAAATTCATTGAACTTTAATATAGTAGATTCTAATAAACCTTGGCCTACTAAATTATTAATAAGACCTACTTGGGATTTCATTACTCTTTTAGTTGCTTCTTTATAATCCAAAAAACCAGCCCAATCGATTTCTTCTACTTGCAACTGTTTCTTTGGTACTTTTAAATCCTTTAGTTTAAGTTGTGAAAGATTATCTATTTTTACAACATAATAGTACACAACTTTGTTATACTTATTTGTAGTAACAGTAAAAGTATACTCATCTTTACCTATTAAATTAGTAGGAATCGTAATACCAACTTCTTCTCGTGTTTCTCTAATAGCTGCTTGCAATTTGGATTCACCCTTATCAATACCGCCTTTCGGTATACCATAAGATCCATACCAACCTCTACTAGCAGTATGCCCTAATAGTATCTTATTATCATAAATAATTGCTAAACCTGCCGAATACTTAGTTTCTTTTTTCATATATTATTTATTTGAGCTACTAACCAGTCTAATTCTACTTGACTACCAGAATCCGAAATTGCATTATCTGGATCTGGGTGAGTTTCGATAAATACACCATCATATTCAAAAATTCTAGCAGCTTTTGAATATTGCTTTGCTAGTTTTCTACTACCCCCAGTTATACCATCACCTGCCATTTGAGTTGAATGAGTACAATCTAAAATAACTTTATCTGCAAATTCTTTCATTACATCTACTCCCCTAAAATCTACAACCAAACGATCATAACCAAAATTAGATCCTCTTTCAGTTATCCATATTTCGCATGTTGGATCTACTTCTTTTATTTTATTAACAGCATGCTTCATACTTTCAGCTGAAAGCCATTGTCCTTTTTTAATATTGATTATGTTAAAGTGTTCTGCACATGCTACTAAAAGGTCAGTTTGTCTACACAAAAATGCTGGTATTTGAATAACATCAACAACATCAGATAATGGTAATGCTTGACTTACTTCATGAATATCAGTTGTAATTTTAAGATCACCACACATTCTTTTTGCCATTTGCATAATCCTAATACCCTCAGCTAAACCAGGACCCCTATCAGAATGAATAGATGTTCTATTTGCTTTATCAAAAGATCCTTTTAAGTACCAATCCTTACCTTTCATTAGAGGGTTTAGTGCTCTTGCTACTTCTAAAAAATTGTCTTGATTTTCAATACTACAAGGACCTATTATGTACGTGTATTTTTCCATTATTTATTTGTTATTCATTACCCTTCACATGATGCGCAATCAAGTATATCTCTTGCAAATGATTGTGCAGAGCTTTGGCTAAATTGATAGTATAAAGTTTTGACACCTTCCTCATGAGCATATAGATACAATTGATTAATATCCTTTGCAGGGACACTAGGGTGAATCATTAAATTTAAAGATTGTGATTGATCTATGAACTTCTGTCTTTGTGCTGCTTGTAAAACTATTTCCTTTGGTGAGATTTCGACAAATGATTTAAAAACTTCCTTAGTTGGAAAGTCTAAATGTTGAACACTCCCATCTCTTTTAAGAATACCTTCCCATGTTTCTGTTGTGTTTAAATCATATTTAATTAATTCCTCAGTAAGAAATGGATTCTTATAAATAGTTTTAGATTTTGCTAAATCCTTAATAAAATAATTTGATTTGATAGGCTCAATTCCCATTGAAACTTGACCTAATATAAAAGAACTTGATTTAGTTGGTGCTATTGCAATTAATGTTGTATTTGCAAAACCTGGTCTAATTGATCGGTAATCTCTTTCATCATGTAACCATTTAGATGCCTTTTCACTTCTTTCTTTAAGTGTAGAAAATATATCGCTATTAAGTGCCTTCGATTGTAACGAATCAAATGTAATTAATTTAGATTGGAACAATGAATGATAACCAAGAACACCTAAACCTAATGCTCTATGCTGTTCTGCAAACCTATGCGCTCTTTGCATACTTGATAATGATGAAGATTTTTTAATGAATTCATCCATTACTGCATTTAAGAATAGTGTGTAAGTTTCAATTGCATCTGTGTCTTTTATTTCATCCCAATGTAATAAATTAATAGAACCTAAACAGCATACGAACGAGTTAAATGAATCTGTTGGTAATTGTATTTCACTACATAAATTAGACGCAGTAATATCAAGCCCTAATTCTTTATATGGTGAATTGTTGTTTGAGTTATCTTTAAACATTATATATGGAAAACCAAATTCATTTCTTCTTTGGATAACCTTTGCCCATATTTTACGTTTAACTGTATCACCATCTTTCATTTCCTGAATCCATTGATTAGTAACAGTTACACCGTACTGTAAGTTTTGGATAGGATTACCTTCAGTTCCAATATCTAAAAATTCTAAAATATCAGCATGTTCAATTGGTAACCATCCTGCGCATGCACCTCGTCTTGCTTCAGATTGTTTACATACATCTACTGTAGTATCATACATCCTAGCATAGTGAACTGGACCATCAGCGGTACCGCCTGTTGATATTTTACTTCCTCTTGCTCTAATGTTACCTAAATAAACAGATGTACCACCGCCATATTTTGACATCATTCCAATTTCTCTATTTCCATTTAAAATACTATCTAAAGTATCATCGATATTTGACCCATAACAACTAACAGGTAGTCCTCTATCTTTTCCGAAATTAATCCAGACTGGAGTGGATAAACTATAAAAACCTTTAGTCATATAATCTTCAAACTTTTTTGCAAAGCCTTCGATCTTTAAATATTTTTCTGCTGTATTTGCAACATCTTTAATTCGTTGCTCTGGTGATTCGCTGATATAACCTCTACTTAGGAATGTTCGACTGTCTTCATTCAGCCAATAGTTTTTATCGTAATTCATTTAGTTTTTATTATTTTTTGTTTGTTATAAATCCTTTATCATTACTTCATCACATGGTTCAAGTTCTCCTATTTTTATTTTATTTACTTTATAAAAATACAAATCTATATCATGTGATGCAGCTTCAAATTCTTGTGCTTTTTTTACACAGTAATCTATTTTATATGCTACTGACATACATACAGTTGCACCGTTACATTTACCCATTCCCATGTAAATATATTCTCCTAAAATAAAATCTTTATGTTTTGTTAATTCAAGTTCTTTAGAATAAATCATCCTCTGTTATTGGTTTTGATTTTTTATTATAATCTATACTTTTCTTATAGAAAAAATCACCTTCTTTAGTTGACAGAATTTCTACATCAAACCATAATGATTTTTCAATCTCAGTAAAATCTACTTCAAATATAGATTTCATTCCTATTCTATTTAGTGAGTTGTTAAATCGGTTCTTTATAAAGTGTTTAATATTTTCTTTAGATAAGAAATCAAGTTCTCCCTTTTCAAAGATCCAATCAAGAATTTTAACCTCAGCTACATATGCTTTTTTACAAGCAGAATCTATCAGACGTTCAAACTCTTCATCAAACCATTCAGGATTTTCAGCTTTGATAATGTTAATTAATTCTGAACCAAAGTTTCCATGGATTTCTTCTTCTTTTGATGTTGCTTCGACTACATTGGAAATACCTTTAAATAAATTCTTTTCCTTATTAAAAGACATCATAATATAGAATTGACTAAATAAACTTACATGCTCTATAAATAAAGAAAACAATAATACAGATTTCGTATACATTTTATTATCTCTACTCCTAGTTCCGTCCAAGTATTTTGTTAAGTATGCAATTCTATCTTTAATTGCTGGGATTTCTATAACATGAGTAAACTCTTCTTCAAGACCTAATATTCTGAGCAGTTGAGCATAAGCATCTTTGTGTCTTACTTCTGATTCTGCAAATGTCATTCCAACATCTCCAATTTCTGTAATCGGCATTCTCTTATAAAGATCTGCCCAAAATGTTTTAACACTAACTTCAATTTGCGCAATTGCTAACATTGCTCTTTTGATTACTTCCTGTTCATTACTTGATATTTTAGTTTTGAAATCATCAATGTCTGTTGTAAAATTAAATTCTGTATGGATCCAATATGAATGTCTTATTGCATCTTTATATGCTAACAGAGAGGGATATTCGTATGGTAAGATATTTACTCTCTTTTCAAAAATATTGTTTTTCATATATTTTAGTGTTTAGGTTATTGTTATTGTTTTTTATTTATTCTACTTAAGACATTATATTTTAATTTTTATTAGTATTTTTTAAGGTTTGTTCTAAATCATATGCCTTTTGTTGTAACCTAAATGATTCTTTCTTGTATTCTTTTCTTTGATTATAAAGTCTACTTAATACATCTTTTAATATTGATCTCTCTGTACTATAAACTGCACCTGTTACAGATACTATTCGATCATCGGCTATTTCCCTTTCTCTATTTTCAGGTTTTACTTTTTTAATAAAACTTTCAGGTGATACATTTAATTGTCTCATTATAGAAGGGTATAGCGAAGCAAAATCAAAAGCAGCTACGGCATTATGCATTCCTGTTTTGGGTTCTTTTACAAAGGCTCCTTCAAAACCTTCTCTTTTAGCAGGCCTTGCTTTTGGATCTTTTGCCATTACCAAATCTCTAGTTAAAAATTCTCTAGCTAATAAAGCTTCAGTAATAGCTACAGGTGAGGCTGCTTTAAATAAACTAATTTGAGTCATATGAGCAATAGTTAAAGCAATTTCCATTGTTTTAATTTTTTCATGAATCAAATAAACCAAAGCAGTATCTACAACGTTATAAAAAATATATTTAGGATAATCCTTTACAAACATATCTTGTATAGTTCCTTCATATTTAATTTTACGAATTCCTACAACTGCTTCACCTACAGTATCTAATTTAAAATCTTCTTTGATATCGACAGTCCTATCCCACTTTGCATAAATATCTAAATAATCCATTACACCTACATGACATGGGAATTCATGTTTACCAAATGTTTTACCGATAGGCGATCCGATAGAAGGATCAATACCTAATTTCTTGCAACGGTTAACAATATATTGCCAGTCAAATTGTACAAAATTCCAGCCTGTCATCATTGAGAAGTTCTTAACAAAGGATGCTAAGAAAGTATATAACATATCATACTCATTATCAAAACATTTGAAGGTGAATGAAAATTCTTCTCCTATGCTTTTAAAATGCTCGTCAATTTGTTTTTGTATTTTTGTTTGTATTTTATTATCTAAATCTTTCGTAGCTAAAACAATACAATGTTTTTCTGGAGTTACAATACAAATTGCAGTTACAGGATTTGGTGCTTTACTTGGTTCTGGAAAAGAATCAGTTACCTCAACTTCAATATCTACAAAATATGTTTTTGGAAAATGATAACCGAATATTAATTTTCTATCAGACTCAGATAGTTGATCCATATATTCAATTATTCTATACTT
>Ga0307987_1001102_pt1 | contig 15222 bp, 8 predicted proteins | sample EllFjometagen181_FD_203157 | JGI IMG/M metagenome (GOLD analysis project Ga0307987, IMG submission 203157) | Marine microbial communities from Ellis Fjord, Antarctic Ocean - #181 | ecosystem: Environmental > Aquatic > Marine > Unclassified | place: Southern Ocean | collected 2014-10-08
CTTCTTCACGATCCCCGGTCCGACCAGCCGGACGATCCCGGCAAAGATGCAGTAGAGCAAACCGGCCACAAGCAGACCGCCTCCCACATACGGGAAGTTAGCCGCCTTCTTCCCACCAACCACGATGATCACGCCAATGAAGGCGAAGCTGGAACCGAGGAACACCGGGACCTGGCCCCCAGTCACGGCGTGGAAGACAAGGGTGCCCAGACCGGCTGAGATCAAGGCTACGCTGGGGTTCATCCCGGTCAGCAGGGGAACCAACACCGTCGCGCCAAACATGGCAAAGACATGCTGGATGGCAAGCAGGGAGAATTCTCCCTTGCTCAGATCCGGAAGGCTCGGGGACTCGGTATCGTTGGGGGCAGCTTCGGCCATGCGGAGACCCCTCCTTCAGAGTGGTTACTTGGTGCCGTACAGACGGTCGCCGGCATCGCCCAGACCGGGGACAATGTAGCGGTGGTCGTCAAGATACTCGTCGACCGCCGCCGTGTAGATGGGCACATCGGGGAAACGGTCCTCGATCGCGGCGATGCCCTCGGGCGCCGAGAGAATGGAAACGATGGTCACGTTCTCGAGCCCCTCGCGCTTGAGCAGATCCACCGTGGCAGCCAGGGAGCCCCCGGTGGCAAGCATGGGATCGATGATGATGGCAACGGGCTCGTTCAGATTCTCGGGGAGTTTGCAGTAGTACTCCACTGGCTCCTTGGTCTCGGGATCGCGATACATGCCGACAAAGCCAACCTTGGCGGTGGGCACAAGGGTCAGCATCCCGTCAAGCATACCGATCCCCGCCCGGAGAACGGGGACGATGACGATGTCGTTGCGCACCTGCTTGCCCGTCATGGTGGCAAGCGGCGTCTCGATCTCCCGGTCTTCCAGTTCCACTCCCTTGAGCGCCTCATAGGCCAGCAGGAGAGTGATCTCGCTGGCCAGTTCGCGGAACTCCTTGGAGCCCGTATTCACATCGCGCAGGGCGGTGAGTTTATGCTGGAGAAGAGGGTGGTTGATCTCGTGCAACATCGGGATTCTCTTGCTTCTGGATATACCGTCTGTCGAACGTACGTGTCAGACGGGGGATGTCAATGAAATGGCAGGACGCAGGCCCAGCATGGCATGCACGCACTGCCGTGTGTAGATTGGGGGTCTCGCCCTACCCTACTCCCTAAGGAATCTGGAATCATGCCGAAGCGCGCGTTCTTTGCTGCGATGGTGCTGTTCGGGATGGCCCGCGCCGCCGACCTCCCCGTTCTCCTCTGGACTCCGGACCAAGCGACAGGCCTGGCCGTGCCTTCGGGAGGCGACGGGGGGAACGTAGCCGAGACAGTGGCGGGCAAGACCGTCCGCCGAATCGCCCCGAAAAGTCTCTACTTCTACGTGCGCATCGAGGACAAGCACTACGAACAGGCGGCCCCACTGGACCTGTATCTGTCCGTTGAGGCGGCCGACGACGAGTTCAACCGGGTTGGCGTGCAATACGACCAAGCCAAGCCCGGCAACCGGGCGGGGGCCAACTACGCCAAGGCCAACGGCGGCGCGATCCTGACCGGGCAAGGCGGTTGGCGCACGTTCCACTTTAAGCTGCCCCAAGCCCGAGTCGGGCACGGGCAGAATCACAGGACGGATTTCCGGCTCAATGCGCGCGGGCTGGCAGTACGCAGCGTTCGCGTCGCGGCCACGCAACCTGCGGGCTTCGCCCTGAATCAGGGGCTGTCTCCCGAGACGATCCGCGGGCTGGAAGTGAAGCGTCCCGCAGGCATGGAACTGACCATTGGCAACGATGCGAGCGACACGGACGCCAAGATTCTAAAGACCTTGAGCGTCACCAGTGTCGAGAGCTATGTGCACTGGGCCAGCGTCGAAGGCGAAGCCCGTGACAAGTGGGATTGGAGCCAATGGGACCGACAGGTCGAAACCCTGCAGGAAAATGGCCTGAAGTGGGTGCCGTTCCTGATCGCGGGACCAGCCTATGCGACGCCCCTGTGGTTCCAGGAGAGCGAGAAATCACGAGTCGTCCGCTGCCTGGAGCATGGCAAGGACAGCAAGGTGCAGAGCATCTTCAACCCCCACCTGCCGGCCATGGTGGACCGTTTCCTGGCGGCCTTTGCGGAGCGCTACCGGGACCGGGACGTGATCGAGTCGGTGCTGCTGGGGGTGACCGGAATCTACGGCGAGAGCATCTACCCCGCCGGGCCCGAGGGCGGCTGGACCGCACAACTCACCGGCCCCTACCACAACCACCTGGGTTGGTGGGCGGGCGACGAACTGGCCGAGACGGCATTCCGCAAGGCCATGCAGACCAGGTACAGAGAGGTCGACGCGCTGAATAGGGCGTGGGCCACCATGCATGCCGATTTCACGGCTGTGAAGCCCTTCCTCCCCAAGAATGCACCCAACGACCGGGCCCGCGCCGACTTTGCGGAATGGTACCAGCAGGTGATGACCGACTGGTCGGCACTCTGGGTGAAGGCCACGCGCAAGCATTTCCCAAAGACAGAAATCTACCTCTGCACCGGCGGCAGCGGCACGCCCGTTCTCGGCGCTGATTTCACCGCCCAGGCCAAGGCCATCGCTCCCTTCGGTGCGGGCATTCGCATCACCAACGAGGCCAGCAGCTACCCGCACAACTTCGTGATCACCCGCGAGGTCGCCACCGCTACGCACCTCTACAAGACCTTCGCGGGCTTCGAGCCGGCCGGGAGGGTCGATGAGAAGGGAGTGGTGGCCCGGCTCTACAACGCCACGGCTTCGGGCATCCGCCAACTGCATTACTACCAGCCGAACATCCTGCAATCGAAAGCCGCCCTGGCCAATTTCCGACGCGATGCCGCGCTGCTGATCCCGCGGCAGCCCAAGGTAACGGTGGGCTTCTACGTATCGCGCGAGAGCTGGGCCGTGGCCCCCGAGACGCTCGGCCCCATGTACGAACAAGCGCGAGCACTGCGGGATCTGACCGACTTTGCCATGGTGACCCGCCAGAGCGCGGTCGATGGTGGGCTGAAGGGCCTGCGGGCACTGGTTCTGCTACAGAGCCCCGTTCTGGAGCCGGCTGCAGCGAAGGCCATCGAGGAATGGGTGCGGCAGGGCGGCATTCTCGTGGCCGCCGATCTCTCCGCCGCCAGACTCGCTTCCCGGCTGTACGACAGCGCAGCCTGGCAGAAGCGGCTCCTGGCCCAGGCCTCGACCGGGCCCAAACTGATCCAGGCGGTGCTTGACGGCAAGGTTCCGGATCGCTGGCAACTGCATGTGGGTACGCCTGCGGACGGACCATGGCTGCAGGGCGACTGGTACCATCGGGAGAGGGGTCTGGAGTTCGCGAACATCAAGGATGCCCGCAAACGCTGGAGCGGCGCGCGGCCGCGCATTCTGCTGCCCACCCGACCCGGCGCGGATTACACGATGCGCCTGACCGGCTATCTTGCCGGACACTCGGTCAGCGAGACAGGGAACGACGTGGTGGTGAATGGCACGGTCGTCGGTCGTTTGAATCGCGCCGGGAGCCATCTCCACGAGTTCGCCGTACCTGCCGCCGCGCTCACTCGCTCCCCGGCCATGCTGGAGATCCGCATGAAGACGTGGAGCCCCAAACAGGTGGGCCAGAGCAGCGACGACCGGCAACTAGGCGTGGCCCTACACAGCGTCGAGCTTACCCGCCAAGGCGCGGAAAGAACCGAATTCGCCGCTGCCGCCCTGCGCTACGATCTCGACTCGACCGCCCTTCGGGGGCATCTCATGCAAGTGGGTCGAGGCTGGACACTCTACCTGCCCGGCCTGGGCACCGACACGGAACGACTGTCCCGGATTCTCGGTGCGTTCCTGCGCGAAACCGACCGACACGTGCCAAAGACGAAGCCACTCGTGCCCCACGACGGGAAGACCGACGGAATCTACAGTACAGTGACGGCGAGAGGCATCCTGCGCTACCACGCGAAGACGGCAACCATTCACTAGCCTCGATTGTTCATGCACTTCGTTACGAGAGCGCGTCGTGTGCTGTGGATCAGCCCGCCGGGCCAGGTTGCCGGGCGCAGGCGTGTTGGGACCCGTCAAGGTCGGCGTTCTGGCACAACGAGATGAGACTCACAACGAAACGTAGGCATGGCGTCCCGTCGCCCTTCGGGCTCCGCGCTCGAGGCGGGAGCATCGGTGATTGGGGATTTCAGATTTCAGATTGGAGAAGGGGCGGGAGCATTGGTGATTGGGGATTTCAGATTGGGGAAAGGGAGGGGCGGGGACAAGAGCGAGGGTGCTGGCCAGACTGGGTGGTCCCTGGGAGCGCCGAGTTGCACTCGGCATCTTCCGCCCGTGGCGGGTCGCCACGCATGGCCTGGTGGTTGGCGCGACCGCCGCTCACGGCGCATGCTCTTCGTTAGCCAACACGTCCCATGCCAAGCTGGGGCTTGGCACTCCCAAGGGGACTCCGGCGAGCAGTCCCGAGCACGCCGGCTCGCTCCGCGACTGGTCCTGCCTGGCGGGGCCTCGTCCCTCGGCCGCGCGGCTCCGCCGCTCCGGCCCGGCAGGCCCATCGCTCCGCTCGCCCCCTGCTGGCTAGCGCTCAAGGGAATGCTCCGGGTCCTCCGCTGAACGGGGGGCAAGGACGAGCCGGAAGCCGAGAACCCGGCCCCGGCCGACCGGCTCGGCCCTGAAACGGCACGCGCACCGGCAGTACCTGGCGGAGATGTTCCAGCCCCCGCCGCGGACGACGCGGTCCCGGCCCTCTTCCTCCGCGTCGTCGTCGTCCTCCCAGACACTGCCGTCCGCTGGGGCCCCATCGTAGGTGTCGTGCCACTCGTCCTCGCACCATTCCCAGACATTGCCTAGCATATCGTGCAGGCCCCAGGCATTGGGTAGCTTGCCCTTCACCGGGTGAGTGGTCCGGCCCGAATTGCCGTCGTACCACGCCAATTCGTCCAGATTCGGGCAAGCCCCGGTCTTACTTGTCAGCTCCTTCCCACTGTACATACCACTGGTGGTTCCAGCCCGGCAGGCGTACTCCCATTCCGCCTCGCTGGCCAAACGAACCCGGTCCTGCTGCCCAACTGAAAGCAGCTCGGTCAGCCTCCGACAGAACACCTGCGCATCGTCCCAACTGAACGTCTCAACGGGTCTCTCCCCTCCCTTGAATGTGCTAGGATTACGATCCGTGACCGCGCTGTAGAATGCCTGGGTTACCGGGGTCTCGCCAAGCCAGAAGCCCTGCCCGATCAACACTTTGTGCTGCGGCCACTCGTCCGGCCAACGCCCCGTTTCGCCTTCTGGCGACCCCATGGTGAATTCGCCCGGCAGAATCCAGCGCAGAACCTGGATCCCCTCGCCCAGCACCAGCTCCGCAAAGACACCGTGGCAATCCACCCCAAAGCCACCCGCCCAAGCAGGCGGATCGGGAACCACGGCAGGGATCTTGACCCGGGCACTCATGTCATCTCCGTGTCGCTGGAAGGGATGGATGCCCAGAGCCCGGCGGGCGCGACCTCCGCAACTGGCTCCTGGTGTTCAAGGGAATGGTCCGGATCCTGCGCTGAACTAGGGGCAAGGACGAGCCGGAAGCCGAGGCCCCGGTCCCGGACGTCCTGCTCGGTCCTGTTGCGGAACGCGCACCGACCGAGCCCGGCGAAGATGAACCAGCTCCCGCCGCGGACGACGCGGACGACGCGGCGGCGGCCATCGCGCTCCCAGGAACTACCTTCTGCCGGAGCCCCATCGTAGGTATCGTGCCACTTGTCTTGGCACCATTCCCAGACATTGCCCAGCATGTCGTAGAGGCCCCAGGCATTCGCTGCCTTGCCCTTCACCGGATGCGTGGCCCTGTGGGCGTTGTTCGCGTACCACGCCAGGTCGTCCAGATTCCGGCAGGGCCCGGCCTCGCTCGTCAGTTCCTTGCCACTGTGGAGACCACTATCCGTACCAGCCCGGCAGCCGTATTCCCACTCCGCCTCGCTGGGCAGGCGGAAGACCGATCCCTCCTCCAATTCCGGCAGCGTCTGTCCCAGCCGTTCACAGAATCCCTGCGTATCGCCCCAGCTGACCGTTTCCATTGGTGCCTCTGCCCCGGCCTTCTTGAAGCGCGAAGGTCCCTCCCCGAGCACAGCCTGGTACTGCCCCTGGGTAACCGGTGTCTCGCCAAGCCAGAAGCCCTGGCCGATCACCACCTGATGTCGTGGCCCCTCGGTGGAGAGCCTCCCCAGTTCCCCCTCGGGAGAGCCCATGGTGAACACGCCCGGGGGAATCCAACGCAACCGGAAAAGCGTCTCCGCGACGACAAACTCCACATAGAGCCCGAACCTGTCCCAGGCAAAACGGGAGGCCCAAGGGGGAGGGGCAAGCGAACGGCAGGTGAAATCGAGTGAGTTCGTCTTCACTGTCAGGGCACGCGCACCGAATAGGGGCAGCGGTCTGTTCGCGGAGAAGAGGCCCCACTCCGGCAAGGTCGGGGATTCGTCCGGAATCGCTGCGGCAAGATCCAGCATGGTGCCCTGGACCGTGGCCAAGGCCAAAGGGCGGCCAGTCTGCATCCCGTCGGGAGGTGTCGGGGGGAACCATGGGACCGCCCCGAATGCACCGCCAATCTCACGGAACTCCCACCGGGCTTCCGTCTCCGCGTCGCCTTCGAGGAAGGCGCGGACCACCCGGAAATCCACATCCGCCAACTCTGCGGGACGGTTGGCCACAGCCGTGCCCTTCAGCCGTTCGCCTGCCAGCCATGCCAGGGCTGCTTCCTCCTTCCCCACCTTGCAGAACTGGACAAGCTCCCGGCGGACATAGGCATCGAACCCCCAGTCCCTGAAGGCCCTGCGGCCCGCCCCCTCCGGTTCAGCAAGAAGGAGTCGCAGCGCCGCGCAGCAACGCCGAAGAACGGCCAACGCCTCCTGGACACTCGCCGCCGACACCGGGGCACCACACTCGGCGAGCAAGAGAAGCTCCTTTGCCTGAAGAGGAGCAGAGCGGTCCGCATGGTGCGCCGCCAGGAGGTCCATGACCGCGCCCTTGAGAGAGCTCGGCAGCTCGGCAAATGCCTCCCGGCAACCGGGAATCCGTTCGTTCGGCAACCCCACCGCCGCCAGATCCCGCAGGAAGTCGGCAGGGGAATTGAGCGCGTCGTATTCGGTCCCCACGTCGCCCCAGCCCGAAGGCAACAGATTGCGCAGGGCCCGCAGCAGACGCGGCTCGACGCCAAGGGCGGGGGCCATCATCGCCGCCAAACGCGCCAAGCCGAGCGCCCGCTTCTCGCCGAGCCCATCCACAGGGGCTGGGCGGAGCCCCACTCCCGATGGCGGCACCCGTTCCCGACCATCCCAGCAGGCACAGACCCAGCTGCGGGCAACGGCCTCGGCCCAGCGTTCACGCGGGCAGGGCACAAGGGCAAAGCACGCACACCCGCGCTGCTGCAAGCGCTGGGCATAGGCCACCCACTCCCCCATTCGTCGGGCGTCGGCGCTGTTCATCCCAAAATCGCTCACCACCAGGACCGGCGTCCCCGCAGGCGGCAGATCCCTGGGGGGATGGCCCGTTCCCAGCCGCCGCGCGGGCCGCGCATCCCGGCCCCGCATGCGTTCAAGCAGATGCAGCAGGTCGTCCGCATCGTCGTAGAACGCGGCCAGCTCATCCCGACGGTCCAGAAGAATCCATGACTCTGGGCACCAGTGCAGAGCCGGGAGCCGAGGCAGATGCCGGGGCGGATGCAGGCTGGCTAGCCCTCGGACCAGGCGCGGCAAGTCAAGGCGAATCCCCGCGCGTTTCGTGCTGAGTGCCCGGCGCAGGAACGGCCAGAGCCGAGTCCAGAGCATCAACGGCGTCTTGGTCGGGATCGGCGGGTGGTTCTGCGGCGCTCCCCATTCGGCCTCGGTAATCGGGAGCACCGCCGCCATCTCGCGCCCCTTCTCCATGGCCGGTGGTGGCCGTTCCTTGCACGACACGGCGGCAAGGAGCCGGAAGACACCGCCGCCCGCTACTGGAGCTGCCGACCGGGGAATCTCCGCGCGCGCGGCTGCCCGAGGCGCAGGCGGCGCAGCGGGAACGGGCGTTTCCGGAGACCGCCGGTCTTCGTCCAATAGCGCAAAGCCACAGAGTTCGGCTACCCGGACGCAGCGCTCGTCCGGGGCGTCTCGGAACGCCCGGAGCAGGTCCGCGTGGCTGGTTCTGGTGTTGGGGATCATTCCTGGCGTGCCTGGGGATTCTTGCAGAGGGAGAAGCGGGAAACCTGATCGATAGCAGCCAACTGCTCCTTCGCATCGCGGCCATAGAGCGTGTCGAGAGCCCGCAGAATATCGAGGAACTCAGCAGCCCCCGGTCGGGAGAGCGCATCCGTCTGTCTGCCCCGCTCCCCCAAGACCAGATCGGCAGCACGCGTGCACACCGCTGCCCCGAGGTGGGGAAAGTGGATGTGTCCGCGACCGACAAGGAACTGCTGCTGGTCTTTCTTGGGGAACGCCATGGGGAGGACCAGACAGCGACGGAGGAAGGCCGCCGGCAGCTCGCGCTCCTCGTTCGTGGTCACCACCACCAAGGGCGGGACGCCGACGGGGCGGACCGAGCAGCGCGCCGGCTCCACCTCGAACCCGGTATTGCCCAGACTCTCCAGCAGGCCGTTCGGGAAGTCGGAATCCGCCTTGTCGATCTCATCAATCAGCAGCACACACCCATCGCCATGGCTCCAGTTGGACAGTTGGGAATGCTCCGGCTCGCCGCACTTGGGGCAGCATTCGCTGTCAGCGTCCGCGCCGCACTTGCGACACCACAGCTTGGCCTGGTCCACGGCATCCGCCCAGTTGACCGCCCACCAGAGCTTGCCAGGACGCACGAAGCGTTCCTCGGCCAGTTCCGCCCGCCAGTTCTCTGCTGCGTTGGCGTGGCTCAGCACCTGCGCCTGGGCCAGGCGGGAGACCGCGTCGTGGCTGTAGAGGAGATCACTGCATTCACTGCGCGCATTGACAACGAAGGAAAGGAAGGGCACACGGCAGTAGGAGGCAACGGCCCGAGCCAGCTGGCTCTTGCCAATCCCCGGCTCCCCCCGCACCAGCAACGGGCGGCCAGAGGCGAGAGCGGTGCGTATGGCCCACACGCTGTCGTCGTCGAAGCGATGGACGGATTCCGGCCAGGAGTCCACCTGCTCCAGCTTGTAGTCCTCGCTCAGATCGGGGGCGAAGGTGGCGGCGGTCATGGGAATCGCGGTCATCGCGCAATACTCCTGCTCGGGGATGTGCCATCAAGCTCGTCCAGCAGTCTGAACAACTCCTCGACGTGGCGCTGTAGCGCCCGTGCCTTCCGGATGAGCTCCGGTTGGTCTTCCTTCCTCTGCAGAACGAGGAGAAACCCCTCCAAGCCGCCCTTCTGGCTACTATCAAGCACAAGATTCGCCAAGCCGTCGTCTGCATCCAGCAGGACAAACCAAGGCTCACTAGCTTCGAGGTCCGCCTCGAGGACCTCCAGCACGTCGGACTCGCTGCCCCACTTGGCGGCTAGGTATTCCTTCAGCTTCCTGAAGCGTTCCGTTGGAACATCCGAGGCCGAGCCCACAGACGAGTTCGTGGGAACCAGGTTCTCTGGCTCGCCCCCCACCAGTCGCACGGCGACGTCCAACACACCGGCGACCAGAATCCCTGCTGCCAGTCGATTGGTGGCAGCATGAACCGGCAGCTTCCCCGAACCCAGCGCTGCCTGGCTCTTTGCCAGCCATGTGCGGTCGGCAATCCCGAGAATGAGCAGGTGCGCCACAACCCCCCGAACCCCCTGGCAATCGAGTCCCTCAGGCAAGTCGGGTTCGCGCAGCCAGTGCCGCATGGCCGCGAGTACTCCATTGATGCCTGCCGCCTCGACCATCGCCACCAAGTCTTTGACGTCAGGAGGCACCCTCTTGACTTTCGCTGCCCGGAGTCCAGTCACGATCTGCAGATGCAACTCGTGGTGTGTCACAGGCAAGTTGCGGAGGTACCCAACGATGTGGGGAAGAAGATCCTCCAGCTGTTCACCAGGAGATACGGTCGGCACGTGTCCCCTGAACTCTTCAGGGAAGACCAGAAGTGCGTCGGCGTCCTTCTCGTGCTTCGCGTCACCTTCATGATCCTGCACAACCCATTTCCGCGTGTCGGCCTCCTCCCGGTCGCTCCAGAACGTGCGGTCAACAGAGATGTGTCCGGTCGGGGGCAAGGAGCAGAGCGCATCAGCTCGATCAATTCCCTGCCCGACAGGCCGGTCACCGTCGAGTACCAGGGCCGGTCCCATAGCCACCCCGAGCCGGATCTCAAGTCCTTCGGCGCGGCAAGACTCGGCCAGTTTCGCCGCCACGTCCAAGGCAGTGTCCCCGCCCACCCGGCTGGAAAACGCCAGCACGCCCCCATCCCCGGCAGGCGCATACCAGAGGAGTCCCTTCTCCATGTCGCTCAAGAAACGGTTCCGGTGAAGTATGTCTTGGACCATTTTCTGTAGATGGTCAAAGCTGTCCTTGGCCTTGGCGCGCGCCATTTCCGAAAAGCGGACAATGTCGTAGACTAGAGCATGGACAGGCTCCGGGTCGCTGTCATCTCCAGGCTGCCCGTTGCCTGCCTCAGGGGCGTCGTGCAAGAATCGGTAATACACGAATTTCGTACGCTTGACCTTCCCGGGCATGGGGCCTTCGAACCTGCTCCCGTAGCGCGCGATGGCAGCACACACTTGGCTCCAAGCCCTGTCAGTGACGACCACAGCGCCCTCTGCGGCTTCCATTCCTGCGAGTCGCGCTGCCAGATTGATCGGGTCCCCGATGCGATTGTCCAAGCCAATGTCGTGCACCCGTCTCACTCGGCCTTGAGTCACTCCCACAGCCAGCCCTAGGCCTTGCTCTGCAGCCTTGGCCAAAATGGCAGCGGCTGTATCCATTGCAGTGCGGGCTGTCAACACGCAGAGAAAGCCTCCGGTGACACTCGAATGTACCGCATACACTTTCTCGCTGGCCGCTTGCCCCTTGAGAATCCCTGCCAGCGCCTCATGCGCCACAGCACCTTCATCCGCCGCCATGTCCTTGATGCCGCAGATGCGACAGAAAACGATGAACAGGGGGTCCGGGGGAGCTGATTCGGGGATGTTCCTCGCCACTGGTCATTCCTCCACCTTCGTTGGGATCTCCACGCGCCCGGACGGAGCCCGTCGGGCGCATCTACATCTGGGGAATATGCCTCTCATGGTCCCGAGTCCGCGCCTGGCGACGCGCAGCGGACACCCGCTGAGCCGACCCGACCACCAGGGAACCTAGCGCGCCAATCCCCTGCCAGCCACCAACATGATGCCTTTGGGCTGCTCTTCGGGAAGCGGGGAGCATGCTGAAGCATGGACTACATACGGGGAATGCCACGTGGGCGGTAACCCGCACGTAGTACAGCCTTTAGGCTGCTCTTGGGGACGCGGGGAGCACGCTCAAGCGTGTACTACATACGGGAGATGCCACATGGGCGGCAACCCGCACGTAGTACAGCGTTCCAGCAGGAGAGGCAGAGGCGGGAACCGGAAGACCATGGACGACATGGACCTGCCTGCGGCGAATGGACGACATGGACGATGGACAACATGGACGGCGGGTTGGCAGCAATGTCCATCGTCCATGTCGTCCATGTCGTCCATCCGTGGTTCCCCCGCCACCAGCTCTACCGCGTGGTGAGGAGGTTGCGGAGGGTGGTGGCGACGGTGTGGAAGAAGGCGGGGTCGCGGGGGGTAAGCCAGGGGATGAGGCCACCGGAGGCTTCCCAGCCAGCCACCCCTTGGTAGCCACCGGACAGGGAGCAGATCCAGAGGTGGGGGCCGTTGGCGGGTTCGTCGCGCACCAGCTCGTGCAGCAGGGCACCACTAAACTCGACGGGCAAGGCCACCAGGACCACATCCCCGATCCGCACGCCCTGCAGGTAGGCGTTGCGCCGCATCCCTGCCAGCCAGGGCACAGCGGGGGACAGTCGCCAGCCCTTGCCAATCCGGGCCTGGAGTGGCGGCAGGGGACAATGCGCGCCCCATGCAGCCACGACCACATCTTCCCGGAACTGGACGCTCGCCAGGGCCACGTCGGCCCGGCGTGCCAGTTCCTCGCCGAGAGCACGGGCGCGGGCATGGGGGGCGCGTTCGGCGCCGGGAATCGACCCGAGAGCCGCCCGGTCGGCCGCGGTCGCCGGCGGCGGCAGCGGCAGGACCCCATGGATGGCCCCGGCCTGGAACAGGGGCATCGTGCCCACGTGCCGGGCCAAGGCCGCCTGGGCATAGCCGGGGTAGTCGCCGGACACACGCAGGTTCTCGGCCCCGAGCACGGTCGGGCGCGCACCGAAGTTGAGGACCACCGAACGCCCGCCGTCGAGAAACTGCACGACCATTCCCCGCAGACGAGTATCCATCGGGCCATCCCCGGCGGCCAAATCGGCCGCATCGACCTGAAAGCTGCCGAAGAGCGCGGGGCGCATGGTCTCGATGGCCTCCAACCCCGCTTGCACGAAGCCCTCGGTCAGTTGCTGGATGAAGCGCGAATCGCCCTTGCCTCCCAGGCAGCGGCCAAGAAAACGGCCCGACGCCGGACTGGGTGCCGAATGGGTATGGGTCACGGTGAACACGATCTCGTAGCCGGCCAACTGGGTTCGGCGCTTCAGCTCGCGCCGCACCTCATCGGCGAACGCTTCGGGGACAAGCAGGAGATCGGCCCCGAACATCAGCGCCCGGTTGCGCCCATTGCCCAAGGCAAGCGCCCGGATATGGAGGGCATTGGCCGCGCCCACGGAACCTGCGTTCCGCCGGTCTGGGTAGCCAGCCAGGGGCAAATCGCGGTCGAACGCGATCCGGCGGGTCGCCTGACCAGCCTGCAGGGGGCCTGGTTCGAGATCAAGGGACGGCCCTGCCTGGTCGAGCAAGCGTGCGGCGGCTGCGCCTGCTCGCCTCGTTCCCGGCTCCATGGGAACAGCGGGCCATGGCCCGACCAGAGCCACGCACAACAACGCCAATAATCCCAGCAGCACCAGCGCCAGCCAGAAGATTCGGGACCACGTTCGTTTGCACTTCCACCATATCATGCGCTACCCTATGTCCTTCTAGCCGCCAACTTCTTGTTCTCTGTACAAGATTCTGGCTAACGGAAAACCGCAAGTCTCTGACTCGCCGAGCAGAACAACGCAACACGGATCCCAAGATTCGATGTTCGATGTTCGGTGTTGGGAGTTCGATGTTCGTTTGGTTGCGGCCAACGGCCGCTCTAGGCTTCCATCCTCCGGAACAAGGTACCTGTCCATGCTCTGTCTGACACGCCGCTCTGCCCTTTCGTTGCTTCTTCTCCTCAGCCTCGCTGCTGGCACGGCCGAGCCTCTGGCCCAATGGTCCTTCAACGAGGGCACCGGCGACGTGGCGGTCGATGGCCTTGGGAAGCTGACCGGGAAAGTAACCGGCCAGTGGGCAACCGGTCCCTTTGGCAAGGGCGTGTTCTTCTCCGAGGAACCATCCGAGACCATCCAGATTCCCGATTCGCCAGCCATTCAGTTCGGCAAGGAGAGCTTCACCATCTCCGCCTGGATCTGCCCGACCAAGCTGGCTCTGGAGCCAAAGGACCAGTACCGTCGCTTGCTCTGCAAGAGCGCCTACCCGGGCACCTTCTGGACTGTGGACATCTTCGATACCGGGCGAGTGATGTTCGGCATGAAGGATGCCGAGGGGCATGGCGGCAACACCGTCTCCACGGGCGCGATCAAGGAGAACGCGTGGACCTACCTGACCATCGTGGTTGACCGCGAGGCATTCGCCACCAACTACTACTTCAATGGCCATCTCGACAGCAAACAGGCCTTCCCGAAGAATCTCACGGGGGCTCTGGATGTGCCTGGTACGGCCCTGCTCGTCTCCACCTGGCGCAAGTACGTGGGGCTGATCGACACGCTCGCTTTTGCGCGTGGGGCCCGCACCCCAACCGAGATCGCGGCGGCCTGGCAAGTAGGCCGAGGCACGCACCAGGACACCACCTTCACCGCCGTCCCCCGCCCCAAGCCCTCCTTCGTCCTCCCCGTGCCCACCGGCGACCGACAGACCATGTGGGACTTCGAGGAGCTCTCCAAAGCCCCCAAGACCTACCCGGCGCCAGGATTTGCCGACCAGGAAGGCAACGGCGTGCGCGCCCTGTTCTACGAGGGTCTTCTCCTCAAGGGCAAGCCAACGAGGGTATTTGCCTGGTACGGCGTACCCAAGGAACACACCGAGAAGCTCCCGGCCATGGTCCTGGTGCATGGTGGCGGCGGCACGGCCTTCAAGAGTTGGGTCGAGACCTGGAACACACGGGGCTATGCGGCCTTGGCGATGGATACCAGCGGCGGCATTCCCAAGCACCCCGAGGGGGCCGCGAGAAGCTGGCGGGGGCACGAATTCAGCGGTCCGCGAGGCTGGGGGGACTTCGGCAATGTGAGCGCCCCACCCCACGACCAATGGACCTACCACGCAGTGGCTGCTGCCGTCCTCGGACACTCCTTGCTCCGCAGCATGCCCGAAGTGGACCCGACCCGCGTCGGCCTGACCGGTATCTCCTGGGGCGGCTACCTGACCAACATCATCGCTGGAGTGGACGACCGTTTCCGCTTCGCCAGCCCGGTCTACGGGTGCGGCTTCCTCGGCGAGAACTCCGCCTGGGCTGGCACATTCCGAGGCATGGCAAACGGCGGTGGCCTCAAGTGGCTGCAGCTCTGGGATCCCAGCCAGTACGTGGTCTACGCCAAGATGCCCATGCTCTTCTGCAACGGCACCAACGACCATTTCTATCCCATGGATTCCTGGCAAAAGACCTACCGCTCCGCCAAGGGCCCCCGGACCTTGGCCTGCAAGGTCCGCATGGTGCACAGCCACCCGCCCCAGGGCGACCCCCCGGAGATCACCGACTTCGCCAACCACATCCTGCGCGGCGGCCCCGCCCTTCCCCGCGTAACCGGCCAAGGCCAAGACGGGCAGACCATCTGGGCCACCTACGAAGGCGAAATCGCCAAGGCCGAGCTCTGCTACACCACCGCCGTGGGGAACTGGGAGAAGCGCCGCTGGGAACAGCTACCCGCCGAAGTCGCCGACAACAAGGCAAGCGCAGCCCTTCCCGAGGGCACCACGGTCTACTTCCTCAACCTGATCGATGCTCGCGACCACCTCGTCAGCACCGAGCACCGCGATCTGACCATCAAGAAATGACACCGAGGGAACAAGGAAGGGGCGGGAAGAACGCGCCCCTCCCCTCCCCCCTCCCCCCTCCTGAATTCCGTCCCC
>Ga0307987_1001105_pt1 | contig 15190 bp, 8 predicted proteins | sample EllFjometagen181_FD_203157 | JGI IMG/M metagenome (GOLD analysis project Ga0307987, IMG submission 203157) | Marine microbial communities from Ellis Fjord, Antarctic Ocean - #181 | ecosystem: Environmental > Aquatic > Marine > Unclassified | place: Southern Ocean | collected 2014-10-08
TTCAGGTTTAAAAAGCAACCTGAAAGGACTGTAGCATTCAATTTTTTCGACCGTTCAGGTTTAAAAAGCAACCTGAAAGGACTGTGGCATTCAATTTTTCCGACCGTTCAGGTTTAAAAAGCAACCTGAAAGGACTGTGGCATTCAATTTTTCGACCGTTCAGGTTTAAAAAGCAACCTGAAAGGAGGGGGTTCTCCATCACCCAAACCTTTCAGGTATTTTCTTCCTGAAAGGTTGAAAAAACTAGATTAGCACAATTACCGGGTTACATTTTTTCGGCCTTTCAGGTTTAAAAAGCAACCTGAAAGGACTGTAGCATTCAATTTTTTCGACCGTTCAGGTTTAAAAAGCAACCTGAAAGGACTGTGGCATTCAATTTTTTCGACCGTTCAGGTTTAAAAAGCAACCTGAAAGGACTGTGGCATTCAATTTTTTCGACCGTTCAGGTTTAAAAAGCAACCTGAAAGGACAGGAGTTTTCAATTTACCAAAACCTTTCAGGTTTAAAAAGCAACCTGAAAGAACAGTGGTTCTACCCTTCAACATTTAAAGTTTTTTCTTCTCGAAAAGCTAAATCCTATTAATTCCGTACCTTTGTAAAAATCTCTAACACAAAACTATGAATTGGGATAAACAACACGGATTTAATATCCAAAAACTAGAACTAAAAGATGATTACGAAGGACAAGTAGAAGCAACTTTAATAATACGAAAAGCAAAAGCACAAACACAAAAAGCAATACTTTACATTCATGGTTTTGTTGATTATTTTTATCAAAACAGCCTTGCAGATTGGGCAAATAGTCAGGAAATTAACTTCTATGCATTAGATCTCAGAAAATATGGCCGCTCACTCCTACCCCATCAAAAGCCAAATATGGCAAGATCAATGTCAGAATATTTCGAGGAAATTGACATTGCAATTAACATCATTAGAAATAAAGATAATAACGACTTCCTTATAATAATGGGGCATTCAACCGGCGGACTAGTATCATCATTATATGCTAATATTCATAAAAATGACAATACAATTGATGCAATAATTTTAAATAGTCCGTTTTTTGACATGAATAAACCTGCATGGTTTAAAAAAACCCTACTACCCTTAACGGCTTTAGTTGGAAAAAGCTTTCCTAACATTCCATCACCCGAAGGGTTAAAAGAAGGTTATGCCAAAAGCTTACACAAAGATCACAAAGGCGAATGGGATTTTAATACAGACTTCAAACCAATACGAGGCTATAAAATTAATCTTGGATGGGTTGCAGCCATATATTATGGTCAACAGAAACTTCAACATGGTTTAAACATACCATGCCCTATATTAGTAATGTATTCATCAAAAAGTGTAACTCCAGGTAATTATCATCAATCTATGCACACAGCTGATTCAGTATTAAATGTTGCAGATATTAGCAAATATGCAAATGGAATTGGTGAAAATGTAATCAAAATAGAAATACCAGATGGAATACACGATCTAATTCTAAGTAAAAAAGATGTTAGAGAAAACGTATATAAAGAAATGAAAAAATTTATAGATAACTTGTAAAAAATGAAATTTGAAGATTATAGGATAGCTCCCGAAATTAAAAGAAGTCTTGTAGAACTAGCTTTTAAAAGACCCACTGACATACAATACAAAGCAATTCCTCCAATACTTAAAGGGGAAGATGTACTGGCTATTGCACAAACAGGTACTGGAAAAACAGCAGCTTTTGCCATACCAATTATTCAACTTATTAATCAGCAAATATCATTAGGTAGTGTTACAGGTATTCAATGTGTTGTGTTAGTTCCAACCCGCGAACTGGCAATTCAAATTACCGAAGTTTTTAATGACATTGCTAAATATACAAAAGTAATAACACTATCTGTTCATGGCGGTGTAGATCAGGATCCTCAAATTAGTGAGCTAAAACAAGGTGTAGATATTCTTGTAGCTACACCTGGGCGTATGTTTGATTTGGTAAGTCAGCAGCACATTAAACTAAGCAAGGTAAAAACTATTATACTAGATGAAGCTGATCATATGCTTGACCTAGGATTTATAAAAGATATTCATGATTTAATAAAATTTGTCCCTCGCAAACATCAAACACTATTTTTCTCTGCTACCATAGATGCGAAAATAAAAAAGCTCGCCTACTCACTGGTTAACAACCCCATAAGAATACAAATATCTCCTAAAGACCCCGTCGCCAAGAATATTGAACACGCCGTTGCCTTTATTGAAATGGATGATAAACGATTCTTTTTAGAACGATTTATTAATGAGAACCCTGACAGTAAAATGTTGGTTTTTGTAAGGACAAAAGTACGTGCCGAAAGAGTACTAAAAGCACTGGAAAGAGTAAAGCTAGTTAGCCAAACAATACATGGAGGCAAGGATCAGGAGGATAGATTTAAAGTAATGAACGACTTTAAAGACGGTTTAAATAATATACTAATTGCAACAGATGTTAGTTCAAGGGGCATTGATATTCCAAATGTTGATTTTGTAATTAACTACGATCTTCCAGAAAAGGTAGAAAACTACGTTCACCGTGTTGGACGAACAGGGAGAGCATCAAACAAAGGTACGGCAATATCATTTTGCAGCAAAGGTGAAAGAGAAATTTTAAATGAAATTGAAGAGTATTTGGATAAACCAGTAGCAAAACTTGACATCTCAAAAAGTGACTACATGCAAACTATCGAATTTTCTGATGAATCAGAATCCGACTGGAAAACTCTTATAAATCAGCCAGATGATTTTAAGAAAAGAAAGAAGAAAATCAAAGGTGGTAAGAAAAAAAGATAGATGACAATACAATAATTAAAAAAGGGGATAACTTTAATACAAAGTACCCCCTTTTAGTTTTATGCCTAATTAGAGTTCGTCTATAAAGTCCGACTTCTGCGCATATTGCTTATTTTTAATGGAGCTTATGTGTTCGCTTCGCTCGTTACTGCGTTGTTGCTCAAAATCCAAATCCTCAAATACACCAGTATTCTGCGGTTTGGATTTATCACACGCCTTGAATTCGAACTTTCTAGTTCAAACTCTAGACTTTATGGACAGACACTAATTAATAAGTTTAGACTATTTATTTATCCTCAATAACTATCTCATGTGTAAGTTCAGCACCCTTTCTTAACATTTCACTAACTCCACAATAACGATCCTGTGATAAATTAATCGCCTTTTCAAGTTTAGCCATTGGTAAATCTTCACCACGAAATGTATAAATGATATGAATTTTGTTATAATATTTTGGATGCTCTTCAGTTAATTCACCTGTAACCTCAACATTAAAGTAATCTGGTTTAACCCGCATCTTAGTTAACATTGAAATAACATCCATACCTGTACACCCACCAAGCGAGACAAGGGTTAATGCTTTAGGAGGTGGGCCAGTATTATTACCACCAACACGCTCATCTGCATCAAGTTTAATCTTAAAATCGTTTACTTCAGCCTCAAAAGCCATATCACCTGTCCAGGCTACATTAATTTTATTATTCATTATTATTTGTTTTTTTACGATGCAAAAATATAATTTTATTATCACAATAATGCTACAATATATACTTCATAACAATATAAATTTGAAATTGAAGAAATTTAATGATACTTTTCAGTCCATAATCCAATCAAAAAGCTATCTTTGTTTATCTAAGCTAGATTTAGCTTTACCGGATTTAGCAATAATAAATTTGGCTTAAGCCAGATTTTTGTATCCATAGGACAAAGTATAAGTTAAACTTTTCACACAACAGATATTAAGAAATTAATTGATAATATTATAATTATGAGTTCTACCAATTTCACCGAAAAACAAGCACTAACAGTTAGGTCGTTAACAATAGTAAAAAAAATACTTGCTGAGAATCAAGACATTAATAATATTTTCACAACAGCAATTTCATACGATGAGGCTAAAACAAACTTTAAAAACTATTTATTAGATTACGTTAATTCAATTCCATCAGTAGCCAACTATTATTTCAAAGATGACACAACCGAAATCAATAAACTATCATGGAAGGATACTGGTATAATAAGACTTTTAAAGTATATTGAAAATGAGGGCTCGTCGTATAACGATCCTAACCGGAATAACAACATCGAAATAAGCAACCCCATAAAAAATTTATACAAAGCAATAAAATATGGTAAGGGTAACTCTTCAATGGACTTCTTTTTAGATATGTTGTTTCTGTTTCGGCAAATAAATGGCCGACTCAAGCAAAAACTACCATCTGAGCAAAAAGTTAAACATTGGATGACAAAATACCCATCCGGTTTATCCGAAAGAATAATTGAAGTTAGGAAAGAGAATAAGAAAAGAATTCTTAATGTAATTATTAATGAACTAACTTCTGGTGAACAAACCAGCAAACGTTATGTTTTCGACGAGGGCATGACCCAAGAAGAAAAATATAAAAAAGCATTACTATGGTGGAATGATTACAAATTCCATTTACGATTTGCTGTAAGGTCGCCAGAGCAGCTTAATAAAATGCTCGATTATTCGCTACGACCCAGTAGATTAAAAATACTTAATGAAGCACACGAAGCGGGTATTCCATTCTTTATTAATCCTTATTATCTAACCTTAATTGATGTAAATATTACACCTGGAAAAACAGGTTCTGACAGGACCTTACGTGATTATATTTTCCATAGTCGCGAACTAGTTGAAGAGTTTGGAGATATTGTAGCCTGGGAAAAAGAAGATGTTATTGAACCCGGGAAACCTAATGCTGCCGGTTGGATATTACCTCCATTCAATAATGTACATCGCCGCTATCCTGAAGTTGCAATTTTTATTCCCGACACGCGAGGTAGGGCGTGTGGAGGATTATGCGTCTCCTGTCAGCGCATGTATGATTTCCAAAGTGGGCATCTTAATTTCAACCTCGACAAACTTCAGCCAAAAATGACCTGGCAAAAGAAAATGACTTTACTTTTGAAGTATTTTGAAGAAGATACTCAACTACGCGATATACTAATTACAGGAGGTGATGCATTTATGAATACCACCGAATCGCTTGAGCAAATCCTTGAGAGCGTATACGAAATGGCATTGAGGAAGAAAAATGCAAATATTAACAAACCCAACGGTGAAAAACATGCTGAAATATTAAGAGTTAGACTTGGCACCAGATTACCTGCATTTTTACCACAGCGTATCACAAAAAAGTTTATTAAAGTACTTGCTGATTTTAAAGAAAAAGCATCCAAAATAGGCATTCAACAGTTTAGAGTTCAGATACATGTTCAGTCGGCAATGGAAGTAACTCCCCAAATGAAAGAAGCTGTATCACGAATTCTAGCATCTGGTTGGATGGTAACAAATCAACTTGTTTTTACAGCAGCGGCATCTCGTCGCGGGCATAGTAACAAATTAAGAAAAGTGCTTAACGACATAGGCATAATTCCATATTATACATTCTCGGTTAAGGGATTCATGGAAAACTATTTCAACTTTGCTACCAACGAAAGAGCAGTACAAGAAAAAGTAGAAGAAAAAGTAATTGGGCAACTGGATGAAAAACTAACAAATCAAGTAGCAGAATTACACTTTCATGTTGAAGATACACAAAAAAAACTTGCTGAATTAAGAAAAGATAATCACATTCCTTTTTTAGCAACTGACAGAAATGTACTTAACCTGCCAGGAGTTGGCAAAAGCATGACATTCACCACAATAGGAATCACTAATGATGGAAGAAGAATTTTAGAATTTAGCCACGACCATAAACGTAAACATAGCCCGGTGATAGACAGTATGGGAAAAGTAGTTATTATTGAGTCTAAATCAATTGCCAATTATTTAAAACAAATGGAAAATATGGGAGAAAATCCGCTGGACTACTCAACCATTTGGGGTTATTCACAAAGCCAAACTGCTGATAGGATACCTGTATTTCAATACCCTGAATATAACTTTGATATTACAGATAAGCTGACAAATTATGGAGAATAATTAAAAATCTTACACAAAAAAAATCCATAACAAAATGTTATGGATTTTAATATTATATGTACACAATAAGTATTATCTACTCACCTCAATCATGTCATAACCTTCAACAATATCACCTACTTTTATATCGTTAAAGTTTTCAATATTTAATCCACATTCGTAACCAGTTGACACTTCTTTAACATCATCTTTAAAACGTTTAAGCGACCCTAGCAATCCTGTGTAAACAACAATTCCATCACGAATAACTCTAATTTTAGTATTTCGTTTTACTTTACCATCAAGCACGTAACAACCGGCTATTGTACCAACTTTAGTAATTCTAAAGGTTTCACGCACTTCGATATTACAAACAATTTTTTCTTCAATTTTAGGACTTAACATGCCTTTAATAGCTGTTTCCAGTTCTTCAGTAGCTTGATAAATAATTGAGTATAGACGAATATCAATTTCTTCTTTTTCTGCCAAACGGCGTGCCTGTACAGATGGTCGCACCTGGAATCCAATAATAATTGCATCAGAAGCCGAAGCCAACATAACATCAGATTCGGAAATTGCTCCAACAGCTTTATGGATTACATTAACCTGAACTTCATCAGTTGATAACTTAATAAGAGCATCAGTTAAGGCTTCAATTGATCCATCAACATCACCTTTAACAATAACATTAAGTTCTTTAAATTCTCCAATGGCAATCCTACGTCCAATTTCGTCAAGAGTAAGGTGTTTTTGAGTTCTTAAGCCTTGTTCACGGATTAACTGCTGACGCTTTGAAGCCAATATTTTTGCTTCCTTCTCATCTGCAATACCATTAAACATATCTCCTGCTTGAGGAGCAGCAATTAAACCAAGCACAATAACAGGAGTAGACGGTCCCGCCACGCTAACTGATTGATTTCTTTCATTAAACATTGCTTTTACTTTTCCAAAAACTGGTCCTGCAAGAAGAATATCACCTTTTTTAAGTGTACCATCTTGAACAAGAATAGTGGTTACATAACCACGACCTTTATCAAGAGTAGCTTCAATCACAGTACCTTTAGATACTTTATCAGGATTAGCCTTTAACTCAAGCATTTCTGCTTCAAGCAGTACTTTTTCAAGTAACTCAGGAATTCCCATTCCCGTAATAGCTGATATTTCTTGTGACTGGAATTTACCTCCCCAATCCTCAACAAGAATATCCATATTGGCAAGTTGTTCTTTTACTTTTTCAGCATTGGCGCCTTCTTTATCCATTTTATTTATGGCAAATACAATTGGCACACCAGCGGCCTGAGCATGATTAATTGCCTCTTTTGTTTGAGGCATAACGCTATCATCAGCGGCAATTACTATAATTGCAACATCTGTAACTTTAGCTCCCCTTGCACGCATGGCAGTAAATGCCTCATGACCAGGAGTATCTAAAAATGTAATTTTCTTACCGGCTTCTGTATTAACTTCATAAGCACCAATATGTTGAGTAATTCCACCAGCTTCTCCTGATACAACATTAGCATGCCTAATATAATCGAGTAATTTCGTTTTACCATGATCAACGTGTCCCATCACAGTTACAATTGGAGCTCTATCAATAAGATCTTCAGGATTATCTTCCTGTTCACTAACTTCAAGACTTTGGTTATCATCAACACTTACAAATGACGTTTGATAACCAAATTCATCAGCAACAAGCACAATAGTCTCAGCATCAAGTCTTTGATTAATAGAAACAAATAAACCCAACTGCATACATGAAGTAATAATATCAGTTACTCCAACATTCATCATTGTTGCCATCTCATTGGCAGTAACAAATTCAGTAACTTTAATTATTTTCTTTTCATCCTCTTGTTTCTGAAGCTCCTGCTGTATTGTTTCCGAAACGGTCTCACGCTTTCTTTTACGATGCTTTGCAGCTTTTGATTTACCAGAAGGTGCAAGACGAGCAAGAGTATCTTTAATTTTTTGTTGAATTTCTTCTTCAGTAGGTTCAGCTTTAATTATTCTTGCCTTACCCCTAGTAATTGGCCTTTTCTTAAATCCACCTTTGGCTCCAGCTGCTCCTTTGTTCTTGTCAACACTCTCCGTTGTTTGTGGTTTAGGCTTAATCCTTTTTCTTTTCTTCTTATTCTGCCCTACTTTGTTATCCTTAGATGAGGCTACAGGTTTTTTAGTCCACTTTTTCTTTTCAAATTGCTTTAAGTCAATTTTCTCACCAGTAACAACCGGACCTGCAAGTTTTGGGATATTAGTCTTAATAAAATTATCCTCTTTTGCTACGACAGGACTTTCTTTAACTGCTTCACTTTTTGCTTTAGTTGGTGCGTTAGCTGTATCCTTTGGTTTTTGTACTACTATGGGTTTTTCTGTTGCAACCTTTTTAGCAACAGGGTGGTTAGCTTTCTTTTCAGATAGCTTTTCAGCAACAGGTACTTTTGGCTTAACTTTTGACTTATTCGTAGTAGCAAATTTCGATTCTCGCTCCTTTTTCTTTGCTGCTTTTGATTTCTTTGCAGGTCTTGTTTTCTGATTTAAACCTTCTAAATCAATTGTACCTAATATATTGATTTTAGATTTTTCATCTTCATCAACACTAGAATTATCATCCTCAGGTACTATTTCTTCTTTTTTAATTTCCTCAACTTGTTCAACCTTCTGCTCTTTGGTCTCAATATCAGCAACAAAATCTGGTTGAACTTCGATTTCTACCTCAGGTTCATCATTAGGAACTTCAGCTTCAATATCTGGAACATCAACTTTAGCTTCAGCTTTTTCGTTCGTATCTGCTTTAACTTCAGCTTTTTCTTCCGGTTCCTTTTTAGCTTCTACGATATCTTGTTTTAGTTCATCAGAGACAACTTCTACTTGTTCAATCACTTTTTCTTCAGCAATAACTGGTATCTTTTCAACAGGAGTTTCCACAAATGCAATTGGGTCAGGAATAACCTCTGGTTCAGGAATAACCTCTGGTTCAGGAATAACCTCTGGTTCAGGAATAATAACCTCCGGTTTAGCAATAACCTCCGGTTTAGCAATAACCTCCGGTTTAGCAGTAACCTCTGGTTCAGCAGTAACCTCTGGTTCAGCAGTAACCTCTGGTTCGGCAATGACCTCTGGCTCGGCAATAACTTCTGGTTCAGGAATAACTTCTGGTTCAGATTCGCTTTTGTTAGAAGATTGGTCATCTTCATAAAACACACCTGCATTTTTAATAATTAGCTCTTCCTCAACAGGAGCATTTATATCTACTTTGGGTGCAATAACATCTTCCTCATTATCGCTAATCGCCTCTCTACCAACATATTCCAACCCCATCTTTAAGGCAATTTCCTTAACATGCTTTTCACTTTGAAATTCTGTAGTAAGCAGATCATACATAACAGGGTCGAGCTTAGTATTAGGTTTGCGCTCAATATCATACCCTTTCTCTGTAAGAAAACTCACTATAGAATCCAAACTAATGTTGAATTCCCTTGCGGCTTTGCTTAACCTTACTACCTTATTTGTTCCTGCCATACAATTATTACATTTATCAATACAAAATCAAAATGATCTGCAAAAATTTACTATTTTTATTCAAATTCAGATCTTAGAATACGCAATACTTCTAGTATTGTTTCTTCTTCCAAATCTGTTCTTGTAACCAGTTCTTTTTTATCTAACTCCAACACACTTTTAGCAGTATCACAGCCTATAGTTTTTAGCTCATCAATTATCCACTGATCTATTTCATCAATAAACTCTGTAAGATCAACATCTTCTGATTCAGAATCGCTATCACGATATACATCAATTTCATAGCCTGTTAATTTACCAGCTAATTTAATATTGAAACCTCCTTTACCAATAGCCAACGAAACCTGATCAGGCTTCATAAAAACTTCGGCTCTATTAGTTTCATCATCTAATTTAATAGATGTTATTTTAGCTGGAGATAATGAACGTTGAATAAATAATGCATTATTACTTGTAAAATTAATAACATCAATATTTTCATTCTTCAACTCACGCACAATTCCATGAATTCTGGAACCTTTCATACCAACGCAAGCTCCAACAGGATCAATACGATCATCATATGATTCAACAGCTATTTTTGCACGTTCACCCGGAACTCTAACTATATTTTTAATTGTAATTAAACCATCATAAACCTCTGGAACTTCAGACTCAAAGAGTCTTTCAAGAAATATAGTTGAAGTACGTGAGAGGATAATAACTGGCGTATTATTTCTCATATCAACCCTAAGAACAACAGCTCTGGTAGAATCACCTTTTCTAAAATAATCAGAGGGTATTTGTTCAACTTTTGGTAAAATTAGCTCAATTCCTTCATCGTCAATAACAAGTATTTCCTTTTTCCAAACCTGATAAATTTCACCTGTTATTATATCACCTATACGCTCCTTATATTTTTTGTAAATATTATCCTTTTCATAATCAAGAATTCGGGATGACAAATTTTGTCTTATGGATAGCACCTCACGACGACCAAAATCAGCAAGCTTTATTTGTTTTGAGAATTCTTCACCAACTTCAAAATCAGGCTCAATTTTAATAGCATCAGAAAAAGCTATTTGTAGACTATCATCCTCAACTTCTCCATCCTCTACAATATCGAGGTAATGCCAAATTTCAAGATCGCCCTTATCTATATTTACAATTATGTCAAAATTGCTTTCTTCACCAAACTTTTTCGTTAGCATACTATGAAAAACATCCTCCAAGATACGCATCATTGTCTCTCGGTCAATATTTTTAAATTCTTTAAACTCCGAAAAAGTTTCAACAAGATTCATGTTGTCCATCGCTACTCTTTTTTTCAGTATTGTTAAAAAGTAATTACTCTTTTTGTTTCTTTAATATCAATCATTGGAATGGTAATTACCTCTCCATATGTTATACTTTTTTTCTTCTTATTTTTATATTGTATTTCCTCAAGCAATTCTACTGTGTCATCAGTCGCATTTTTTAATATTCCTTTAATTTTCACACCATCTGTTTTAATTATACTAATAGTATTTTCATAGTTATTAATATACTGTCTTAATAATACAAATGGGTGATCAAGACCTGCAGAAGAAACACTTATCTCAAAATCTTCATCTTCTCGATCAAGGCTGCTTTCAATATAACGACTAACTTCAATACAGTTTTTAATAGTTACCCCAGTATCTCCATCAATAAATACTTTTATAACATTATCAGTACTGATAACTATTCCAGCAATAAATCTGTCAGTATCTAACAAACAATCATTGGCTAATTTCGCTATGTAGTTTTTTTTAATCATTTCAAAAAAAGAGGGACTATCGCCCCCCTTCACATTATCTTCTAAATCGAGTTGTCCGACCAGGGCTCGAACCTGAACCGGCAGAATCAAAATCTGCAGTGCTACCATTACACCATCGGACAATTTGCGCGGCAAAGATAATCGATTTTTCTTTATTACAAACTTTTATTAATAATTTATTAAATTGTGTTAAAATCATTGCAATTTAAGAATTATATATGAGTAAAATGTATATTTTCGCATCAAAATACTAAATAAGGGGTAATATTACTAAAAATGGAAAATTTTAAGAAACTAAATAACTATGTAGGTTGGATTGTTTTTGCAATTGCAACTTCAGTTTATTTTTTAACACTTGAACCTACTGCCAGTTGGTGGGACTGTGGTGAATATATTGCTACTGCATTTAAATTACAAGTTGGGCATCCACCGGGAGCACCATTATTTCAACTACTTGGTCGTTTCTTTACACTTTTTGCATTTGGCGATTTAGATAATGTTGCTCTCATGATTAATATTATGTCAGCATTATCAAGTAGCTTTACCATACTATTCCTTTTCTGGACGATTACCATGTTAGCAAAAAAAATAATGGTTAAGTCAGAAGACAAATTCCCAGCAATGGCTGAGGGATGGGCTATACTTGGTGCAGGTGCTGTAGGCGCATTAGCATACACTTTTAGCGATTCGTTTTGGTTTTCCGCAGTTGAAGGAGAAGTTTATGCCATGTCGTCGTTATTTACGGCTGTTGTTTTTTGGGCAATACTTCGTTGGGAAGAGGTAGCCGATAAACGTACAGGTTTCCGTTGGTTACTATTGATTTCATACATAATGGGGCTTTCAATTGGTGTTCACCTCTTAAACCTATTGGCTATTCCTGCAATTGTATACGTTTATTATTATAAAAAATACAATTACTCACATAAAGGGTTTGTATTAGCCGGATTGTTATCTCTAGCAATTATTTTTGTAATTATGTATCTGATTATACCTGGCATTGTTGGGTTTGCAGGTAAATTTGAAATATTTTTTGTTAATAGTATTGGTTTACCATTTAATTCAGGAACCATTGTATATTTCTTATTAATCACCATTATTATTGTTGGTGGGCTGTTTTATACACACAAAAAGCACAAGGTTGTTCTCAATACATTTATCCTTGCATTTTTATTTATCTTAATAGGTTACTCCTCATTTTTCATGTTAGTTATTAGAGCTAATGCAAATACACCTATTAATGAAAATGACCCAAAAGATGCAGTTAGTTTACTCTCTTATTTAAATAGAGAACAGTATGGAACATGGCCTATTTTTTATGGACAGTATTATAATGCACCTGTGGTAGATCATGCTGACGGGAATCCCATTTACATGCAAGATGAAAAACTAGGCAAATATGTTATTAAAGATGATAGAAAAGGTACAGTTCCTGTATTTGATGAACGTTTTATGACAATATTTCCTCGAATGTGGAGTAATTCTAAACCTGCTCACATTACCCTATATGAACATTTTGGTGAAGTAGAAGGTATTCCAATAAGTGTTCCAGATGGCAAGGGTGGTAATAAAATAGTATACCGACCAACCTTTGGTGAAAACTTAAAGTATTTCTTTACATATCAATTTAATCATATGTATTTAAGGTATTTCTTATGGAATTTTGCAGGAAGGCAAAACAATATTGAAAGTCAGGGAGAAATACAACATGGTAACTGGATTAGTGGCATAGGATTTATTGATTCGATGCGCCTTGGTGATCAAAACAATCTTCCATCAAGCATGCAAAATCCTGCTAAAACACAACTTTACTTTCTTCCTCTTATATTAGGTATAATAGGTTTCCTATTTCAGCTTAATCGTAGTAAGAAAGATTCATGGGTGGTATCACTTATGTTTATAATGACCGGTTTGGCAATTATTGTTTACCTTAACCAAACACCGCTACAGCCAAGGGAACGTGATTATGCATACGCAGGCTCATTTTATGCATTTGCAATTTGGATTGGACTAGGTGTACTTGGCCTTTTTAATGCTTTACAGAGTAAGATGGGTAATAAAGTAATGGCAGCAATAATTGTTTCGGTAGCAAGTTTAATACTGGTTCCTGGAATAATGGCTGAACAAGGTTGGGGAGCACATGATCGCTCAGGCAAATATTCTGCCTCTGATTTTGCAAAAATGTATCTTGCTTCGTGTGAACCTAATGCAATATTATTTACCAATGGTGATAACGACACTTTCCCATTATGGTATGTTCAGGAAGTAGAAAATTACAGAACTGATGTTAGAGTTGTTAACTATATGCTTTCTTCAGGCGACTGGTATGTTAGCCAGATGGGAAGAAAGGTGTATGACTCAGATAGACTGCCATTATCAATTAATCAGGAATTTTACAAAAAAGAAGGCGGTTATGTTCCTGTTTTTGAAAGGGTTGAAGAAGCCGAGTTGAGCGACGCAATCGGATTTATTGAAAATAATGATAAGGGAACCAGAGTTCCTCTTCAAAATGGAGAATGGATTGATTATTTACCAACAAAACATCTAACACTTGAAATTGATAAAGCGGCAGTTATTGCCTCAGGTACTGTACCAATAGAAGATAGTGCTTCGATTGTTGATAAAATAACTTGGACTGTTAAACAAAGTGGTCTTTTTAGAAATGATTTAATGCTGCTTGACCTTATTTCTACAAATAACTGGAAACGTCCAGTTTATTTTGCAAATCCCAATAGTCATAGCAAGGTTCTGGATGTTGATAAATACTGTCATCTAGAAGGAGTTGTATATAGATTTAAACCAACAATTGCTCCCGATTTTGTAAAAAGAATTGGTGGTGTTAATACCGATCGTACATATGAAGTTATTATGGACGAAGATGTTAGATGGGGCAGGTTAAATCAAGATGACGTTATTGTTGATAGAGAAAGTAGTAGAAATGCTGGTATGGCAAAGCAAAACTATATACGCTTAGCGCAATCATTATTAAGAGAGCATAAATACGACTCAGTTGTAAAGGTACTTGATAGAGGAATTGAATTATTTCCAGCTAATAAGTTTCCATTCGACAACTATATGGTTGTTTGGGCTGATTTTTATTATAAAGCCGGAGAAACTACTAAGGCTAACGATCTGGTTAAACAAATTGCACAACGCTACGAAGAGGATCTATCTTATTACGGTTCATTGAGCGACAAACACGCTGGGCAATATCAGGAAGAAATTCAAGAAGGAATGTACACAATGCAAAGCTTGATACAAGTAGCTAATCAAAATAAACAAAAAGAATTAGCTACAGAATTAGAAGAGTCGTTTTACGCAAATATATCTTCGCTGAAATTACAATAGGCTATAGTACACTGATTATACTGATTGTTATGATTTTTATGATGTAATTTAGGGTTAGAAATCGGAAGTTAAGAGATTGAATTTCAGACGCTTTCGCCTTCTAACTTATTACAAAAACACTACTCCTTTAATATCTACTGATTATTCGAATTACCCAATAAAATGGTGGTGAAATCATATTTATCATAAGGAGAAGACAATCAGTGTATTATTTTTTATAATCTTCAGTAAGCACTCTTCTTTTATGTTGTGGCACTTTTCCGAAATTCAATAATAACCCAACCTCAATACTTGTTGCTCTAAGGTAATACCAACTAAACATCAAAATGCGCTGTTAAATCTTCACCTTTTTAGTTTAATCTTCTTGGAAAACTATTTCCGTATCTATGGATATGCAAATAGTTTTCCAATTCGCTAAAACAAAAAATCTATTGATTGAAAATGCGCATTCTGAATTTTAATTGGTATCGTTAACAAGTTGCGCTTCATGTTCATCAACTAAGGATTTTGCAGCTTTTAGCTCGATAATTATTTTATCTTCAACAATAATATCTGCATAATAATTACCCACTAATTTACCTTCATAAAAT
>Ga0307987_1001106_pt1 | contig 15181 bp, 9 predicted proteins | sample EllFjometagen181_FD_203157 | JGI IMG/M metagenome (GOLD analysis project Ga0307987, IMG submission 203157) | Marine microbial communities from Ellis Fjord, Antarctic Ocean - #181 | ecosystem: Environmental > Aquatic > Marine > Unclassified | place: Southern Ocean | collected 2014-10-08
CTTGATTCTAAATAGTTTATGTTGTATTTTACTCATGATATTAGTTTTTTAGCGGTTGATTCTATAAGACTTGATAGTTTATCAATATTAGCATTCATTACCTTTTTCCCTTTTTCAGTGTCAACTAGTTCAAAATAATTTCTAACAACTGCAACTTTGTTTAATGATGAGTCACAAAACTCTTTTAAATGTACCTGAACTGCATTAACGATTGGAGAGTCAAACTTTAACGTTTCATCTAATGGTTCAAAGCTTTCTTTAAAATCAAAAACATCATTATTACTATTATAAAACTTATTGTATGCTTTTACATAAAACCTAGTGGAAAACAAATCCTCAAAAGTCCTTTCCACCGCTTTAGAAGTAAAGATGTCGTTAAGTTGCATTACTTGCCACTGCTTTTTATTTTTAGTTAATTCTTTGAACTTGGCATTGTCTATCAGCCTTTTTCCTGCTTTATCACTGTCAACTAATACAATCCCCTTTAAGTTTAAATTATTTAAGTATTTTATAGTTGGTTTTATTTCATTTACTGATTCACAATTTATGATATTTAGCCACTCTAAATCATTATGATTTGATTCGTTAAAATAATGATGCAAAGCAAACTTCTCAGTCGGCCCCTCTACTAAAAGGTTTATATCGCTTAAAATGAAACTATCATTTAAAAGTATACCAAGTTCTTTTCTTAATACCTCATATTTATTCCGATATGGTTTCATGTTTATACATGTTCCATCTTTATTGTTTTTAGTAACAAGTAGTAAACTGTCTAAATTATCTCTTATTGCAAGAAATGCATTGTGGGTTGTATAAACAATTTGACTTTTGTCAGATACCTCTTTAAATGCTCTCAATAAATCTTTCGAGCCCCGAGGATGAAGTGATTTTCCTGGTTCATCTAGTAAATAAATACTATTCTTATTTGAATTTCCATTTAGAAAATGTTTATTAAAGATAAATGCAAAAAAGTACTGAAAGCCAGGACTTCTTTCTGTCAATGCATACGTTTTTTTTGTAGAATCCTGTATCAAGACATTCCATTTTCCAGATGCTTGCCTTAGCAAAATCTTTATTGAATTGTCTTGTAAATAAAACTTGTTAAAAATACTTGTTAATACTGTTTCAGCATCAGTCGTTATTTCTGTCACTTCTCCAATGTCAGAGTTTAAAAGACTAAGGTCATTTATACCACCAACTTTAAGTAGTCTCCTAAAAGATTTGAACTTTCTGTCTTTGCCTAATAACTCATCAGAAGATGCAGGTTCAATTACGAATTCTTCATCTGAAAAGAAATCAATTGAAGGAAAAAATTCAAAGAAAAATTTTTCTAAGAATTCATTTTTTTGTTTACTATCATCCAATACTTCGATAGGACTGAAGATAATTGTTTTCTCCGCATTAAGTATTTTTAATTCAATGTCATTTAATGAATTGCCCCACCTCTTTAATTCTAAATATTCTATTCCCTCAAAAGTTACACTATTGTTTTCTTTAGCAATTTCTAACAATACGCTTGAGTAAGAATAGTCTGTTAAGTAATCAATCTCACTTTTCTTTAATGAGAACAAACCTGATACCATTGGATAGCCATTTCTATATCGTTTGGAGGTTTTTAATGTCTGTTTCATATTGAACTTTTTCTCAAATATATTTAAGAATGAAATTGCTTCAATTATATTCGTTTTACCAGATTCATTCTTGCCTACTAAACACATTATATCGTTTATTGGTAACTTAATATGTTTAATTGATTTAAACTCAAAAATTTCTACTTGTTCTAAAATCATTTTATTCTGTTTTAAGTAAATAATACATATTAATCATTTTTAATCCCCTCCACAATCCCAATCTCCCTCCCCCGTCAACCCATATAACTCATATAACTCATAAACCATCTTATCAATTTCATTATCAGTTTTATCAATTTCTGCATTTAGAGTTTAGGCATTAGCTTTTTTTGTTTAAATACTTCGATCCATTCCATTTCATCAATCTTGTTAAGTTCTTGCCCATCCGACTCGATTACTTATTATTGTTTGACCTCCGCTCGGTAATAATTCCTTTTTTTCATCATCTGAAAGATCAAAATTGACAGATATTCTTGAAATTAATTCTTTGAGAGTATGCTCATCTTTGTCTTGTAACAATTCTAAAACAGGTAGCATTATCTTTTGGAAATCAGGTATCATGTTGACTATATTAATTATGTTGTAAAGTTAAGAAAAAAAGCATTCTTTTATCTTATTTTGGATCTATCCTTGCGCATACTAACAAGCAGCATTTGGGCTGGGAACTTGTGACTAGTATTTTTAGCATATACACCAAACACAAGGCCCATCGTATTGGTCCTGCGGCAGACTCGCTAGATCTGGCTATACTAGGTGCTCCGTACTAATACAAAATTTGTAACGTATCTCAATTTGACTCAATGGGTGGATTAAAATTTTACTTTAATATAACCAGACTTAAGAGTTTCTTTTTGATTATTAGATAAATAATTATAATTTTGACAATGATTAAATATAGTGAAACCTTTTATATCCATATACTGAATATTTGGATTATTGCTAATAGAAAGTACTTCCGAACCTTGATAGGCTAATGGAACTTTACTAAAACTAGGATAAAACTGGTATTCTAGCTTTAACTTCCTTTTTGACATAATATTGCTATTAAACTTAAACAAATAATAATAGTAATGCACCATAACACCTCCTTGTCCAATTATATTATGATACCTATTGACCACGGAATCAACAACGTTTGGCAAAAGTGTTGTGTCCAAATCTGGGTACTTAAATTCACTCCCCTTGTCTACGGCAATAAAAATTAAATTACCATTTGAATAATGATACCCCAGTAAACTAAGCTGTTCAATAGCCCTATTGTCAAAAGGAAAATCATCTACTGAAAAAACTAAAGATTTGTTTTTAGAAGTATTATGCAAATAAACAAGAAAACATCTTTTGAAATTATCTTCATCTTCATAACAATCTATAAATGATGATACATTTTGGACTGCATGATTGACAATTTTATCCAAAGACTTTATTTCAGCAAATTTATTATTTTGGCCTTTCAATACTTGGTTGCTATATAACAAACAAACAAGTAAAAATGTAAAACTTATATTTATTGTACTCATTTTCATAACAATTATCTTGGTTGAATATACAAATCGAGTCCAACGTAATTCGCAGGGGATACAAAACAAACATGAACAACTAGAAGAAAATGTAAATGTAGCTTTAACTTACCCTTATGAATTACAATATGAGATTTCACTCTCTTACTCAGAAATTAATTTTTATTCTATTCTGTATAATAATTCCTAAAATAGACTACCTCTGAACCATTAATTTTTGATGATATTCTATTCTGGTTCTTTGTTATTTGAAATATATCTTTTGTATGATATAATTCATCCTTATTTTGACTTTTTACTAAACTGTCCAGTATTAGATCAAAAGTAATTGGGTAGAATATCTTTGTTAAGGTAGTATCAGTAACCTTTCCAACATTATAATGGTTACTAAAATATGATTTAAAACTAGTATCTCCCTGAATTCTGTTTACAACCACATAAATTAATTCATCTTCCTTGTATCTATAGTAATGGCTTCCTATATACTTATTAAGTTCTTTAAACCTTATTGTATATGTAAGTTTAATATATATATTATCATTCCTCTGGTCAGCAAAAAGATCGTCAACTATTACAATAAATGGTGCATCACCTTCATAAACCTTCTTAATTAGCCAAATATATTCACTGATTACAAATTGATAAAAGCTAGATGTTTCAGTAAAGTTGTTGGTTATTTGATTTGAGTTATTAAATTCTACACTATTTGAGTTATTTAGAAAAAATGAAAAAAGTAAAAGTAATATGACTTTTTTATTTAATAATTTAATATGTTTTTGTGTAATCATTTTTATATGTATTTAAGGATCGATCTACATTAAGTTTTACTTTAGTTCTAACGAAGTTACTTTTTGGAGAATAATTGTTGTAAACCGAAACTAGATTGTTTGACCCATACACAATTTCAATTCTATCAAGCTTATAAAAACTATCGAAGACATTTAAATCATAACCAGTAGCATATGGTGAATTACCAGGATGAGAATGAATTACAGCTGTTACTAAAGCACTTCTTTCTCCAGTTGTTACTAAATCAACAATATTTGTTCTTACAATAGAATGATCGCCATCAACGCCTACAGAAGATGATAAATCAAGTACGTAAATAGGCTTGCCATTTTTACCTACTCTTATTTCGTAAGCTGTATGCTCTCCGATATTTTCTTGTAATTTTCTCATTCTTGCATATAGTTTGTTCTCATCTTCAAAGAATTCAACTTTAATATGCTCCTCCTCTGTTTGACTGTTTTGACCAGAATGTAACCCATGATTAAATAACCCCACAAATGCTCCCGTAATAGCTCCATTAGCAAATTTACCACCACCTAGCGCTTCAGCAGTGCCGCCAACGGCAGCGCCTATTATCATATAACCTAGTGAGCTCATATTATTTACCATTCCTGCTCCACCCATTGCCATTGAGCTGAAAAAAGCTGACATAAGCCCAAGTTCAACCCTTCCGCCTTGTATTAACCTCATTCCTCCATTTAATGCAGCATGTGCAGATGAACGAATGAGCAAATTTAAGAAATTTAATGAATTGGCGGTCATTTGGGTCATACCTGAGCATGGAACTGCTATACTTCCAATACCTGCTGTAGCTGCACCCATTGCCGCTCCAATTACACCTCCTATCATTCCCGCACCCATAGCTTGTGAAAATGTGGCACCATTAAGTATTGCACCTGTTGCACCTGCTGTAAAACCAGCTGCAAAACCAGATAATAATCCAATAGCTACTGGTGCTGCCACACCTGCCGTACCAACTGTAATAGCAGCCATTACAATAGTACCTGCTATCAGCCCCATAAAGGATGCAAACCCTGCTTCCTCCATTGTATAACCACTTGGGTCGGTAAATGATAAGGGGTTGTTCATTACATATGAATACCTATTGAGCCCCTGTGTGTGTTCAGGCATTTGTGAATATGGGTCAGCACTTAAAAAGCGACCAATTACAGGGTCGTAAATTCTTCCATTCATATTGACCAAATCAAATAAATCTAAGTGTTCGTGACCCGTAAAACCTCTATCAATTGCTAATGTTGGGGGCTCATCAAAAGCTATTAACGTTAAAGGATCACGTCTCTTACCCCAAGCATCATAACTGTACTCTTCAACAAGAAATCCATTTTCATTACTGATACATTGTATAGAGCCCAAATGATCAGTGTGCACATATCTATACTCAAATACCTGGCTGCTGGTATTTTCTCCTTCTTCTGATTTTTCTGCCTGTATGGTCAGTATTGCAAAAAGACCTGTGCCACCAGTTAGGTAATGTACTTGTTTTTCAACACCATTTTCAATAACTTTTTCATATATGCCACCACCAACATAATACTTTTGTTTTGTTACCACTCCATTTCTAAAATTGGCCATTTGTATCCGTTCATGAGAAGTCCCATATAATACATGTAAAGAGTTTTCCCCTTCTTCAATATGCTGTATTTTATCAAATGATGTGTATTGAATATCCTGTAAAAGCAAGCTTATTGGTAGTTCGTTACCATTTATGGATGAAACAGCGTGTGGCTGAGGATCATCATAACTATAATTACCAACATCTGACTTATACGTAATATTACCAATGTCATCATATTCCATATCAAGGGTCAAAATGCCATTCATAATAATATTATCTAGCCTATTGAGGTTGTCGTATAAAAACTCTTCTTTTAAAAATATGGATTTTGAGTTGTCTGCACGATATTTTAAATTTGCAATGTCATACCAATCAAACTCCATATCTTGAAAATTTGATGTTGATATTGCCGTTATCCAGCCTGTATTTGCATCGTATTCATGGTTTGTTGTTATTCCATTACCTAATGAGAACTCAGTATACTGTCCTCTAGCATTCATATTATTCACTTGCCAAAGTACCTTTCCGTTGTCATATTGAATAACTTGTTTTAAATAACTATTGTTGTCATAAACGTTTCGTACCTCATAACCAGAAGGGTAGGTTAGGGTTTTTGGCCTACCAAGTACATCGAAAGTGCTTTTTGTTGTAAAACTTTCTCCACCAAATTCTTCATCTGTTTGAAAAAGCCTTGAAAGCTCATCGTAATGGAAAGCTTTTGTAATATTTGGGGCATCTATACTTGCAATTTTACCTATACCATTCTCTGCTAGGTCATAAATATAATGAGTTACTCCTTCTGGCTCGTGTGTATATTCTAATCTACCAAGTAAATCATATTCGTACGATGCATAATTAAAATTAGCATCTGTTTTGCTTAAAAGTTCACCTATCGGATTATATGCAAAGCTTGTAGAACCCAGATCAGGGTCGTTTAAAAATGTGCGATTACCAAATATATCATATACTAGCTCAGTTGTATTATTATTGGGGTCAATTATTTTATTTAAAAGCCCATTGCTATAATATTCGTAAGTATTTGATTTGCTATTAGCATCAATACTTTCAACAAGCCATCCTGCAACATTAATAACCTTAGTGTTATTTTGCTGTGCAGGGTTTATAATTGTAGTTTCGAGTCCGTTATATTGTGTGGTAGTTATCCTATTCCCTGGTAATATTTGTTGATATACACGGTTAAGGTTGTCATATTTATATTCGGTATAAATGTCTGGTGAGCCACCATTTTTAAAATATGGCTCGGTAACTGTTTTCAGAGTGCTATTTGTATTATAGGCTTTGTCAACATAAACCTTCTCATTGTTCAAACCAATTGCAACTGACCTAAGCTCTCTTCCATATTTGTCAAAGTACTGTTTCGTTGCAGGTCCACCGGAGGATTTCCCCCACGTATAATAACAAGCCTCAATATCACTTGTAGGAGCATCTTCATCTCCACTTGTAACCCATCTAATAGCGCTTACACTTAAAGACCCATCAGGGTTTGTCGTTTTATAAAGGCGTCCAAGATTGTCATAATTGTTTAATACTTCTAATCCATTCAAATCTTTAAAATACGTAGCGCTACCAGTGAAGGGATGGTATTCTTTATAGTCTGAGTGATCGAGAGGATTGATTGTAGATTCAATAAACCTGCCGTTTGCATCATATTGGGTACTATATTCTCGATCATTCATATCTGTACCTCTTTGTATGGTTTTAACAAGGTTACCCTTGCCTAGACCAATATCTTTGTAGAAGTACTCTTTTGACAATGTTTTTGCTCCCCATGGTTCTTGATGCTCCTTTTTTAACATACCCATAAATGAGCCATCTGTGTAGTATTCAAAATAAGAAGATCGTGTAATATCGTCGCTTCCAGTTTTTTGATGTTTTACATAAGTGTTTTTTAATCTGCCTAAAATCCAGTTTGTTACATCAGCATCATAATACGAATTAGTGTTAATTTCTGCAAACTCAAAACTACTTGTTGGGGAAGTCAAACTTAAGCTCGGATCATTGTCCTGATAGCTATGTGAATATTGTAAATCACCCCACACTGTGTATCCAAAATCTGTTCTGGCAATTTTTACTAAACTACCATCAATCTCATACAGTTTTATAAGAGTTTGTTCCAGAAATGGAAAATATCTTTTACTCTCGGTATTTAAAACATTGTCAAAATATCGATGTTTATCGAACACATTATATGATTCAGAGATAATTGTTATCGTCGCCTTACCTTCTAAATTCTGTTTACTTTGATTTGATTTAGTTGCTTCTTCAATATACTTTTTTGAATATTCAGGTATTAAGTAATAATAATCGTTGTCGATCTCATAATCTGTTTCTTCAACAATCTCAACCCCATATGATTGCCATGTTCTTGTCTTTGTAGAAAGAAACCCCATGAGTCCTTTACCCTGCATATGTACACGTGGGTTTTTAAATTCATAATAGGTTGAGTTAATATAGGTGTCGCCGTACGTGTGAATATTGCTAACTGTGAGTAATTGGCCTGGTAAATATGCAATAGGATAACTAGGTGTTTCTCCTCCAGTCCTATCACTTCCTATAAGAGGCTTATATTCTATATCTTGAGTAACTCCCACTCCATTTGTAATTGCCGATATTTTATTTATTGTTTCATTTAGCTGAAATAGACGGTTTCCAAAATCATGCTTCATTATATAGTAATTGCATTTCCTTGGGTCATCGTCATACATATAACATATTGGGGCAATATCACAAAAGATATCACTTCTTCCATCATTATTGAAGTCACCAATCAAAGATACTGCATATTCAATCCCACTATAGTCATCCTCATTATCGGAGACGACTATTAATTCATGTCCTGAAGTGTTTGTGATTAAAATGGTGAAATTGCTAGTTATTTCAGGTTCAATATCTGGAATATCAACAGAATAGTTAGATCTTAATAAATCACTAATATTATCTCCATTAAAGTCACCGATAAAATAATCAAACTCCACAGTATTATACCTACTACTACTACTGAGTGGAACATTTTTATTGTCTACTGTTTTTGAAAAACCTGCTCCATAGCTTTGGTAGATTGAAAAATCTTGATTATTCTTAATAATACAAATATCAGCTATCATATCTCCGTTAAAATCACCGAGTAAAAATTCATCATCATCTTGAAAATCAATAGAAACTACGTAAGGGTGTTCACCCCAATCGCTAATTTCATTAATATATAAATCGCTCCCATTTACAGTATTTAGTTTTAGCATGTCCGTCCGGCCATTTCCATTGAAATCAGCAAATACTACATTATCTTCAACAGGCATAAATGGCCATCCATCAATTTCATTTGTTGTTGCTGGTACTAATGGAATACTAGTATTTTCATTGCCATAAAAACAATCGCTTCCTGCACCCGATGGATTTACCATAACATCAGCCTGGCCATCTCCGTTAAAATCACCCACATCTACCCTGTAATAATCAAAACCTTCGTTGTATGAAATAATCTGTGGGTAAAGGGTATAATTGAAATCTTTATCAAATAAATATAAATCTCCAAGGAGATGATGATTCATGTCTTCAATAACAGTAAGTAACACATCCGATATTCCATCACCATTAAAATCAGCAACGTGAACTTGTTGTTGCAGATGGTTTACATGATTTGATATTGTGGGCATATCGGTAAATGTATTATTACCATTATTCTGTTTGAAGCAGATAAAATTGCCATGATATTGTTCGGGTAAAGGTCTTACTGCTCCCATGGACTGTTGAAAACAAATGTCAATTAATCCATCACCATTAAAATCACCTGATATAGGTTTGCCTGAAGCCTCTGCAATATCCTCTTCAATTTCAAATTCATATAAAGATTCTGGGAGTTCGGGCCAATCAAAGATAGTTGGATTGTATTTTGTTTTGTTTTCTCCAATGAGTTCAACATTGTTAAGGTAACTTATTTGTGTTGTTCCTCTTGGCGTGTAGTTTAGATTATATGTTCTGTATATTTGGTTATTGTATGATGAATGAATCTTCCATAACCTTTTTGATACTTTAAATACTAATTCTTCAGTATGATCCTGTACCCTAGTGACAATAGATGTTTCCCTATCTTTATATTCAAACGTCACTTTGCTTTTTCCATCACCATAAACAATACTAGCTATATAACACTCTCCTGTTGCTGGTATACTGGTGTAATTAAAAACAATTTCATTGCCAAGCCTATCAGATATTTTATTGACAAAATAATTCAAAATGGCTCTTTGTGGAGCATGTGTAGCTTCACTTGACCACTGGCGCGAATCATTTGTTAATCCGTATTCATAATAAAGCCCACTTTTAGTTTTAGTTTTAAAACACCATCCATCACCCCGCGGCTCTTTATTTATCTGTCTAAATGATTCATCTTCTGTTCTATATTCACCAGATTGATAACTTGTGTGTGAACCAACTCTAATTAATTTTTGCCCATCAAGCGAAAATTCAGTACTGTTGAAATAAGAATAAAGATTAAAAGGATTTAAATAACCGGTATAATACTCAGTTTGCCTAACGTTTGATATAGCAGATATCCCTCCTATTGACCATCCAGGGCCTATAATTCCATCTTGTCCATTGCTATTATAAACAAGTGATATTTCAGGGGTCATACCTGATGTACCTGGAGCAACTTCGATGGGTATACTATATATAGCAGCACCAGAACCTGATACTGAAAGAGATCCTGGTACTGCTCCAACAATGCCTTCGTCTCCAGGGTTAGGACCTCCAGCACCACCACCACTAGGTTCCTCCACAAAAAAAGGGTCAATACTTGCTCTAACATAATTATTTATGTCAGGCGCAGTAGAAAAATTACTGCCGGGATGTGGGATACTTGTATAAGTAAAGTTTACGAACTCACTGGCAACCCAATCTTGAGTAATATCAGCAGGTACTGGCTCAGATAAAGTAAATGTTGTGGCTGGATCTTGCCCATATATTTTTGTAATGAATATGATACTTATTATGATTATGACTAGTTTTTTCATAGATTAAATATTATGGGTTGATAGATACTTGATGACACATAAGAAGCTTTGAAAAGCCTCAGAAACAGAACAAAGGCAACTACTGTTTTATAATTTTCCAGACACTCTTGTGCCCAGATATTATAATTGAGAGTAGATAAGTGCCATTTTCTCTAGTACTAATATCAATCGTTGTAATAGGGTCTTTGATTTCGTCCTCATAAATAAGTGCTCCGTTTATGGTATGCAATAATATTTTTGAATTGGGTTTAATTTCACTATTGCCCAACGAAATACTAACTTGCCCAACACTTGGATTTGGATATATAGTAACTTTATTATCACCAATAACATCTACATAGCTAACGAGACTAGTTTTCTCAATATCAGAATATTCCTTGTTATTTGGAGGTATATTGAATGAAGAGTCAGTTTTCATTAAGAACACTCTTCTAAGTGTTCTATTACCTGCATTATCATAGTCATATTCAACAGTTTGACCAAGCATGAACAAAGGAAAAAAAACAGCAATTATTGTTAATATTCTCATATGGCTAAGATTTAAGGTAGTTAATATTATAAATTTAAAAAGTAAATGTTAATTGTTTTTACTCTTCTATTGTATCAAGCCGAAACTCTAATATTGAGATTTTTTTACTTTGAGACTCCATAGCTTTCTGCTGTTCAATGATATACAGGGTAAGCTCTTCAATCTTTTTAAGTAAGGTACTATTCATTTCTGATAGTCCATATCCATTTTTTGTAACTTCTTCTTCTGAGGGGACATCAGGAAGGTGTTTGTTTTCAAGAATATAAGACTCCACCTCAGTTAATGTAAGTAATTTATAATCTGGCTCAAATACATAGTCAGGCCAAGTATCAGGATGCTTTACCATTACTTCATCGGTAAGTATTTTACCGTTAACAGCCAATCTATATCCATACGTATCAATTGTACCAATACCAACATTACCTGCGACCCCTTCTGGGAAATAAAGATCGACTCCATTAATTGGGTTTACTTTCCATTGTCCAAACCCAACAGGGTCAGTCCATAATCCATTACCTTCCTCATCAGAAACCAATACAAAGCCGTCACGTGGTTGGTTGTATTCATCAATTAGTGTAAACCTCTTAGTAAATAAGCTACCTTCTACATGGAGTTTGTAATCTGGTTTTGTTGTACCTATACCAACATTACCTTCGTTAAATGTGTAGTATAATTGTGTATGAAATTGTAAGCCTATATTGTTTATTGAGCTAATGCCATGGAGGTCATTACCAAGCCCTATACTTGCTCGCTCACCTGCAACCCAGTTATTTGGTTCGATGAACATAACAGCATCTTCGCCATCATCGGCACGGAGGTGGAGTTTGGCTTGAGGGAATGTTACATTTCCTATACCAATACTTCCCGTTCTGTCATAACCATCGGATTTGCTTACAAAAAAGGTTGGTAAGTTACTGTTAAATCCAATTATTAATGATTTACTAACTAAGTTTTCAAGCATATAATTAGAGTTAATCCCTGTTCCAATTATGAAGGATTGCCCTGCAATAGTTTTTGTAAACGATCCTATTGCAATACTATTTGTTGCAAGTGTCCCTGTTTGTGAACTTGCACCAATTATTATTGAACCGCCACCGGATGCGGTATTAAATTTACCAATTGTACTGGCCCCAGTAACTGCGGTTGAATTATCACAATTCACACATGGTTGACCATAGATTGTGTGAACGAATAAGATACTTATTACAAATAATATGATTCTTTGAGTCATAATAAATTATTTAATTTGTTATTAATATTTTTCCTGATTCTATTTGTTTAGAATTCTTGACTAATCTCCATATATATATACCTGATACTATATTTTCTATTTCTACTTGTGTAATTCTTTCTCTTATAGTTTGTGATAACACTTTATTTCCACTAAGATCGAATACATATAGTTCAGAATCTGTTTCAAATGTTCGAAGAAAAAAGTGATTTTTAGCCGGATTTGGGTATATAATAGCATTTTGAATTATTTGTCCTCCTTTTTCTTCATCAACTGAAACAGTCATCTCAATACTATCAAATCGATAGTAATAAACATCGTGTTCATGATCTTGCGTCTGGTAATCATATCTGGTCGCCCCTATTAAAACACCACCATCATTTGTAGCAGTAATAGTATTAAATCTATAATATGCATCACCTCCTATGTACTTCTCAGTAACAAGATTCATACTACTATCAACTTTACCAATTATGATCCACGATGGGTGCTCGATCCAAACTCCAATATCTTCATCAAATGTTCCAGCAACATAGACAGAATTTGGGTCATAAAAATCCATTGAAACAAAGCCATTATCTTTACGAATATCAAAATCTGGATTACCTATAAAACTATTACCCATATAGTTGAAAGATGTGTCAAATTTATAAGCGGCCATATTGATTGCCAATTTTTCGATACTAATCTCAATATACAAACCACCAGTAATCAAATTACCACTAGGTAACAATTTTCCTATTATACCATCAAAAAAATATTCAGGAAAATAATTAACCTTTATTTGATTCAGGTTTGTATCAATAGTAATCGCCTGCGCACGACGTAAAGTAGTATCTCCATGAGCATCTCTGGTAAATGCTATATATGCTGATGAATCATAGTTATATATAACATCTGACAATAAGAGTCCAGCACTATCTCCTTCGTATATTCTGTAGTTTAAACTGTCCCCATTTTCAGTCATATCGAAGAAAAGGAGGTTGCCTTCTGGGCCTATATTTGTACTAAATAAGAAATCATTATCTTTCTTTAGTAACAGTTGGGAATAAGCTCCCCATGAAGACAAAATACTTAATGGTCTTAATTGATACACCTTTTGCCATACAATTTCAAAATCACTATTAATTTTATAGAAAATAGAAAATGTTTTCCTCTTATCGTCTCCACACTTATAAGCATTTGCATATAGTAAGTATTCAACAGGATTTGTATTACATTGAATTATTGTTTCCAAATTAATCAATGTATCCTGTTTAATAAATTGTTTGCTAAATAAGGTGTCTCCATCATTACTAAATTTATATAGATATTGATTGAATATACCTGAAATCGGGTCTTGTCGATAAAAAATTGCGGCAAACTCATTATTGCTATCAAAAATTACAATTCCATCTGTTTCGTTTAATTCAGATTCAAATTTTACTATATTGTACTGTGCAATTATTGAAAGTGAAAATGCGCTAAAAATAAAAAAAGATAATAGTAACTTTGCTATCATAATACTTACTAGTTTGTATTATAGTTTTGAATATCCTGTGTTACCCATGTGTCATTAATTAACCATACATTTCCTAAAAATATACCGATATCATGCCATATCTTTATATGATCTTGATTTTGGTTAAGCTCCTGGTTATCAAAAATTATTAAATTAGTAAACTCATAATCCTTATTATTAGCATTATTGTAAATGCCCTCTTCATAGTTTATAACTTGTGAATATTTAGGCGAATAAAATAATATCTCATCATCACTAGACAAACATCTTGTATCATCTGTTATTGTACCATAATCATCATGGGCTGTGAATATTTTTGAATCCTTATAGTTAGTTCTCTGAGCTTCTGGTTTAAGCCAGTATTCTTCTGGAGGAGTGAGACCTATATAAACAATATCAGTCTTTTTTCTTATTTTTCCTGGAGGAGGTGCTGGAAACATCCATGCAAGAATATTGCTTTCAAGAATTTTTGTAGCATCTATTTCACCCTCGTAATCGTTTCCAGGACCTTCACAATTTCCACCAAGGCATCCAAACCACCAACCTATTTCAGTTGTTGGAGGCAAACTATATTGTGCCCCGATTAACGATCCTACACTTATAATAGCATCTCCATTAATATCAGTGCCTGTCACTTCTAGGTCAACCATTAATAATTTCATATTGCTAAAATTTACTCTCGTCATTTGAGCTTGGATAGTGTCTATTATTTTATTATAGTAAACTTCCATAAGTTTTGGATCAGTAATCTTTTCAACATCATCGAGCGGCATAATTATTTCAGATGTCTCAAACTTTTTTTTGCTGCACTCTATTCCGGTATAACAGAAATCGAAGTTTAAAAGTGTTTCAAGCTCCAACGTTCCACTATCAGCAGTATATAGCTGCCCACCGGCTTTAATATTAGGATTATCCCTATAATACTCCATCTTTGATTTAAACGCCAGGATATGGTCTTGCATAGCTTCTGATTTCTCAATTAACTCAGTTTGATCATTTGGGTTTTCCATTTCAGCAGAGCATGGATCTGTTTTGCTACAATTGTTCATTGTTACTACCATAAGCACGGCAATTACTAATGTTGAGGTTAATTTAATAAGGTTTTTCATTTTTTTTATATTAATTATGAATATTAGATATTATCTGTATAAAACAACATGACGTTATTCTAAGAAATTTTAATATTAAGATCATATTTTATGATTATATAAATACTGTTAATTATTATGAACGATACTAAAAATCGCTTTCTACTTTTTAGTTCGATAAACCTAAACAATAAAATATTACGAGTCAACGCCTTAGTTAGGTAGCATTAAATACTACTTAATTAAGTAGTATTTGCTATCATCACAAAGACTATGTGTTTGTTAAATA
>Ga0307987_1001107_pt1 | contig 15173 bp, 8 predicted proteins | sample EllFjometagen181_FD_203157 | JGI IMG/M metagenome (GOLD analysis project Ga0307987, IMG submission 203157) | Marine microbial communities from Ellis Fjord, Antarctic Ocean - #181 | ecosystem: Environmental > Aquatic > Marine > Unclassified | place: Southern Ocean | collected 2014-10-08
TCTAACATTGACTATAAATCTTTTCTATTTAAAAGATTGCTGTATATTTCCGTATAGGCATTATGCTGATCTTCAATTTTGTAATACTGAAAAACTCTATTCTTAATTGCTGCTGAACATTTATCATAATAAGTATAATCTGTCAATAGTTTAACAATTTGAGCAGCAGTTGCTTTTGGATTAGAAAGCGAAGTTACAGCACCTCCGGGACCAAGCTTAGGATTTTCCTCATCCTTACCATTAATAAGCTCATTGCAGGAACCAACATTAGTAGCTACGGTAGGGATACCTGCAGCCCCGCATTCTAAAATAACCAGAGGCTGGGCCTCACTTAAACTAGTTAACACTATTAGGTCAATTTTTCCCAAATAATCATCTATTTTCACAGCTCCGGTAAAAGTTATACTTTTATGAAGGTCTGAATCATTAATCAAAGATACACATTCATTATAGTATTCACTATCTTCATCAGTTGAGCCCATTATTAGTGCATTTACACTTGGTACAGCTCTTCTCACATGCATTACAGCTTTGATATATGTTTTAATATCTTTAATCGGAACGACTCTTCCTATTAAAGCTATGGTTGGTTGTGTATGAGGTATCCGTTTAATTATTGAAAAGCGCTCATAATCAATTCCATTTGGAATAACCTTTGTCTTTACAATCGGAGCTCCATCATAAATCTGCAACTCTCTATTACCTTCATAAAGTGTAATAATATACTCACTAATTTTATAACAAAACTCAGAATATATAGCAAATGTATCTGTCCACATGCCATGCAGTCCGGTATTTGAATTGATACTCTTAATAGAAAGAGAAAATTCTGTTTGATCATATAGCCATTCTGCAGTTGCAATCTCAATTCTTCTCTCATTAGTATAAATCCCATGTTCTGTAACTAAACATGGTTTATTTGTTTCAAAACTTGCTCTTGCCAACATTAAACCAGCATACCCGGTACACAGAGAATGATAACATTCAGCATCAGGCAGTTCAGATAATAAAATAGTAAACAAGCCACCAAACAGAGATCTCCAAGACCAGAAATAATCCAGGAATGAACTGTTCTTCATGCAATTGTTATACATGAGTTCGATTACATCCCAAACAAGTTTTGAATCAATCAACAATCTTCTTCCAATTTTATCGTGGTTACAGTTGAAATATTCAACTAATTTTCCAAATGCATCAAGATTTCTATCATTAAATATTGCATTCAATAAGCTACTAATATTTTTTAGATGTTCTTTCTTTCTTTTAAAGTTAAAAGAAATTTTTTCTTTTTGTAATCTATGCAAATATATAGTTTTTATTTCAAGAACATTATCAGGCACTTCATATTTAACCTGTAACTGTTGATCGGGAGGGACAATACTTGCCAAGCTAAAAGTAAGCTGAGGATGATTTTTAATTAACTCATGTGCCCAGGAAGAGACACCTCCATATATGTAAGGATATGTTCCTTCGAGTATTAAACAAACATCAGTTTTTATTTTTGATTTTGAAATCATGATTTAGACCATATTTTAATAATATCGTTTATGTTTGCATTTGTATAATCTTCCGATTCCTGTAAATCTAAAATATGTTCCTGAGAAAACTCCCGTAATAATTCATACTTTTCTAATAAAAATAGAGTTTTCATATAGGTTTTGATAAAATTAGGAGGTAATATTTTATTTGTCTCAAGACATTTTTTCATTACAAAAAAAGCATCACATGGTCGATTCATTAGCATATAGAGTCTTCCTATAATCAACCTAACTTCTACGCTGTTGATATCATCTCTAATACACTTTTTACGACAACGCTCAACCCAGTTTTCCAACATAGATTTATATCTATCGGTATGCAGCAGCCCTGTTTTAGAATATTTTTCTTCAAAATTCAGAAATTTTTCAAGTCCGGGAAAACTAACTTCTTCTTCCCCTATGTTAATTTCAAACTTCTTAAGTTTATCTAAAAGTTTTTTCTCAATATTCGCAATAATGGCGGCAGCCTGTACTCTTACAGAATTATCTGAATCATTCACAGCTTCAAATAATATTGATGAAAACTCAGGATTGAAATATTTATTTATTTTTATAAGTACGGCCAATTTCTCAGGAGTTGTTCCGTAATTAATAATATCCCTCATAGGCTCTGTATCAATAGAAACTAACAAGTGATTCTGATGATACACAACCTGGTTATAAACTTTCTGAGGATTTGTAATTTCGTAAGTGGGATTAATCACTTCATATGCAGGATTATTTTTCTCTCTTTTTATGGTCATAAAATAATAATAAAAGAACAAAGCAATAACACTTATTAAACAACCCATTGGACCGGCTACAGCCACCTCAACGGTAATAAATGTAAACAGTTTAATATCAAATTTCTTAATATATAAATAAATATTAAAAAGTATTAGAATAATTAAAAGAGAAATATGTATGAACATAAAAATTGCAAAAGAAATTTTACTCATGTAAAAAGCAGCTAAAGATATTGTTTCGATGAACAAGCATATTAAAGAAACCAGTTCACATGCCAGAATCTCTTTTAGGCTTAATAATTTTTTGTTATCAGTGTTGTTCATTAGGATTTCTATTTTTTATTTAGGACTTTAATACGAAAAGAGTATTTAACCAACCTGGTACTTACATTTTTATTTAGCAAATTATTTTTAATTTTATTCAGTACAACCTCTGCACCGTTTTCATCTGTACACGGCATCAAAAGTGAATAAGCCCCATTTCTGTAATCCAAATCAAAAACCTGATCTGTAAATCTTAAATTTTCTTTCATTGTCGTGTATAGTAGAGCTACAGTTTCTTTCTTTATATCCGAGGATATTTCTTCTCTATTTGCTATATTAATAGTAATACTTGTAAAATCAATCTTTGATCTTTTTGCAAGTTTTGTTAAGAAAAACACCTGGCGAGAAAAAAAGTCTACGGAATAGAGCATCGTATCAAAATTGATTACACTGTTAGATTCAGCTGAATCCATTCTAATTACATTTCTATATGCAGAGCCAAGCCATTCACATAGTATACTAAAAAGTTCAATATTCTTTGAATCAAGTTCTTCAAAATCAATCTTTTCAAATTTAATCATCCCCATAACTTCCCCGGAGCCAATGTCTATTAATGGCCCTGCAAGCATACCCTGCCCTTTTAAAATCAGTTCGTCTTCACTTCTGACAATACTTAATTTCTTTTTCAATACGACTATGGACCTGTATAACTTTGAATCATTACTAAAATGATTTCTATAATGACTATCCTTGTCTCTATTATAAGCATATTTCCTTGATAGTCCGTTATTATCAAGTGTATATATAGAAAATTGAACAGGGTTCATTACAGATAAAACGACCTTTTCCATAATATCCATATAATTCGAAGCATTCAAATTTTCCAGTTTTCTTGCAGCATTATAAATTTTCACTGCACTGTTGAGCTCACCAGCCAACCTCAATTCGAGATTTTTATTTTTCTTTTGAAGAAGATTATATGAACGAGAAACAACTTCAAGTTTTTCATCTGAGTCCTTTATTAATTCAACAAGCTCAGTAGTAATCTTCATTCTTTTTTTTCTTAAAGCATCCATTACAACCGCAGTAGCAAGCCATAATACTGGCCTAATAGATAACTGCATATAGTAATAAAAAGAAGTATCCGTTAACTTTTTTATTGGCATATTTCCTACATACAAAAATAAGATCATGAGAATTACACAAATAATAGTTTCCTTCAAATCATATTGAATTACAACAACAAGAAGTATTATCCAATATGGATGTGGATATATATCTATGTATCTATTCCCAAGCCCAAAATAATAACTACAAATATTTATCACTAATAAAAAAGCCACAACTTCTATTAAGGCTGATAAACGAATTCCAAAAACCTTACTTTCTTTTATTTTCATCATCACTCCTCATAAGATCATCTAAACACCATCCAAAGTACCATTTCAAACCTCCTCCAACATAGGTTGAGGTAGTAACTCCGATAGAATGGTCTACATTAAACTCTGCTACTAAACATTCAAATATATCATATCTGATCCTTCCACCAAAAACTATACCATGCGAGTCATCACCTAAAACGTCATATGCATATCCTCCATAAGCATCAGCTTCAAGGTATCGACTAAACTGTTTATAAACAGAAACAGTACCTGTATGAACCTGTCGGTCAACAAGTGGTAATATTTTATATCTGGTACCACTACTATTTGTTCTTTCATTTATTTCAGTGAAAACTTCTGAGTTAAGGTCATAGTTAAGGAAAAGCCTTGAATTATTACCTAATACATACTCCTGGATTTCTGTTATTGGCAAAGCGTAATTAGCTCTAAATATATATGATATACTATCACCAACATTATTAGCATCTTCCACTCCATAATGGTTTAATGCAAACTCTCCATAGATGTTTAGAGAAGGAAATATTTTCAGAAACCTACCTATTCTTACCCTATCTCTATAAGCCCCTTCGACAACACCTTCAGGCAATTCCCAATATGGTCGTTTATATACAAGTTGTAACTGTGTATTACCCCAGTCATCTAAATATTTATACCCTATACCAAAACCTGAGTCATTAGCAATATTATATTCATTTCCCAAATAATACGACAATTTCAAGTTACTTCCATTTAAAAAGTTATTACCCGCAAAATCAAATTCAGTGAACAGTTCAGTGCGTTGTTTTACTCCATAAAATGAGCCTATTTTACCGTCAGAATACTGTATTTTTCTTGAACTAAGATAATCTTGTTCCTGCACTAATCCAATTTTCCAAAGATCAGTAATCCTAATATCAAGTCTTTCAGTTGTAATAAATTCTGTAGCAATATTTTTTTCCTGGTCCTGGCTTATTTTCAAACCTGTGTTTACAGCCAATGATGATGAATGTATTTTATCTATTTCGTCTGATCTATCGGAAATAACCTCGTTAGTTGGTTGTCTTTCAATTATTTTGTTTAAATAATATAATTCCTTCCGCCAATTTCCCTGTAAAGTATAGGTATCTGCTTCATCTAAATAAAAACGAGGTGAAGTAAGATCAGGGTATACCGCTTTCAGCTTTTTCATTAACGCAAAAGCTTTATCTAAACGCTGATTTTTTAAAAACAACCTTACTCTTATCAAGTTAGCGTAAATTGTTATTTCACTAGCCTTGAGATCTTCAGTATGCTTTACTGAAGAAAAAGCTAATAATCTTTTTTTATTTGTTTTCTTTGGTTCAGGAAATCCAGATAAAACTTTTTCACATTCATCTATCCTGTTTAGGTTCAATAGGAAGTCTGCAAAATCCAATTTCAGAGCTAAGTCTTTTGGATATTTTTTTATACAATCACGATATATTTTTACTGCATCAGGCCCTCTCTCCAGTCTGAATAATATCCCTGCTTCAACTATGTAGCTTTTTAATTTTCTCTTGTTCTTATCAAGCTCTTTCACTTGTTCAAGTGCTTTTTTAAGATAATCATCACAAACTGTAATATTTCCTCTATAAAACAAGAGCTCCCCATAAATATAATTTGTTAAATAATCACCACCAGTTTTTTCATTATAAACTTTTATATACTGAAACGAAACAGAATATGTTTGTGTATAAAATGCTGAAACCCCAACTCCTTTTATTGCATCAAGATTTCCGGGAGCAAAAATCAGTATCTGACGATACGCTTCTTCTGCCAGTGGCTGCATGTTATAATTTTCAGCCAATTTTACATATTTAAATAAGATTTTAATATCAGATTCTCCAATAATTGCTTTTTGGAGTAATCCATATAGCTTATCTTTTTTGCTGGCAAAATTCAGTGCATTGAAATAAACCTCATAACGTTCATATCTATATGACGAATTCATATTATCAGCGGTCACAACAATACTGATAGAAAAGAAAAACAGTATTATAAAACATTTTATTTTCAAAGTTCTTTCCTCTCGAGTATTTCTATTACAATTAAGGAATTATTAGTCTGATTCAAAAATCTACACCATTTAACTAAATCCATTCCTGTTGACTCCATTGCCCTTTTTCTTAACCATTCAGTTACTTCACTATCTGCTTTCCCATTCAACAGGTATATAAACTGCTCGACATCAGAACTACTTACAGGTTCATCGTAAGCTAATTTAAAAAATATTCTTCTTGCTTTTTTCAACATATCAATTTCAGTTAAAAGATAACCAAACTGACGAAGATGCTCTTTGTTTTTATAATCATCATTTATCATAAATAGATAAACATTATCAATGATGTCAGAATATTTTTTTACTATAAAGTATCTGTCATGAGTTTTAACAAGACCTCCTAATGCTACAAGGCAAACTTTCATTTCAAAACCCTTAGAAATACTCAAATCTAAATAGTTTAAAACTTGTTCATACATTTTATTTTCTAACAGAGATTCAAAAAAAAGTTGTTTATTCCTCTGTGAATTATTTAATAGAAAAAGAAATTCAGCAACTTTCAGTGCCAACTTATAGTTTTTATAATCGTTTGCAATATAATATGTTTCGGTAATTCTAATTTCATCTTTTTCAGTTAATGAATGAATCCATTTAAATAATTTTTCCTCATTTCCTGATGCTGCATATAATAAAGCTTTGGCAAATTTGTACCTCACAGTTTCTGCATAAATCCCTTTATAATATTTTTCAAAAAATAACAGTGCAGAATTTAATTTATCATTTTTAAGAAAAACATTAACGACTAGAACTGGATCAAGTTTTTTAACAATAGCAGTTGCATCAACTGTTTTAAACAGTTCATATGCTTTAAAATAATAACCGGCATTAAAAAGAGAAAGAATTAATTTCAGACGCTGAAATACTGGAAATTCTTTATAATCATCCATTGAGTAACTATTAATATTTTTTGTATAACTCTCGAATCTGTTCGCCTGATTAAGAGCTGTTAAATATATATCAATATAATTATCAAGATTTTTCATATTACCATTATTTATTTTATATCCTCGTTTCCTGTTACCTATATATTGCAGCATAGAATTTCTAAATTTATTATTTCTTTTTATTTCATCAACAAGTTCTATTACCAGCTCACTCTTTCCTATTTTATTTAGTACAGACAACCAAAACCTTTTTTCAGTTCCATTACTGTCTGACACTCTATTTTGAATCCATTTGATAACTTCTACATTGGGGTTTTTTGAGGATAAATAAATCAGTTGCTCTACATCAGGGGAATCATATTCAGCGTTCTTTGCTAGAGAGAGAAACAATTTAATAGCCCGTTTATTATCACCAATATCAGTAAGAAAATAAGCTACAGTTCTTCTTGCTTCTGGTGAAGAAGTTGGTGAGTTTAAAATACTATTTATAATCAAATTGTATTTATCACTATATTTTAATACAATTTGTCTACCTTTTTCTTTTACGAGTTTGGTCAAAATAGATAAAAAGAGAATTTCATTTTTCTTGTCTTTTATTTCAATTGCATTCAATAATTTCACAGCATCATCATATTGACTGTTTAATAAATACGCCTCTAGTAAACAAAGTCTATTAATATGTGACAAAGGATCTATTACATTTAGTTTTAATGCAATATCAAGAGCCATTTTTTTCTTTCGATTAGCGGTTGCCACAAAATAAGCACTTCTTATCAATAGCTCATAATCTTTATCATCATTTTTGAAATCAGAAATTATCTTACTATACAATTTCTGATTTCCTGTTCCAGCAGCCAGCATTACATAAGCCTGAGCGGTTTGAATATCAAAGTCTTCATTTTTCTTGGAACACAGAGTTTTAAATTCACTTAAATATTTAGTTATATCTCCTTGATTTATGATCAACTCAACAAAAATATCTGTTTGAAAAGTTGTTACTACTTTGAGTAGCGGTAAACTCTCCAAAAGTTTAAAACTTTCAGATTTACTGCCATCAATATACAGTAAATCTGCAAACAGAAGTTTTTGTGCATCAGTCAGATAATATTTATTATTCAGTGCATGTCTAACTATTTTTGTAAATGACTCACCATCTTTCGTACCCACTAGAAGCAGGTTTATTAATGGATAATCTTTTATAAACTCATTACCAAGATTACTCATCAGTTTTTGGGAAAGTTCTGACTTCTTTCCTTTAAATAACAATTGTGACATCTCCAATAAAGTATCATTCCTGAATTTTTCTGCAGATATTCTACCTAAAACATCATTTACTAAATGGTAATCTTTATTCTCCAGTGCCAATATAGTAAAAAGGTCAATTATCCCTTCTGATGTATTTCCCTCGCTATATAGTTTTTTTAATAACTCATACACTTGTTTGTTTTCATTATTATCCAATCTAATATTCAATATAGTAAGAAGAATCTTTGTGTTATCTGGATAGTTGACGTATAATGAATTAAGTAGTTTGATTGCTTTTTGAGAATCACTATACCTGAATATTGAAGCTATTTTGATTTTCTCATTAAGGTTGTTATTAGAAGTAATAAATGATTGTGCTTGTTTAAAAGCTCTCTCTTTATAACCTGCATTTACCAATACAGAAACAACAAGATCCATTGTAGAGAATTCTTTTATCGTACCGTTAGTGTCATCAAGCAGTTTGTTTATAAAGTAAACTCCTTGATCATACTCATACCTGACGGCATAATAATATATTAGGGTTCTATAGTCTGATTCCTGGGCTGCAATTTTCTTTTTATGAACAAGCTGATTTAAAATCAGTGAAACTGAATAACTATCACCTTTATTTAAATATAAATCTAAAAGCTCCCTATATATTTTTTCAGTAGGCTCAAGAGTAGCAATTTCTTCCATGGTGAGTAAAAAATCAGCAGGCCTGTGAGAACTGGTAAAATACTGACCTAATATTCGCTTAGCTTCGACAGAATCAGGATGTTTTTTTAAGTACTCTCTTATAAGTAAAATAGCTTCTTTGGTTCTACCTGACTTCAAATAAACTCTGGATAAAGGGACAATAACATTTGAAGAAGTATCACCTGATATTCTCATATATGCTTTATACCTGTTAATAGCCTCAATATTTCTATTGCTTTCAAGATACATCAGAGCCGTATCTGATTCATTTGGAAAAAATAAATAACCAAGAATGATGCCTGTAGCTGTTAATAAAGAAATAACTATGTAAAATTTATTCATAAAACAGGATACTTAACCTGTACCTTTATTTTATCTATTGCATCAAACTTCAAATTGAGATTTAATATATTCTTTTCAGTAATATTATCGACGCTCTTACCATCCACTATTACCTTGAATACCCCATTTACTGGAACTCTCCATGACATCCTGCCATTACCAAAACCCTGACATACAAAATCAAAACCTGAATCTGTTCTTTTCAAATTCCATACAAGTAATCTACTTTCAATAAGATATGGTTGACTTGAGGGGGGTTCAGTCCAATAAACATTCGTATTTTTAAGGGTTATAACAGGCTGCAAAACTGAAGCGTCTAAATATACGTACAAACTATCCTGAAAATGTCGCTGACCAACTACTCCTGTTGAATTCTTAAAATCTACAGCCTTAAAAACAGATTTGGCGAATCTTATAGTCTGAAGCTCACCTCTATTTTTTATTATCCAGCTGTTAACTCCATTTTTAAATATTTCTGTAGTATAAAATCCATCGGCAATACTGCTATAGTGACTTGCGGTTATAGGAGCAATCTCACTCTTTACGGCATACTCAAGATTTGATATCAATGCATTTATACTTGCATCCCTCTCTCCTGAATACATATGGTAATAAATATTCATGGGTTTTACTCTTTTTGGAGATTCAGTGTTTTTGAATGTATCAACTAAATATTTAAAACCAAAAAAATCACTTGTCCATAAATTTGTATATGTATTTTCATTACTGGAAGCTGCATATATATGTCTTTCTTCACCTACATGCCGACCGATAGAAGCAACCCAGGCGTATGATGGAAATATTCTATCGAACCGTGTATCCCCTCCATTAATGTTTCCTAATTTATTTTCTCTTGTTTCTTTGACTGCTTTCTCAAATGGAACGCAACTCCCACTCCAAAGTATAATTTTACCTTTTTTGTTTTTTGGCGCTAAATTGTCTAAATATTTAATTGCTCCACCTATTTCCAGTTTGAGATCAAATGGATATTTTTCGTAGGCTCTAGCAGCTTCATCTCTGTAATCTTCATTTGTCTGTTCAATACCAGTTTCAATATTATCAGCTTTATCACCAAATAAATCATTCTTTAATTTACTGAACCAGTTATTTGATTTAAGTTCTTTTTTTCTATCATAATTCTCAAAAAACTTCCAGGAATATGGGTGTGTATATGTATGAGCTCCTATTTCTACATTAGGCAAAATAAAGAGAGATTCAGCTATTTTTCTTGCTGAAGCTGTACCTTCCCAATCAGGATCCATTTCAGCTACAATAGGTCCTATGGTAACAGGTAACTCAGAATATGGTTTGATAGCTTTTTCCATAATAACTTCAGAACATAACATAGATTTACCAGTATATTCCTCCAATTTAGTCTGACTTAACCAGCCATCGCCATCAATGTGGCTGAAATAAATACGTCTTCCTGCTATAGTAGTCACATCTGGTTTGGGTAAGCGAGATGTATCAAATGCAATTTGAAAAAATAGAAATGGGTTTATATACCATTGCAATGATTCTGGTTTTTTATCATTATACTCAACATTACAGGCATAACCCTCGGCTACATAACCACCATTTTTAGAAGTACTAATAAGTTGTGCAGGAGGTTTATCACTTGATCTTCTTTTAGCTGCCAAATGTGTAGTAACTGTTTGACTGATAGTAATCAAGTTTTCATAAGAATGCTTTTGCAGCGGATATTTTCTTTCAAAATTAACCATTTCATGATCCTTGTCTATCAAATCTGAATCATGTGTAGACTCTACCCAGTCACCATTAAATTTTAATCCAAACTTTCTCCAAAAACGATTCATTCTAGGTATACTGACTGAATTAAGATTCGAATCGACTAAAAAACCAGGACTACCCATAATAACAAATTTTTTTCCTGATCTGATAACATCAATTCCCCATTTCAAATACTCATAAGGCTTATCAATTATAGTACCTGAATCAAACCATGTTAATACACCTCTCACATCTTTTCTGTTGATTATATTTTCAGGCAATCCTTTATTAATATCGTAGTACTCAATATCCAATCCTAAATAATTAAGCGGCATTTCAGCAAAACGATGAATATTTGTTCTATTAATAGTTGGAATATTCTTAGATGTTTTATACAAGCCTACAATTTTTCTAGGTATAATTTGTGTTTCTTTTGCAATACAATTCAACGCAAATACAAAAAAAATACATATTAGGATTTTAATATTTAATGATTTCATAGTGAGTTTATTTAGCTATCAGTTCATTCAGTTTTATTGTAGAGACATAAGGGATAAAGCCGTTGGCACGTTCAGTTCTGTATATATCTGAAATTGTTTTTTTATCTTTTTTATTCCAGTAATCCAGAGTAAAAACTTCTAATTTAGGATTTATAATTTTTGCATTCTTTAAAATTTTAACTTGTTCATTGTATAGTTCTTTTTCAACATATTCATATTTCTTTTTTTTAAAGTTATAGTCAGTATAAATGCTCTCGCCAAGTTCATAATTTATATATTTTGCAACTTTAGGTAAAATTTCATATCCTCTATTTAGCATTATTTTAATTGAAGGATAGTTTAATCTTATAGCTGACATCAACCTAACTGAACCTTCTGTCATTCCTTTATATTTTTTTGAATCTCTTCTTTCAAGTTCTGCAGGATTGTCAAGCGTATCTATAAAAATACCTGAAAAACCCTTTTGTATAAGGCTAGGTACTAAATATCCAATAACAAAATTTATCCATATATGGCTTCTAATATCAACAAAATAACTACCTTTCCAATACTTATTTTCGTTAAGAAGGATACCTGCTTTTTTCATTTTGGAATAATACCAGCGAGACTTTCCAATTTCTCCTAAACTAATATAGCCAAGTACAATTTTCCCTTCATCAATTAGAGCATCAATATTAGGATAACAATCAGAATCAAATACAATTAATGAATACTTTTGAAATTCAGATATTGGTTCTTTATCTGCATAGTATACTGCCCAATTATCAATAGTTTCAGCTTTCATTTTAGGTATACCTAAAACTCCTAAAGTTAAAAGTATGAGAATTAAACTCATATAATTTCGATACACCACCATAGGTTAAATTTCCGTAATAAAAAAAAGTAAAAATATAGTATTTAGATATTTTCTATGATAAAGCAAAAAAGTTAAACTATATTTAGAAAATATTAAAGAACCCTAAATTAGGTCTCATTTTAAATTTTACAAATTTTTTACACATAATATTTTTTAATTAAATATATTATTATTATTGCTGTTGAACTATTTACAAAACAAACCATACTCTATCATTTTCGTTATATCATACCATTATTACGAAATATCCACCAACTCTTTAATATCAAATATTCCATCGTATTTGATATAGTATTTAACATAACATACATTACATATCAAGACATTTTATATTGTTTCTCATAAAAAAAATAGCTAATTGGATAATTAATTTAACATTTATACTAATATCAATAAAAAAAAGAAAATATAAAATCATTAAAAAAATAAATATCCATTTAGAAATTTTTATAATAGTTATATTGTATAATAACAATAACAACTAACTTAATATTTCTTCAAGGAGCTGATACAAGCAAATGAATAATGATTTATACTTAACTAGATTGACTTTGATAAATCAGGTAAAGAATCCTGAAGATGAAGCAGCCTGGGATGAATTCTGTAATTTTTACTGGGATTTGATAATCAACTGGGCAAAACAGCTTGGTTGTTCAAATACCTTGGCTAAAGATATTTTCCAAGAGACAATAATCAGCTTAATGAGACGATTTCCTGATTTTGAGTATAATCTAGAAAAAGGTAGATTCCGTTCATTTCTTAAAACAATAGTGAAACGAAGAATTTATGACTCTTATAGAAAAGAAGGAAAATATGTAGCTGTATCTCCTATTAAAGATAATGCAAATGAATTTGATTCAAGCTCAGTATTTGATAAGTTTGCTGCAGATAAAAGTGAAATGACATTTGAACATGATTTCATTTGGTTAGATAGTCTCTTAAGAAGTTCAATAAGAAAAACATCAGAAAAGCTAGATAAGCTCACTTATCAGTCATTTAAAATGTACGTACTTGAAGAAAAACCAGTTGAAGAAGTAGCTAAAGAACTGAAAATATCCAGAGTCGGCACTGTTTACCAGCATAAAAGTAGGTTCTTAACATCTATGAAGGATGAATTTCTTTCTTCACTAAAGAAAATGAATAACGAAGAATCTCCTGAGTTTAATAATTTAAATGAAAAAATTTTCAGTCAGGCTCTATCAAGAGTTGTAGCTGGACGAATAGACCTTCGTGGAACAATGACTGATAACGGTATTCCTGCATTAATAAAAATTAAATTGGATTTTATCCAAAACAAGATTCCTTCTCAAGTTCCACCATCTGCAGAAGGTGCTTATTTTTTATTAATTTTAAAGGATACAGAATCAAAATGGTTTAAGCTTAAAAATAATTTTTCTGTCGGCAGATCTGAAGATTCTGATATTACTTTGAACTTTGATGATATTTCACTAGGTCATTTAAGTGTATCATTAGAAAATAATGATTACACTTTGAAGGATGAAAAAAGTTCAAACGGCACTTATTTAAACGGTGAATTACTCGAGGATGCTACACTTCTAAAAAATGGGGACATTATTCATATCGGATCAGAAGCCTCATTAGTATTTTTTGAATAATTATTCAATTTTTTATCAAATTCAATGTCAGAAAAATGATTTATACCTGAACTATAATCAAAAGTATTCATTGATTGTAGGATTTGGAGATAGTATGAGTTCAAATCACTAGATCAACGGATCTCAAAATCATATATCCCTGTAAAATGTAATTATATTTTTTATAACATAAAGAAATATCATGGATAAAAACACTAAAACTAGTAAGCCCAATTTTCAGAACCTTTTAAATTTTAAAATAAAAGAAGAAATACCTACAGATACACTAGGTAGATATAAAGATCTCCGACTCATTGGTCAAGGTGGACTTGCGAAAGTATATAAAGCATATGACCCAAAACTTGACCGTCCCGTTGCGATAAAAATTCTCAGAAAAGGAGTAGCTTCTTCGGCTAGTACTAAACAGCGTTTTAAACAGGAAATAAGTGTGCAGTCTAACCTAACAATAGACGGATGTGCAAAAATTTTCGATTGCGGGGAAGAAGACGGAAAGATTTTTTGTGTAATGGAGTTTATTGACGGAAAATCACTATCAGCACTTATAAAGGAAGATGCTTTAACTCTCAGCAAAAAACTGGAAGTTGTTAGACAAATAATTGAAATAATAAAAAATCTACATTCTCAAGGACTTGAACATCGAGATATAAAACCGGCAAATATTATTGTCAATGCAGAAAATCAGGTTAAACTGTTGGACTTCGGTTTAGCTAAAGCTATAGAAGAAGAAAAAAATATTTATACAACAGCTTATGGGGAATTTTTTGGAACTCCAGCATATATGAGTCCTGAACAAACTGACCATGGTTTGAAAAGTATTCCTAAGTTCCGATCAGATATCTATGCACTGGGAGTAACTATATATGAACTGTTCACAGGTCATTTGCCTTATGAACTCGCCAACCTTGAACTCAATGAAATTACACATGTAATTAAAAATGACCCTCCAATACCTCCTAAAACATATAATGGAGAAATTCCGGACAAGCTCGAAAGTATAATGCTGAAAATTCTGGATAAGAATCCAAGTGAACGCCCTACTGCTGATGAATTAATCAATCTTGTAAAAAAAATACATCTTAAAGCAGTGGGGAAAAATAGTCGAAATAAACTTCTCATTATAATATCATCTCTTGCTGCCATAGTTGTAGTTGTATTTGCCATACTTTTTTTCTGTACTCAGAAAAACATAAAAGCCAGTATTCAATACAGTTCAAACAATAAAGATATTACTCTATCAAAACCTCATTCTACTTTAAAAACACCCTCAAAGACAGGAGATATTTTAGAGTCACACGCAATAAAAGAAAATATCCAACC
>Ga0307987_1001108_pt1 | contig 15164 bp, 8 predicted proteins | sample EllFjometagen181_FD_203157 | JGI IMG/M metagenome (GOLD analysis project Ga0307987, IMG submission 203157) | Marine microbial communities from Ellis Fjord, Antarctic Ocean - #181 | ecosystem: Environmental > Aquatic > Marine > Unclassified | place: Southern Ocean | collected 2014-10-08
GTTCAGCCCGGGACAGTCACCACCACTCGTCAGGACACCAATCTGTTTCATGGGATGACTCTCCAGTGGTTGGGGAACGGGAAGCCGCCGACAGAAGCTTGGGGTCTCCCATTGCCTGGGGCAGACCCGGCACGGGGATCAGTAGTTCCGCAATACCCGCCGCAAGGCGACCAGAAACGTCTCGATGTCCGCGGCGGAACTGTCCGGTCCCAGGCTGATTCGCAACAGGCCGCGCGCCGTCGCCTCGTCATGCCCCATGGCCCGAAGCACATGGCTGGTCTCTGCCGATTCCGCATGGCACGCGCTGCCGGCACCCACCACCACGTCCTCTTCAGCGAGCAGGCGCATCAGCACGGCGCCCTCGTATCCTGGCAGCGACAGAGCAAGGATATGCGGCACGGCATGGTCCGGAGAGACGACGCAGATGCGGATGTCGGGGATGGCCATGATCCCTTCCCGAATCTGTGCTGCCAGGAGCTGGCAGCGGGCCACATGCTCCTCCTCCTCTCCGATCGCGAGTTCTGCCGCCAGGGCGAACTCCAGCGCCCCAACCACATCCACCGTGCCAGCGCGAATCCCGCGCTGTTGGCCGCCGCCAAAAAGCAGGGGCTGCAGAGCCACACCCCGACGCACAAGCAAAGCCCCGACACTGCGCGGCCCCCCGATCTTGCGGGCCGACAGGGCCACCAGATCCAGCCGGGCCTCCTGCCAGGGGATGGGGATCTTGCCGATAGCCTGCACGGCATCCACGGCAAGCAGGGCGCGGGAACCGGCATTGGTCATGGCCCGACGCAAGCCAGCCAGGTCGGCAACCGCCCCGGTCTCGTTGTTCACCTGACAAACCGCGACCAGATCGGCCGACCCCCAGTCCAAGGAGCCCAACTGGAGAGCCCCGGCCTTGTCCAGCGGGATTTGCTGGCAGATGGGGCCTTGCCGACAGGGCTCCAGCATGGCCACATGGGCTCCAGCATCCACTAGGCACGCCGCCTCGCGCGTCGCGCGCCGCAGCACCCCAAGACAGGCAAGGTTGTCCGCCTCCGTCCCCCCACTGGTCCAGATGACCTGCGCTTCCCGCCAATCGATCCCGAGGGCCGCAAGCAACCGCCGCTCCGCGTCCGCCCCCGCTCGCCGCACGGCTTCGGACTGCCGAGTCGTGCCATGGGGACTGGCCACGAAACGCTGGCAGAGCGAGGCGTGCTCCGCCAGCACTTCGGGCCGAACGGCTGTAGCCGCAGCATGATCGAGATAGGTGAGAACCGACATGGTCTGGCGATTTCTACTCTGCAGCCAGTGCCTTCCCGATCACGTCCGCAACCTGCTTGGCCAAGGCCTTCGAGCCGGGACCAGTGAAGTGCACATTCGCGGGGCGCTGCAGTTCCTTGAGCTTGGGGCGCGCAAAGGCATAGAGATCGTTGATCTGGATCCCGTTCTCGGTCATGACCTTGGCGGCGACCTCATTGTACTTCACCACATCGGCATCACTACGCGGCGGCTTCATGTCGCCTTCGGGGACAGGTGTGGTGGCGGCCCAGATGAGCGTGGCACCGGTCGCCTTGAGCTGAACGACCATGGTCCGCAGGTTCTTCTCGTAGTCCTCGAGCGAAACCTGGTGCGGTCGGTCGGCCATGCCCTTCAGGTCATGCAGGCCCCAGTTGAGGTGAATCACATCCCATTTGCTTTGTCCCAGCCACTTGGCAAGAGAACTGACACCACGGGTGGTTGGCCCGCCGTTGGTAGGGATGCGGTGCACGTTGGCTTTGCCCGCAAGCAGGTTGCGGGTGGGAACGGTATACCCCATCGAGATGGAGTCGCCAATCAGCAAGACGCGCGGCAACCCGGCGACGTCTTCGATCTTCGCGAGGGCGGGGTTCGGCCTGCGCTTCTTCCTCTTGGGCTTCTTCACCGCTTGGGCCAGGCCCGTGAAACAGACGAGGAGACACGTGGCGAGGAGCATGCGGAAGGCACGGGAGGTGATCCGGTTCATGGCTGGGACTCCTGGGCAATGGCATTGGGAACCGAGCAGGGGGGCGACAATCGCCCGGAGTGAACGTAGGCCATCCGGAATGCCCCGTCAATCCCTCCCCAAACCATTGATTGCGTCGCCAGGAGGAGGATATTCAGAAGAATCCAGTCCACCCTCGAGGGAATTCCCCTTGCTCCCACGAACCATTCTGCTGATTCTGGCGCTTGCCGCCTGCGTCGCGAGTGCGCAGATGACCAGCTACTCCTACTTGGACGACGACGGGGTCATGCGCCTGACCAGCGTCTCCATCCGCTACGCGGGCACCATTCGCGTCTTCGATGCAGGCAAACTGGTGCCGGTCCGGGTGACCCACTTCGTTCACTCGAGCAACTCGCTGGGAGCGATTCCCAGTGGACAGCCAGTGCCCAGGGGCGCAGATCGGAAGAAGTTGCTGGACTGCGTTCTGAACCGTGGCCTGATCAATCCCGCGCGCGCAGATGCCCCCGAGGCTGCGGGGCTGCGTCTCCGTTTTACGACCCCGCAGCCCAACCGGCCAGGGCCGGACCTAGTCGTCTTCGAGCTGCAGACAGACGCCGGCAGCAGCCCTTTGGGTGGCGATCCCTTCCGCCTCGCGGCGGTTTCGGCGGAGGGCAAGGTATGGTCCACCGAGGTGAAACGCTTCGCGGTGGGCTTCTCCCATCCCGCTGCCCAGCGGGTGCTGACCCCGCAGTTCCTGCGGCTGGCAAGCAAGGCCGAGGAGGGCGCAGACGTGCTGGCCGCCACCTGGCAAGCCACGGGCGCCCCGGGGGGGATGGTCTTCAAGGTCCTGGGGACTGCCATTGACCTCTCGGATCTGGGCGTACCCGAGGGAACGGAACTGACGGAACTGGTGATCCAACCGGGAGCCGGCAGCAAAGGCTGCATCGATCCCGTCTGCGTGGCAGGCCTGCCCGCCCCGATCAAGACCAACCTGCTGACCCAGGCACCCCCGAACCGCAAAGCCCCACCCAAACCGATTCTCGCCCCCATGCTCGACGGCCCCCTGCGTGACGTGCAGGAGGTCGTCTTCGCCGTGCGCGTGCCCGGTACCGACCACTGGTACGCCAACTTCGGCTTCTACTCCGAACCCGGCAGCGAGTATCCCCCGCAACGGGCACCCGGCGGCAAGGTGGTTCCCCGCCGAATCTACAAGGATGGCGGGCAACTGGTCAAGATCGACCTGCGCACCCGCGAGGCGACGGTCCTGCTCGATGACCCGGAAGGGGCGGTGCGCGATCCGGTCGTGGACTGCGACGGCACCACCATCTTCCTCAGCTACCGGCCAGGCGGCAGCCCGTTCTACCACCTCTACCAAATCCAGGCGGATGGCACGGGCCTGCGCCAGATCACCGACGGCCCCTTCAACGACATCGAGCCCGCCTGCCTGCCCGATGGTGGCCTGGTCTTCTGCAGCGACCGCAGCAACCGGTTCGTCAACTGCTGGATCACCCCGGTGGCTACGCTCTACCGCTGCGCGCGCGACGGCACCGATCTGCGCATGCTCTCCAGCAATATCGAGCACGACAACACGCCCTGGCCGCTCCCGGACGGGCGCTTTCTCTACATGCGCTGGGAATACGTGGACCGCAATCAGGGCGTCTTCCATCATCTGTGGACGGCCAATCCCGATGGCACCGGGCAGATGGTCTACTATGGCAACATGCATCCCGGAACGGCCATGCTCGATGCCAAACCAGTGCCAGGCACGCGCCAAGTCGTCGCCTCCTTCTCCCCCGGCCACGGCCGGGTGGAACACCAGGGCTACGTCACTCTAGTCGATCCCCGCCTGGGGCCGGATCACCTAGCTTCCGCGCGGCGGATCAGCCGAGGCGGCCCGGAGTATCGCGACCCCTACCCAGTCAGCCCGGACTGCTTCCTGGTGGCAGCGGACACCCGCCTGCTGGCTATGAACGGCAAGGGACAGACCGAAGTCATCCACACGTTGCCCAAGTCACCCAAGAAGGTCTGGCTGCACGAGCCCCGACCACTGGTGGCAAGACCGCGCGGGCGAGTGGTGCCAGACCGCACCCAGCCCAACGATCCCATGGGCACCTTCTTCCTGGGAGATATCCATGTGGGGCGCCAGATGGCAAGCGTCCCCAGAGGGGAGGTGAAGGAACTGCTGATCCTCGAGCAACTGCCCAAACCAGTCAACTTCTCCGGGGGCATGTGGCCCATCAGTGCCGGGGGCACCTTCACCCTGTCCCGCATCCTCGGGACCGTCCCGGTTCGCAAGGATGGCTCGGCTCACTTCCGCGCCCCCGCCTTGCGCTCGCTGGTCTTCGTGGCTCTGGACAAGGATCGGCTCGCCGTGAAACGCATGCACAGCTTCACCACCCTCCAGCCCGGCGAGAACATGGGCTGTGTGGGCTGCCACGAGAGTCGCTTGACCACCCCCATCGCCCACAACCCCCGACCCGCCGCCATGGGCCGTGAGCCGGACCTCATCACTCCCATCGCCGGTATCCCCGCCGTGCCCGACTTCCCTCGCGATGTGCAGCCGGTACTGGACCGAAATTGCGTGCGCTGCCACAACCCGGACACCTACCGCGCCCGCCTCGATCTTTCCGGCGACCGCACGCCGCTGTTCTCCCGCGCCTACTGGTCGTTGACCCGCAGAGGACTTTTCGTGGATGGCCGCAATGCCATGCGCGCCAACTACCCCCCGCGCCAGGTCGGCAGCAGCGCCAGCCGGATTTTTGCCCATCTCGATGGCTCCCACCACGACGCCAGACCAAGTACGGAGGAACGCGCCACCATCTGGGCCTGGATCGAGGCGGGTGCGCCCTACGCCGGAACCTACGCGGCACTCGGCAGCGGCATCGTCCCGGTCGTGTTTCCCGAGAAGGTGATCGAGGCCCGCTGCGCCATCTGCCATGGCAAGCCGGCCAAACGCCCCATCGGCGGACGCAAGACCTTCTATCGGTTCGGTGGCAAAGGGCCCGCCCTTCCCCTGGTCAACAGCCTCCATCACTTGCGCGACATCCGTGCTCAAGTCGGCTACTACAAATTCGGGCAATCACCCACCCCGCAGTCCCTGTGCAATCTCGACCGCCCCGAGAAATCCCCCCTTCTCCTCGCTCACCTGGCGAAGTCGGCAGGCGGGCGGGAACTGGGTGCCAAAACGGTGTTCGCCGCCACCTCCGATGCCGACTACCAGACTCTGCTCGCCGCCATCCGCAAGGCGGGAGACAAGCTCCGTGAGGTCAAGCGATTCGACATGCCCGGTTTCCGCCCCAACGACTACTACCTGCACCAGATGCGCCGCTACGGCATCCTCCTGCCGGGCGGGTCCGAGAACGGCTATGCGCTCGACCGGGCCTACTGGAAATCCTTCCACCACCGACCGTAGGCCTTTTGGTGTCTGGCGCTTGGCCGTCTACATTGCCTGGCATGCCCGAGAAGAACACCCATTCCCCGCCGATCCTGCGTTTGCTGCAGACTCTCGCCCGGTCCGTCGACAGCCAGGACAGCGAGGGCCCCAGCCCCTTGCAGCGCTTCGTCCACTTCTGCCAGGTCCTGCTCTGGATCGCGACCGGCGGCTACGCCCTCGGTCTCGGGGTCTGGCTGCTTTGGTTGGAGCACGCGGGGGATACGTGGTGGTGCACATGGTTCTTCCTCTATCTCCCCCCAGCCCTGTTCCTGTTCCCTCTCGGCCTGCTCGTGCCCCTCGCGCTCCTGCTCGATTGGCGGCAGTTGACCGTGCACGGACTCTGCGTGTGCGCGGTGTTCCTGCTCTACGATGATCCCGAATGGCATATCTCGCGCTCCCCTCGCGACGGGAGTACCGTTCTCCGCGTCCTCAGCAACAACATCGGGCAACACGGCAAGCATGCGCTCACGCCATTCGTGGAGCAGCAAGACCCGGATCTCATCCTCCTCCAGGAAGCCCTCGGCAAGGGCCCCGGCTACGTCAAGCAATACGGCGAGCGCGGCCTGCACACGGAGTACGAGGGCGAATACGTCTGCGCCAGCAGGTATCCCGTCGTCAGTTCCGAGTTGCTTGCCGACATCACTTGCGCGGGGCGCGCCGCCGCCGCCCGTTTCGTACTGAATGCGCAGGGACAAAGGCTCGTGGTCTACAATGTCCACATCGCGTCGCCCCGGAACCTTCTCGGCAAACTGCGCGGGCGGGGATTTGTCGCCCAGCTCCTGCACGGATTCGGGATCTCAGCCGGACGTGACTATGGTGCCACCGCCCAGGTCGCCGAGCGGCTCCGCACCGCCGAGGAGTTAGCCGAGCGCATCGCGCAGGAGACCGACCCGGTGATTGTCGCCGGCGACTTCAATATCCCGGCCCGGGGGCGGGCCTACCACTTCTTGGCCGACGAACTGACCGACGCGTTCGAGGTCCGGGGACGGGGATACGGATTCACCTTCCCCGGCAAGACCCGGAACCCCCTCAGCCTCTTTGGCCCTTGGCTGCGGCTGGACCTTGTCTTTGCCAGCGACGAGTGGCGCGTACTCAACTGCATCGTGGAGCCAGACCGACCATCTCAGCACCGCGCGGTCGTCGCCACCATCGAACTGAAGGAACCGTAGCATGCAGCTGATTGGTCACACCATGGCGACCCCGGGGCGCACGGCAAAGGAGTCGGTCGCCCTGTTCGCCGAGCTCGGCTTTGCCGGCACCGAGCTCGTCTGTCGCGAGGGCATGGCCCTGCCTCCCGACACCCCGCTCGCCGAAGCCCGCGACATCGCAGATTTCGCGCGCGCCCGCCACTGCCCAATCCTGACCATCACTCCCTACGCCTGGGAGATCAACAGCGCCGACTCCGAGGTAGCCGAAACCCACCGGCAACTGCTCCGACGAGCCTGTGACCTGGCCGCCACCATGGGCGCGCGCTTCGTCCGTGCCTACGGCGGCAAGGAAGCCCCGGCAGGCGACGAGACCGTCGCCTGGACCCGAACCGTCGCCGCCCTGCGCAACATCGCCCCCTATGCCGCGGCGCGCGAGCTCACCATCCTGGTCGAGAACCACCCCGGCACCATGACCCGCAGCGGCACCACCACCCGCTGCCTTGTCGATGAGGTCAACCAGCCAAACCTCCGCGCCCTCTACGATCCCGCCAATGTCCTCGACGATACCGACGAGCCCTGGGAAACCACCCTTGCCAGCCAAGAGGGGATCATCGCCTACGTGCACGTAAAGGACTTCGCCATCGCGAACGGCGAACGCCAGGCCTGCTGCGTTGGCGACGGCATCGTGCCCTGGTCCCAGATCCTGCCGCGTCTGCGCGACACCGGATTCACGGGCTGCCTCTCCTTCGAGTACGAGAAAATGTGGCATCCCACCCAACTCCCCGAGCCCGAAGTCGGCCTGCGCCGCTCCGCCGACTTCGTCCGCCGCGTGCTCGGCGCGGCCGAGACCTGCGAGTTACCCTGAGTGCTGCGCGTCAGCGCCTCCCTGGGATCGCCGAGTTGCACTCGGCATTCCCAAACCGGACACGACTCCATGGCCGCCATTGCTACTTGCCCTCGTGGGTATAAGTTCACAGGGCAGCAGTCAGCCAAGGAAGCAGAAGCCACTGAATGTGGACAGCCGGCTGTCCACTTGGTGAGTATGGTCAGCGATCCCGGACGGAGGTAGAAAGATGAGTGGAGATTCAGGCAGCGCCAAGGAGCGTCCATGTTGGTTCGTGGGGGCCAGCTTTGGCGGCAACAACGACCAGACGCAACGATTCCTGGACGAGGGAATCTGGGAGAACGGGTACAGCGACAAGTATCTGGACAAGGTCCGGGCCATCGAGGTCGGCGACCGCATCGCGATCAAGTCGTCCTACACGCGCAAGCACGGTCTGCCATTCGACAACCGGGACCAAACGGTCTCGGTCATGTCGATCAAGGCCATCGGCACGGTGACCGGCAACCCCGGCGACGGGCGCGTCGTCGAGGTGGACTGGACGCCTGTCGAGCCGTCCCGCGAATGGCTCTTCTACACCAATCGCTCCACCATCTGGCGCGTGCCGCCGGACGACTGGAAACGGGAGGGGCTGATCGCTTTCGCCTTCGACAATGTAGACCAGGATGTGGATCGCTTTCGCAACGCCCCCTTCTGGCGCGAGCGCTTTGGCGATACCCCCGGTGAGGAGCGCCTGCAGTGGATGGGATTCTACGAGGCCCTGGCCGACGGCATCCTCCGCTTCCGTGACAGACGAGACGAACTCGTGGCGGGCATTCACGAGATCGCCGGGCAGATGCCAGGGCTTTCGAGTCTCCAGGACCAGTTCTCCGACGGGACACGCGGTCCCCTGCGAGACATCTGCCCGTTCACGGTGATGGCCCTCTTCAACCGGGGAACGACCGAGAGCAAGCGGAAGGCCATCGCGGGGAAGCTGGCCAACCTCCTTTCCGTCACCGTTGCAGTGCCGCCTGCGTTCGAGGGGATTCCCTTGGTGAACAACCAGAAGTCTTGGTTCTTCTCGTTTGAGAACGCGCGCAAGCCGGACGATATCGAGAGGCTCTGGGAACTGTTCGCCCAAGCTATTCGCTATGCTGATGATGAGGAGGAGGAAGAGGCAAGCCGGGAGGCCTTCTCTCTTGCCTACGATGGGGCAGGCAGCGTCCGTGGCGTCGGCTGGAACGCAACGATGGGACTCTTCTGGATCCGCCCCCATGCGTACCCAACGCTGGATGGTCCCTCCAGGGACTATCTCAGGAACCGATTGGGCATTGACTTCGCCTGCAACGGGCCGGTCAAGCGCTGTTCCGCCGCCGACTATCTGGACCTCGTGGATACACTCACGGAGCGGTTTCAGGACGATGCGTTTCCCGTCCGCTCCTTCCCGGAGCTCTCGCTAGTTGCCTGGGAAGGCGGCGAGGGTGATCCGCCGCCGCTTGAACCGTTCCCCCTGAACCAGATTCTCTACGGGCCGCCGGGAACGGGGAAGACCTATAGCGTGCCCCAGGAGGCCGTCGATATCATCGAGGGGAAGGCGGAGCGCTCGAAAGAGAAGTATCGGGAGCGGTTTCAGGATCTTGTCGATGCAGAGCGGGTGTGTTTCGTGACCTTCCACCAGTCCTATGCCTACGAGGACTTTGTGGAAGGCATTCGGCCGGTGCTCGACGACGAGCGAGAGAACGGCATGCCGCGCTACGAATGCCGGGACGGGCTGTTCAAACGCATTGCCGTCGATGCCCTGTACGCCAGCCTGGAGAAGACGGAGGGCGACGCCCCCAGCTTCGAGGGGCGCTGGGAGGCATTGCTGGAGACCATCGAGCAGAGCCCCGACGAAGAGCACGAGGGATTGACGGACAAAACGAGCTATACGTTTGAGGTCTCTTCCCAGGGCAGCGTGATTGGCCACAATGTAAAGAACCCCAACGCGGGACATTACACGTGCAGCCGCAAACTCATGCGGCAGGTATTCAGCACGTTCCCCACCCGTCAGGAGGTGACGAACCGGGAAGTGAACAACGCAGTGGGGGCGGGCAACCACTCCCACTTTGCCTGCATCGTGTTCCGCGTGCTCATGGCGCAGACCGTGGGTTCGGCAAGCGCCATGGCTCCGGAAGCCACGTCCTACGAGGCCAGGAAGGACGTGGTCCAGGCCTATCTGGACCGCCCGTCACGCAGCGGCTACGCGCTCAGGGCGACCGAGCAGTGCCCGAGGTATGTGCTAATCATCGACGAGATCAACCGGGGCAACATCTCCAAGATCCTGGGCGAGCTGGTCACGCTACTGGAGAAGGACAAGCGCATCGGGGAGGAGCAGGAGCTGCGCCTGTCCCTCCCCTACTCCGGCGAGCGGTTCGGCGTGCCCAGCAACCTGTACGTGCTCGGAACGATGAATACGGCGGACAAGAGTATCGCGCTGGTGGATATCGCCTTGCGGCGGCGGTTCAAGTTCAGGGAACTGATGCCGGATATGAGTGTGTGCGAGGGACTCTCCGCCGAGATGCGGCAGGTGTTGGGTGAGCTGAACAAGCGCATAACGCTGTACCGAGACCGGGACCACCAGATCGGCCATTCCTACTTCATGACGGTGAACGATGCGGAGACCTTCAACAGGGAATTCCGCGACTCTGTCATCCCCCTGCTTCAGGAATACTTCTACAACGCCTGGGATGGCCTGCGCCACGTGCTTGGCGAGGGCAACGGCGGCGGCTTCATCCGCGAACTCAAGGGATCCAATGTGAAGGGTGCCCGCAACAAGTGGCAGTGGTTCACCGATGCGGGGGAAACCTCGTTGGACTGCCTGGAGCAACTGCTGAAGAACTACGGAATCGCTGCCCAGGTCGCAGCCGAATGAGTCCCGAGACCTGCATCCGCGTGTCGGAGTGGTCCTCGGTCTCGGTGGCTGACAGGTTGAGTGCCGAGCAACGCGACGGCATCGAGGAGGCCGCCAGCATCTGGCGGACGACCAACGCACTGTCCGCCAGCCCGCTCTCCTTCTCGGGGGCCGGCGGCGACATGCTGGCCGCCCGCCAGTATGTGGGAGTCGTGGAGGCAGCGGGAGCGAGTATCGAGATCTATCCGAAACTGGACCGGAAGCTCCTGGGAGAAGCTGACGCCGGTCCAGCGGAGGTGGTCGACAGCGTGATGCGGAACCTGCTGTGGATGCTGGAGGCGTCCGAGTACACGGACCTTTCCGAGACCGATACCGCCCACCTCGAAGAACAGCCCATCTCGTTCTACGACGTCTTTGCCTACCTCATGGCCAAGAACCTGCGCGATGAACTGGCTGTGGGCGTTCCCCATGCCTACCAGACGCAGCACGATGCCACTACGGCCGTCCGAGGGAGAATCGACATTCTGCGCCAGGTGACGACGCACTGGAACCGGCTGGACCGCGTCGCCTGCACCTGGGACGAGTTCACCCCCGACATACCACTGAACCGGCTGTTCCGATGCGCCTGCGCAACGCTCTGCGGCCGCGTCACCAACCCGGCTGCCGCCCAGCTCCTGGCCGACTGCCTAACATACCTCGACTCCGTGCCGTTAGTAGATGCGGCGACTGCCCTCCAGGACGTCCAGCATCTCCGCTGGGATCGGTTCAGCGAGCGTCTGAAGACCAGCTTCGACATGGCCATCCGCCTGCTAGCCGGATCGGGATATGACCTCGGTTCCGGACACTCGGAGACCTTTGTGTTCCTCATCGACATGAATGCACTGTTCGAGGCCTATGTGGCAGCGGCCCTGGAAACAGCATTCGACACCGAGATCAAGACACAGCGGACCATCGGTCACCTATTTTCCGGCCCGGAAAGGGTCCGCCAGATTCCCGACTACCAGTGGCACAGCGACAGCACCAACTGGATCGGCGACGCCAAGTACAAGCACCTGGCTGCGGGGCAGGACGACGCACTGCGCTTTGACGACCAGGCGAATGGAGACGACGATGCTGACCTCAGCAGCACTGCGGCAACCCGCGTCCTCAGCCCGAATGACGTACGGCAGGTGACCGTCTACGCTGAGCTTCTGAAGCAAAAGGGAAAGCTGTCTTCGCCGCCGGAGCTCGCGATCCTCTACCCATTCGTAGGCTTGGGCCGGTTCGAAGTGGCTACAGCCACAGCCTGGAACGGCTCTCCGTTCCATCTCGTTCCGGTGCGCGTCGCCGGGGGCCAGAGCCTTGCCACCGTTCTCCCGGACGACAGATGGGCCTGAGAGTCAAAGATGGGAGAGCAGCCTGGGCATCCTGATCGCGTTGCTGGTTGCGTTCGCCTTGCCTGCTGGCGAAGTCGTGGGGAATACCTGCTCCGGCCCGTGGAGAAGCGCTACCCGTCCCCAGTTGGCAGTTTCGGCGAGCCGCTGCGCATGTGTCGTACACGCCCGGCCGGAATGGATGAAGGAGCCGCCCATGCGCAGGCAAGGAAGTGGGAGGGTAGGAAAGGAAGGGAAGGCATGGGCGGCTCCAAAAACTCCTTCAGCAGGCTACTGCGACCGGTACGGGAAGGGCGCCAGGACCTTCTCGATGGCCCTGGTTAGATGCGCGTGTCGTCCGGAGATGGGCGTTGACAGGCTCAGCTTGCTCTTGGCCGTGCCGCGCCAACACAGTTGTCGATCTGCGCCAGCGGCACAATCCAGCGTGAGTGTGCCCTCGTCCCACTGGACGGGGCGCGGCTCTGGAGCGTAGGTGTTGCCCGCGTAGCGTGCGGCGCTCTCAAGCCCGCCGTCGGGGCGCGCCGCGGGAGCGGTCCTGGTCTCGATCCGGGTGGCAAAGCCGACCCAGAAGGCTGGCGTGCCGCCGACCTGTCTTCGGTAGCCCTTGTCCGCGAGCACGCGGTCAACCGCCCGCTGGACGACTGTGCCCAGTTCGGGATCGCCGGTCACGCTCTCGGGTCTCTGGGACTCGCTGCCAGCCGGGAGCCAGGCGTAGGAGCCCGATGCTGGGAGCTGCCCAGTTCGCTCGTAGCTGACCTTTGTCCCGTACGTGGCACACCCCGCCAGGAACAGAACGAATACGGCGGCCCCGGCGGATTTCAGGAGTGACTTGCGGTTCATGACGTGTTCCCTTTTTGCTTTGGTTCATTCACGGTTGGGTTTTGGGGGGAATCGGCCTGCCGCCCGTTCCCTCCGGTGATCTGGTCTGTTCTCTGCCGGGTCGCCCTGTTTCCGCTCCGCCGTCGGCACCCGTCGCGACCAACGGCAGTCGTTCCGACGGCTCGGCGGCAGTGAGAATTGCAGCTTCCCAGCCGCCGCCGAGAGCCCTGTATAGGCGGATTAGGTTGATGAAGATCAGTCCCTCGCTCACCACCAGTTGCTCCTCCAGCTGCAGACGCGCCCGCTGAGCATCCAGGACGTTGCTGAAGTCCACCAGCCCATTGGCATACTTGTCCCGCGATATCTCGTCCGCTGCGGAGGCAGCGCGACACGCCCTTGCCAAGGCTGCCTGGGCATGGCGCTCTTCCGCGCAGCTCTTCAGGGCATCGCGGACCTCCCCGACCGCATGGAGCACGGTCTTCTCGTAGCGCGCCAGCATTTCCTCTTGACGCGCCGTCTGGACGCGGATGTTGCTGCGGATTGCGCCGCCATGGAAGATGGGCCATGAAACAGACGGGCCAATTCCCGAGATGCGGCTCTGAGGGGCTGTGAGATCGGATGCGTGCAAGGCCTCGTAGCCGATGGAGCCGGCCAAGGCGAACTTGGGGTAGAGATCGGCAGTTGCCTGGCCGATCCGGGCCGTCTGCGCAGCGACGGCATACTCCGCCTGGCGCACATCGGGGCGCCGCCGCAGGCTGTCGGCCGGAATCCGGGTGAGCAAATCGAATGGCACTGCGGGAAGTGGAGTCGCCTCACGCAGGCGCTTGTGCAGTGCGCCCGGCAATTGGCCGACGAGAACTGCCAGGCTGTTCATGGCTGCCTCGATCCTGGTGCGAAGGCCCGGTATCGAGGCACGTGTCCGCTCCAGATTGTAGCGCGCCTGCTCCACAGCCAGTTCATCCACCAAACCTGTTCGGTGGCGCGATTTGAGCAGGTCGAACGTCTGCGCCTGCGCCTGCAGATTGCTCTCGGTCACGGTCAATCTTTGCTGGTATACGCGCAGTTCGACGTAGGTGCTGGCCACCGCTCCGGCCAGCGACACCCATACCGCTTGCGCAAGCGCTTCCTGCATCCACACGTCGTTGGCAGCCGCCTCGACCGCGCGGCGGGTGCCCCCGAACACGTCGAGTTCCCAGAATGCGTCGAGACCAACATGGAAGAAATCACTTTCTTGGGTCGGCATCCCCAGGGCACTCTCGGAGTTCGCCACGCCATAGCTGTGGCGCGCGGCGCTGTTTGCCCATGGCAGGAGGCGGGAGCGACTGCCCCCCAACCGCGCCTGCGCGGCCCTGACCCTGGCCCTGGCTTCCTTGAGGTCGGGCGAGTTCGCCAACGCCTCGCCAACGAGTCTGCAGAGAGTGGGGTCGTGGAAGCTCTCCCACCAGTTGGCCAGCAACTCGGTCGTGAGCACACTCGGCTGTTCAGACTTCCCGAGCAGGTCGGCATAATCCGGCTCAGGCAGAGCAAGCGCCTGGTGGTCGGGACCGACTGACAGACAGCCGGTCATGGCCACCGCCAGAACGACAAGAAGGAGGGGCGTCGCGGTCTTGATGGCTGGGATGCCCCCGAATCCGGTCCTGGCCTTGACCCCTTCGCGGAGACGCTGGAACAACACGTACAGTGCCGGAATGAGGATGATGCCGAAGATGGTCGCCGCGAGCATGCCCGAGAACACGGTGGTGCCAATGGCGCGCCGGCTATTGGCACCCGCGCCGGTGGCGAACACCATGGGCAGCGTGCCGAGGATGAAGGTGAATGCGGTCATCAGCACGGCCCGGAAGCGCTCGCTTGCCCCGGTCGAGGCCGCCTCGATGATGCCGCAGCCTGCCTCGCGCTGTTGCTTGGCAAACTCGATGATGAGGATCGCATTCTTGCTGGCGATACCCACCAGCATGATGGCCCCCAGCTGCGCGTACGTGCCCAGCGGCAGACCACAGACCGACAGCCCCAGCAATGCCCCCAGAATCGCCACGCTCAGGGAAAGAACCACGGGGATCGGGATGGTCCAGCTCTCGTACTGGGCAACCAGGAATAGGTACCCGAAAACCAAGGCCATCAGAATCAGGCCAGTGGCCTGGTTGCTCGTTCTCTTCTCCTGGTAGCTCATCCCTCCCCAATCGAAACCATACCCCTTGGGCAGCACCTCTTTCGCCACCCGCGTCATGGCGGCCATGGCCTGACCGGAGCTGACCATGGGCGCGTTGAGGGCTGTGATCTGGGCGCTGGGGAACAAGTTGTGCCGGTCCAGCGTGCGTGGTGCGAGGGCGGTGCGGGTGGTAACCAGGGCGGCCAGGGGAACCATGGCCCCGCTCATGCTCTTCACGTAGAGGCGCTTCACGTCACCGACATCGCCGCGGTACTTGGCTTCGGCCCGGATGAGCACCTGCTTGACCTGGCTGCCGATGTTGATGTCGTTCACGTACCGCTTGCCCAGATATGTCTGGAGCGTGCCAAAGATGCTGGCGACCGGGACACCGAGAGCCTGCGCCTTGTCGCGGTCGATGTCCAGCTGCAGTCGGGGCGTCCGGGCCGTGTAGGTGCTGAAGGCGAACATCAGCTCCGGGGTCTGGTTGAGTCGGGCCAGCAGCTTGCCCGTCACGGCTTCCAGTTCGAGGGGATCCGCGTCGCCCATGGCCTGCACCCGCATGTCCTGCCCGCCATTGGCCCCCATTCCCATGA
>Ga0307987_1001110_pt1 | contig 15138 bp, 10 predicted proteins | sample EllFjometagen181_FD_203157 | JGI IMG/M metagenome (GOLD analysis project Ga0307987, IMG submission 203157) | Marine microbial communities from Ellis Fjord, Antarctic Ocean - #181 | ecosystem: Environmental > Aquatic > Marine > Unclassified | place: Southern Ocean | collected 2014-10-08
TTATAAAGACCTGACTGGACTGTTTCAGGACTTTCTTCAAAATCTTCCAAAAGTTTTTCCTTGCTGCAGCTGAGCATCTCCATCTGGATATTCTGGCGAAAATCAGTTTTTTCCACGGCAAACCACAACCCCTGCCAGGCAGATTCCATTTTCTGAAAATCTTCATGGTGCAGAACCTCATTTACCTGGGCGCTCAACTTTTCATCAATCCGGGCAATGGCGACATCAATGATATTCTTGTCCAGGATTTCCACCGCAGTTCCTGTTGCCGTTATTTCACGGATCAAATGATCGATGGCAATGGCCAAACCGCCTCCTCTGGATAATTTCCCTTTAAGGACTTGATCCAGGTTAACAGTTTCTTCAGAAATTTCCATGTTGACCTTTTTCAGCAGATTATCCAGAACACTTCCTTTTTCCTGGATCTCCAGTTCCCCGGCAACCTTGCTCTTTTCTTCTTCTTGATTCGGCATATTTTAACTCCCTGCTCTGTTCAAATGGCTTTAAGATTTATTTTCGCCTGAAATCTTACGGATATCTGCCATAAGGCTTTCAGACAGATTTCTGTCCTTTAGGATAGCCTGCAGTTCCTTTCGAAATACCTTGTTATTGATCACCCTTGCTTTCAGGTCTTCAAGCAGTTCCCTTACCTTCACCAGGGCATGGAGTTCAGGTATCTTTTCCACGATGTTTTCCGGCCTGAAATCCTTGCGGCTTTTGAACGTAAGATCCATTGACAACTCTGCGTCATCCTCACCGCTCAACCGATCAGGAACATTGATTTTCATGCCAAGGTCCATACTTTCCATCACCGAGTCAAAATTGTCCTTGTCCACTGATATCTTTTTCATATCTTCAAGCTCAGTATCATTTTCCCGCATGGTAAAATCCCCAACAACAACGGTTCTCTGGGGGAGTTCCACCCTTTCCTTTGCACCGCCGGTATCTTTTACATATTTAATATTCACCCGTGATGCCGGTATTTCATTCTGAAAACTCTCTCCTGCCATAACTAGTTCTCCTTTATTCAACAAAATTTTATGGGGGCATAATGTCGGTCCCCTGAACCACCTAAAAAGTTACCGGAAAATACACCGACATGATCCTTCCCCTGCCAATTTACGCATATACATTTATTTGCCTGTCAGCTGATACCCCAGATCGTATCGCAGCACCTCTTCATGGATACCTCGCCACTTGTCCATGCTGACCCCTTTTCCTGCCCGGCGGTAAACCTTATCAAGTACCACACAAAGATTGTGGTAAAATCCCGCGTCCCATTGCCTCAAATGAATGCCGGATGATTGGCAGTAGAGATCTTCTAGGATCACCATGGCTTCTTTTATCCTGTTGTTTTTCAGGCAGAGCGTCCCTGCACAGAGTCTGCAGTAAAAAATACTGCGTTGATCTACAATTTTGTTTACATATTTTTGTAGCAGCGCCAGAGCCTTTCCCACGTCCTTTTTTCCTGTTTCATCTGCCTCGGCCAGAACCTGATTCAATTCATCGTCCATTGGGGAGTCAACAGGTCCCATTCTTTCAGAACCACCTGCTGCATCAGTTTCCAGCGAGTCAATGAGGATGGATGTCTCTTCGTCCGCAAAAGGGGTACCGTCTGCAAACTGCAACCCGGCAATTTTGGGAAAGCGGACCATCAGACCTGTAAGTTCACCCAATACGGCATTCCTGGCCCTGTCAAAAACTGAGCCTGACCGTTCCATGGCAAAAATAATACTCCGTTGCAGATCCAGCCACCAGATACCATAATCGGAAAATGCATTCTCACAGACCCGTATCGTCACCAGTGGATCCGGAGAATCAAAAATGTTTCTTACGGCAGTAATGGCCTCAGGCCGGGGGCCGGGTATAAAGGTTCTGCCCTCGGCATTTGCCGGCGGAAAGTTTTTAATCCCCTCCCATTTTGCAATTCTCATGACCCGGTAAGAAACCGGATCACTAAGATTTTTTCCCCGAAGTGCTCCGGCAACAGCACCCAATAATACCATCGGATCCTTTGTATTATCTGGTATTACGGATGCCGATTCGGGTGAAGGCACTTTTTCTTCAGTCTTTTTTTCATCTTCCCTGGAAATCTTTTGAGCCGCTTCTTTTTCAGATTGTTTCTTTTCATGCTTTACAGGAGAATTTTTTGGAGTCTGCTGATTCCCTACACGCTCTATAGCATAACTCCGATATCCACCCAGAACCTGAAGAAATTTTGAAAGGGAGGGGGGAGGAAGAAATGTTTCTGAAATCCACTCATTAATCTGTCTAAGCCGGTCGAACCCTGCAATCACCGATCCAGCATCCTCTGGGTTATTTTCAGGCGGAAAGGCCTCAATAAATTCGCTAAGGCGCATGTTCAGCCATTCAATGGCTGCAGATCTCATCTTTTGAGTTTTTGATTTGTTCTTGTTTTTGTTTTTGGGGAAATAATCAAAATGTTCAAGGATACCCATATATCCTTCAAGGCCTTTGTTCAACCCTTCGTAACCATTTGTTTTGAACAATCCCAGACAAAGGTAACCGGCAACATTCAAATCTTTGCTTATGTTAATCAGTACTTGTGTGCTGTTTTCTACCACCTTTTCCCAATCCGTCCCCCCCCCTGAGGTGATTTTGGAAATTTCTTCATGGGCCGCCATATATTCCGGCTCATACTTTGCATCAACGCCGTTCGGCTCTTCTTCTCCGATGGGGGCAAGACAGCTTTTCATAATTTCTTCAAGTGTCGGCATAATATAACTTCCTTAATTTGATTCCCTTGAGGTTTCCCGGCTTAGCCGGTCCCAGTTTTGAACCAATACCTCATGTGTGCATTCATTGTCAGCCAGCAAATGCATGTAATACGCCTTGATACCAGGAGCACCCAGTAAGATCGGCCATTGAGCGGAATAATCAAGACACAGATATCCTTCATCTCTGTCCTTTTGATTCACCTCGTTCAATCTTTTTTTTTCATTTTCCAGGTCCAGTTCCAGTACACGATTTCTTAACAGGTGATAACATTCGTCAATGGTTTCAATTTTGTCCACTTCTGAACGTAATGTATCCAGACGATCCCAGATCTTTACCAGTGTATCCCACCGAAACCAACTTTCCTGTTCATCCCAGGGAAATACCACAAAAATGGAAAACGGAAATTCCCTTAACCCATCGGAACTCTCTTCAATGAGCCCCACCACCAATGGAGACCGAGGGGAAGGGCAGAATGCAATGGGCCATCTACCGCCCGGGATGGACATGCCTCTCCGGCCAAAATTGTTTAAAAGCCATGTGCGCCAGGTGTTAGCTGTCTCATTTATCAGTACCGAAATATAGTCAGAGTATAGGGGAAGCTTCCCAAAAGCCTGCACTGTGTACTTATCTTTTCGTCCAAAAAATTTTTGCATATCAAACATTGTCTTCTCTTTATGCTGGTGTTGTCCTTAACCGCATATCTTTTTATTTACTTCATGTCTTTTTTATAACGTCTGTATTACAGGGGCCATATAATGTTGTCCGGAATATCTTCATCCCAGACAAATTTTATGGGAACCGGAATGAACGTCCTGTCATCAGGCTTCTTGATCCCAGACTGCAGGATATCCGGCAATTGAATTTCCATAATCCATTCATGATTCAGCCCCTTTCCTTCCCCCCTCAGGCCATTGTCAAGAATAAAGGCAGGCAGGGAAAAAGCCCCTCCTGAAATGGTTACTCCGGCCCCTGATGTTTTTTCCACATGGCGGGCTTCGATTCGGATTTCAGCTATGGATCTGGGATCCCAGCTGATCTCTTTTCGCTTGTGCCGGTTTCCACTGAACCTCAATTGAAATTGATTTCCGCTTTCATTTTTAAGCCCTTTGAACCGCAGGGAGGTAAACATACCTGCCGCCCTCTGAATACTTTCTCTGGAGTCATCCAGGATTACTTCAACCCGGTGTTTTTTCGGATTGCCCTGGGGATCAAATATAAAACTTTTCCAGGCAATACAGTTCAGGATAAATTCAACCTGAGAGTCATCAAGGCCGAATCGCTTTTCATTCATACCCTTAATCCGGGAAAGATGATACAGCCCCTCCAGCCTGTTCAATCCATTTGATTCCGAGAAGTAAAAATCATGAAGGTCCTTGAGGGTTACCATTTGAAAATTATGGCCTGCTATCATATCTCCCTGATCCCAGCTACCGGTAGAACCAAATGGGAAACGGTTACCCATAACGGATTGCCAGTTTGATATAAAGGTGTCCCAATCCCTTGAAAACTGTTTGTCAAGATGGCCTCTCAGCAGTTTTTTTGCCTGTTTTTCTATGGAAGCCAGACGGTAAGTGAGCGTCTCTCCTCTTACGCGACTGTCTCGCCAGACCCGTTCTTTAAATCCGCTCAGCGCATCAAGCATTGCCCCTGAGCCATCTCCCTGATCACGGGTTTCCTGACTCCGTACACCTTCTATAAAATCAATCTGGCTTTGATCAAGGGCACCAAGATATCCGGGATTCGTATAGAGATATATGGCCTGCCTGACCCTGAGCTCTAATTTTTTAAAGTCCGAGGGGAATCTAAAAGCGGTACCGGAATCTTCCACAGCTTTTTTAATTTGATCCAATCCGTCAATGGAAACATTGGTCAAAAATGAACTGAGGGGCCGGGCGCCTGGATCCAGAAACAGTCCCTGCATCGAAAGCACCTTGTCCCTGAACGTTTTCCATGTTTTTGCCCTGCGGATCAGCTGCCCGGGATCATGGGCCTCTATGGCCCCTGACCAGTATTTCATAAGTTGATATTGGGCATTTGCCACCCTGGTGCCCATGCCTGCTCTGATAGACGCAAGATCCTGATTTTGTGGATGTTTTGATTTAAGCCAATGGTATAATCCATCTAAGATTCGATGCTTTTGGAGAATCCATCCGGTTCGAACCTTCTGGGGCGATTCCCCTCCGATCCGGCCACCGCCCAGGGCCGATTGGGAACTGAAAACAACAGATATCGCTTCCTTTACTGCATCACGGTCAGCCTCCCATATCATGGAACGAAGATATACTGAAAAATCTTCAAGCAGACGATCCTTCTCCCATCCCATGGCCGTCACAGGCGTCAGTGCATTCTCGATTTCCGCTTCAATTGTTTCGGCTGTTTTATTCCACTCGAGGCTCCAGATATTCAGAAGGCTGATGGGGTCTTCAGTCTCTCGATTAATCCGGTTTTTCTTTTCCGGGTCAAAAAACGGTTCAATAAGCGCGATTCGATCAAGTGCATCCTGAATGAGCTTCAGCTGCTCGCTGATCTGCCCCTTCTCAGAAAGAATATGATCATTTTGTCCAAGCCACCTTGGCCATTCAATGGTTACTTTCCGGGATAAGCTGTTACATACACCGGCATGTCGTTTCAAGGTTTCAGATACGGTTCCTAATCCCTTACTTAATAAAAAATCATAGCATGTCTCACATTTTTCCGGAATGGTCTCAGGCCAGATAAAATGCCCTGACTCTTCAGACGTCAAAGCCAGTGTGAATTCCTTGAACCCTTCAATTTTATTTTTATAATGGTTCCCTGTTATGGTTTCATCGGGTTTTACAGCCAGGATAGCCAGGTATGCTCGCTCTATATCAGCCACCTGTTTTTTCAACTGCAGCCATTCAGCTGTGCCATATGTATTCCAATAATTTCGCAGTTTGCTCAGCCCCCGCAAAAGGTTAAAAAAGAGTTCATTTCTGATCGGGGCATCCTTGACCAAAGTCCGGGCCATGAACCGGCCGGCAAAATCTCCATAAGGATATCCCTCCAGCGCCTTGACAATTCCGAGCCGCTGAGCTTCAGTCAACCGGCTTTCGGGTCCTGAATTAATATTAATTAAGGGATCAATGGAAATGCTGTTTGCAGACTTGCCGCCAAGAACCTCCATTATTGCTCCCATTGCGGCAAGAAAAACTTCTTCATCCTGATTGGTTTTCAGAGTCCACGATCCGGAAAGATGCTCTCCGGAAAGGACCATGCTCATCAGGATGAGTTCCTTTTCCACAAGCGCATCCTGAATTTGCCCGATATTTTTCACCAGTTGATTTTCCCTGCCTTTCAGGAAGAGTTTAACACCTGACCCGGCCAGTTCATTGCGGCCCTTTTCCAAGGTTTGAAAAATGGTGAGTACCTTATCGAGCCTTTCTTCCGAAAAGCTGCGGTCTTCAGACATCAATAATTGTCCTACATTTTTCACCTCCTCATTCAAGGGGGTAACGATTCCGTTCAAGGATTTATATCCGGGATATAAAATGCATCCCATTCCCAGGAAAAAAATCAGCGCCAGACCGGCAGCCATGAACCGGGAGATGATCTCCCTGCGTTTTGCTCGACCGGACCGTTTCACGTGCCCGCGTTCACGGAACACCTTGTTGTAAAATTCTGTAATAAAATAAGAACGTGACTTAAGGAAAGAGCCTGCGAATTCATTCATGAGATTGGATCGACTGTCTTCTTGCCCCCCCATGAGTGCATTGGCAATGGTCTTTCCTTCCTGAAGCCCGCTGCTGAAGAAACATCCGCGCCATAAAAACGGTGTGTGATAGGGGTCCTCGGCAAAAATCAATCCAAGGTACCGGCCGAGGTTTTCTCTAATTTGCTCGAACTGACTGGGAAAGGCATAGACACCATCCGAATCGACTCCCGGTTTCATTTCTTTAAGACGTCTGAAAGACCAATATCGAAACCGATTTATCAAATGATCAAATTCATTTGAAAATTCCCTTGCATCAAAGGAAATTGCCGCAATTTTTTTGCGGTTCCAGCCCAATACCTGGGCACGCTCCCTTGTAGATAAAGAGTCGCAGAATTCAGCAAATCCATGCACAAGATCAAGCTTGGAAATCATGATATATATGGGAAATTCCACCTTTAAGACGGTACTCAGTTCCTGAAGTTTTTCACGTATCTTGTATGCTTTATCTTGAATCTCTTTAGACGGATCCCTGAGAAGTGAATCAGCCGGGATTGTTACAATTACCCCGTTAATCGGACATAAAGGCCGATGTTTTGTCAACAGATGGAGGAATGCCTGCCATTCCTTTGAGTCAGGAGCCGAATCCACCGGCATGGTGAAACGGCCTGCCGTATCGACGATCACGGCTTCGCTGGTAAACCACCAATCACAGTTTACAGTTCCTCCGGCTCCTGGAACCGCACCCTTGCCCATGAAAAAATCCAGCCCGGACTCGGCCAGGGTTGTGGTTTTGCCTGAACGTGGTTCTCCAATCAATAGAATCCAGGGCAACTGATACAGGTCGACGTTGGAATTTTTCAAGGTCTTAATGGCCTCAGTCCAACGCTTGTTCAAATCGTTTACGGCAATCTTTTCTTCCTGGCGTCGATGCTGCCTGTTGTTCGATTCCTGGCTGAGCGCACCCTCCATTTTCTCTTTCCGGCGTTTTTCCCGGAACCGCCAGATTAGATACACGACCCCGAGTAAAAGGAAGATCAGTACGACACCGCCCATGGCCAAGATTAGATATGTTTTGCCCATTTTGCCGCCCATGCGGAACAACAGGCTCATTAATAATCCGACCCCCAGAGCACCGCCCAGAAGTATTGCCCCTCCACTTTTAAAAGCATTGAGCAAAAATTTTGGCAACATGTTCATCAATTAACTCTCCCCAAACTCATATCCAAAGCCCACTGCAGATATCACTGACAACACCTGCAATTTCTTTCCATATCAACTGACTGGTTATAAAATAAAGACTCAGCGTCACAATAAAAACGATCCCCAGTGTCCAAAGCCCAAACATCCTGGACACAGGAGAGCTGATTCCAGGATCGACCCTCTCAGCCCCTGGGGACAGCCGTCTTTCATCATCTGGAAGCCTGAACCTGAACCTTGAGTATAGATTTTCACGGGTTCTGAGCGGAGCTTCATCATTACCGAATTTACCCCTAAACCCCAGGGACAGGCAGGTGTAAAAAAGCTCTGCCAGTTCATCATCCACCATCCCTTCTCTCTCAAGTTTTTCATAAAATTGTTCCCCCCCAAGACGGGAATTGAAGAGTTCCAATTCCAGTAAATCTTCAAACCACTGGTCGACATAGGCCCATCCCGAATCCAAGATAACTTCATCCGTAAAATAAACAAGAATATGCTTTACTGTTTCTATCTTGTTATGCAGTTCCGGTACTAACCTCATACCCGATTCCATTGTTTCAAGGCTCTTCAGGATTGTACTGCGCAGGTATCCCGGGTCGATTTCCTCGCCGGACTTTATCCTGACACGGAACCCGATCAGGAGATCAATGACAGGCTCTGCCTTCTCCATCAATTGTCTGTTCATTTATGCAGTACCCTTTCGAAGATATACATAAAGACTCATTCCGCCGATATCCTCTACCAATATACCGTCTATTACCAGCATCATATCCCGATTCAGGTCTTCCCAGAAATCTGACTTACGCGAAAAATCAAGCTGATAATAATGCAACCCGTTCCGATCGGGAAGGCCGGAAGGGATACGGCGGATTCTCCTGCAACCAATTCCCTGGGTTCGCATCCGCTTGATATCCTGCATCCTTGAAGGCGGGCCAATTTTTACATTAAAATGGCTTAGCATTTTGTCTACGTGATCATCGGAATGATCTGCTGTGATACAAAGATAAAAGGTTGATACTTCATTGGCTTCTTTATGCATCCATTTTTTATCAAGCCGGCACCTGTGGCCCCCTTTGCTGAACTCAAATGCCCGCTCGTCATAATCCACTGCCACATCCCCTTCAATCATCCCCTCAATGTCTCCGATAAGCTTATTCATCAGCTGTCCTGCATTATCATGGTCATAATCGGGAATGATCAGGGGGGTTTCAGGGGAGAGCGCCACGAGGTTCCCTGCCAGACGGATTAACTCAAGGTAAACCTGAAAAGGATGGGTTTGACCGCTGATTACCAATTGTTTCAATACCAGGCCGAAGCTACCGGTTACCTGGAGCCTGAGCAGATACGTTACAACTTTCTCCGGATTGGAGATTAGGACAATTCGCCTGGTCGCCAGTTCTTTTTGAAGAAAAGCCGCCTGATTGTTCAGTTTGACCACCATATTCCGGATCCGTTCCATGAGGAATCCCGATGCACCTATATTTAAAAAAGCGGAAGAAACATCCCCATTAAATTCAGGCCGGTTTGATGCAGATAAGGAGAGTTCCCCGATCTTCATAGCCTCATACTGATCTCCCGGTGTCGATCCAATGAAAATCCTCACATTCCACAGCCGGGCTTGAACCGTTTTTTCGTTCTCTCCCGTATTCTCATCATACACCTGTGTTTCACGGATCACATGTGTGCGAACCGCCCCGGTATTGTCTTCTCCCAATTCATGGACAATGGGCAGATGAGGTTCGGGACGCCTGATACCGACCCATACAGCCATGCTGTCGTTACCTTTGGAATGGAGATCCTCAAAAGACCGTTCCTCTGCATAAGCGTTTTCCGGCAGATTGATCCAGGTACCGTCCTTAAGCCTGAACCTGCCACTATCAATTTTTATACGGTATCCTGAAAGGGCTATCTGATTTATTTTTAAATCCGATACACCCCACCAAAAATCCTGGGAGGCCTGAATTTTCTCCAGGTCTTCAACTGCCCGTTGCCGGTCTCCCATCTGAAAATGATGGGGTTGCATAAACATGCCCTCATACCAATGGACCCTGGATGCCCTGTTGTCATGCTCAGTTTTCACTGCAACATCTCCATTTTTGTTTCACCCAATCGGATATTGTATGTTTTGGAAAAACCAATGGACTCAGGATTGATCACCACCTGCTGCCCCATCCGTTCATTGTTGCGGTCATAATCCACGTAAATGATAATACGCTGGGTATTTTCGGACAGATTGACAGAAATTTCCCTGACCTTTTCACCGGAAACTGCCAGTTTATGGATCTGCTCCCCGGACAGTCGGTCACGAAGGGGATCTACGAACCATGCATCCGGCCCGATACCCAGCACCATGGAGGCCAATTGCTCATCACCCGCTATTATATCTACGGGCAACAGAACACCGTCATTAACATTTTCAACCGGCTCAAGAGAAACCACCACCGTTGTCACCCTGAGCATTTTTTTTACCTTTTGTTTTATGGAGCACCCGCCCAACACCATTACAAATATCAGGAGCAAGGCTCCAAAACACCTCAATTTCATGGTCTCTTCCTTTCTTTTTAAAGCTAAAAATTATCATTAAAAACGAGCCTGGTCCTGATTAACCCTGGCGATGTTTTCCCTGATTTTTTCACGAACGATTTCCTCTCCCAAGCCCTCACTTTCCAACCTGGTCAAGGTAGAATAAATTGTATTGACCACCTTTTGCATCCCTTTGTTTTTAGATCTGAAAAGGTTGCCCCCCCCATACTCTCTGGTATCATCCATTGAATCCTCCAGGCGGCTGCAAATCCGTTTCCCATAATCACCATATCCGGCCTGTTGTCCTGCAAGAATGGCTGCCAGACATTGATACATAAGGTTCAGGTATTGATGTTCCAGATCCCTGTCACCACTTTTTATAATTTGCGAAAGCGTCATGTTAAAACCTGGCAGACAATTATCTGCCTTTCCGGACATCAAAACTTTGGCGTCCTTGAGAAAACCAAAGATCAACTGTTCCATCCGCAGACTGAATTTGAAAATTTCCGTGTCTGGGGCCGACCCTGTTTCACAGGATATCAGCTCGTCGGAAAAATTGAGGGTCTCTCTTTTTTCTGGTGTCACAGCCTCTTGCGGTCGAGAAGATGATTCAATTAGAGGCGATTCCCGGCAAGGTTCTTTAAAATTCTTTTTAAAAGCGACTTCCAGGGCCTTGCGTCCCTCTTTATCCCTTTTCATGTATAATGCCACAAGACTGCGCCCTTCTTTCCTGATACCGTCGTACAAATGCTGTTCGCCCAAAACACCATCATCTGACGATTCCATACCCAAACGCATCACCTGCCATAACCGTGGAGAAACGGTCAGGCATCCGTTAACCAATCTGTAATCAGGAACAAAAGAGAACATTGAGGATAACCAGGTTCCCAGAATATCGAAGCCTGCAGGAGAAACGATTTTATCAAGAAGGGAGGGAACTTTTCCTGAATTCAAAACAGCGGCCAATTCTCTTGTAAAAACACCCACATCACAAAAGGCCCCGTTTTCAATCCCCTTGTTATAAATCCTTTCCCACACCTCCTCCAAAGATGGCGTCATGGAATACACTTCCCTGGGATCCTTCAACATTTCGTTTGTAATAACAGAAGAATTTTTCAAGTGTGCAGCCCGTATCATACGGATCACCGTAGTGCCGATGAGAAAAGGCTGGTTTTCTTCCAAGGGGACACTTCGGTTGACTTCCAGTCTACTGTTCCGGTAATAGGTGCCATTTAGACTGTTCAGGTCCCGGAGACACCAGACCCCACCTTCTGATATGATTTGCGCATGCCGTCCGGACGACATATTATCAAATGTGATTGAAAGGGTATTCCCGACATTTCGTCCAATGGTCACCTCATTGGAAAGTTCACAGAGCAGGCCGTCCATGGGGCCGCCCACAACCTCAATAATAATGCTGTCCGTCATTACAGATCACATCCGTCAATCTGTTCCGCCATTTCTTTTGCCTTTGCATAATATGGATCTGAAGATGGAATAAGTCTAAGATAATCGCAGGCATCTTCCTTGTTACCCAGTTGCAGGTTTTGCCGGGCTTCATCCAAATAATTTCCATACAGATCATTAATCCTTGACTTTTGTTGGATCGTATTATCTTGCTGTGTCGATATTACCAACTCAGATTTGGGCTTAGGCGGCGGTTGAATTTCGGCCGGCCTGTCGCCATACGTTCTGAACATTGTATTCCAGATAAAGAAGCCGCCAACGCATATCAGAACGCCACAAAGCCCGATCCCTATCAAAAGAGGAAACATCCCTTTTTTGCTGCTTTTATCAATTCCATCGTCAAAAACAGGTCCACGATAATCCTGTCCCTTGTTATACGGGCTTGGCGTATGAGATTCAGACGGATACTGTTCAAAAGGAGCAGGAGGCTTTTCCGGCTGATGTGGAGGCCGCATTTCATGATTTTCATTGTCTATTCCTTTATGGGCGGCTCCAGGTTGTCTCTCGCCCCGGGGTTGAATTGGCTCTCCCTGCGGGGAAGAGAATCCGTAGGACGCTGAATCCGAACCCTTTTGTCCAGGCCAGCCTGTTGCCGGTGCCGAACCATGATCAGGAGTAGAAAATGATTGACCAAGATTGGGGCCCAATGGGGGCTGAATCGGATTGCCCCTAGGCCGCATGGCGGAGTTGACAAGGATGGTGGCATCCTCGTCAACTTCTTCTTCAAAACAAATCCTGCAGTGCAGGTCACCCAGGGTGAATTCTGTCGGCACAACAATATCAATGTTTCTGTCCTTGTAGGCCAATCCATTGAGTGTCAGTCCGTTGAGTCCTTTGATTTCGACCACCACATTATTGGAATTTCTGATCAGAACCAGGTGGCCCCGGCTGATGGTTTTATCTCCAATGGCAAGGTCCTGGTCTGGGTCTCTACCTATTTTTACAACCTGTCCTTCGGGCAACAGGATTCTTTTATCCGGCATGTTTTCAACTTCGAACCATACTTTCCGGTAACCCTGTGCAGCCGGTGCTTTTGCACCGTGATACCCGGACGAGGGCCTCACAATCGTCTCGTCCCCAAAATAATCTTCGTTCATCTTAAGTCCTACTCCCTGTAAACCGTCTTTATGAAAAAATATCTTGCTGGTTTTTGAGGTTACTTGTCCGGTTGAATATTATTTTGTTCAGGTGCGATCATCTCCATCAATTTTTCAAAATTATTTATCGAAAACAAATGTGCATAAATTGATTCCAGTGCACCTGATGCCATCAATTTTTTAATCTGTTCCGGTTCAAGATCCCTTAAACGAGCGCGGCTGACAACCATAAAATCACTTAATGAAAAGGTTTCTCCACTATTCAGATCAACCCTGGCACTCATTGGTTCCAGAATATCCAGGCTGTCAATCTCCTTGCAAAAATCCAAGCTCATCTGAGACTGTCCCTGGAAGCCCTTCAGGAAATCGATGGCACTTTTCAGGACAGGTGCCGGTTCACCCTTTTCGTTAAAGAGGTTCTCACCGATCTTTTCCTGGTTGAATCCATTGAAACTTTCATCAATACACACCGTCAATTCACCATCACCATCAGAGGCAGGGATAAAAGGATACCGCCTTATATATGCCGGAACATAATTGGCACGCCATTCACCATCATCCGATACAAACAGATTCTCCCGGTCTCTGAATCCAAGAACGGCAACTGTAAAGAGTTTATCCTCATGTTTGACAAAAACGATGGGATATTCATGGACAGCCTTGACAAATTCCGCCGTCATCAGGAAACACGAATTGGTATTGCGTGCAAAATCATATCCATTAACCGGTTCAACATACCAGTCACAGTGTCGGTTTTTGTTCAACGCCCTGACCTTTTGATACAAACTCACTTCTGCCATACAAATAACCTTCCTATATTAAATTTTTCAAAACTCACGTTAAATCAACATTTGGCAATAAGAACCAGCTCTTTTACAGGCCATAAATATTTCAACTATATTGCCGAAGCGATGCCGTTCCACAATAGCTCAAGGGTACTTTTTCCTTTTTGGAAAAGCCTGCTGAACATCGGGATCTGCTGCTGATCAACCCCACCGTATTCATCAGATTCTTCCTGCTGGTCCAAAGGTAGCATGAGGGTAGGAGAGGCTTCGCCGTAAAGCGGAACATCTTCAAAAAGTGCAGGATCAACATAGCCTGAAAGCTGAACGTTTTTCAACCCGGATTCCCTGGTTGCCTGGTTCATGGCATCGGTGCCCCTCAACACTCCTCGGAGGATCGTCAGGTTATTAGTGTTACCTTCAATGTACAATATATCGGCACCAGTGTAAATTTTACCCTGGGCAAATTCCAGTTCCAGCTTAGCATTGGGCTCACCGATTTGCCCGCCAGCATAAATCTCGACATTTCCACTGGATCCTGTCAGTTTGACACCCTGGTTAGAATTTGCGCTCCTAACATTTCCGGATGCAAAATTATTGGGGTCACCCTCGTAAATACTCTTATTTATATAGATACTGCTGCTTGAAACGATATCGCCACCTAAGATGACATCTCCAACGGCCGTATCAATGGAGACATCCCCACCGGCATTAATGGCGGAAGCTGTCGTTACATTGCCTGTGGCTTCTATATCCACTAAACCGGTTACCGTGCCGGGTAATGTGATCTTAAAATTCCCTCCGGAGTTGCCGGCTTTAAGATTCCCGGTAATCCCTGATGTTACTTCCAAATCTGCGGCTTGAACCTCAAGCTGTCCGCCTCCGCCAAATGATTCGGCTTTAACGGCTGAACTTATACCAGTTTTGATGGTCAGGTCATATTTGAATGGAGTTCCATCCACTGTACCCAAATTGACATTCGCACCGGCAGGCGCATTACCGTCATTTGTTGTATCTATGGTGGTATCCGAACCGAGTGTGATGGCGGCAAAATCAGCCTGGTCTGAAGAGGTGCGGACATTTCCTGCCAGGGAGACTGTCCCTCCAACACCTGTGGTATCCACACCGCCGTTAAACAGGGCCACATCATCCGTTCCGTCACCAACGGTCAGATTGCCGATGGCGGCAAACGTCACGTCATTGGCTATGGTCAGGTCTTCATCAAACTGCAGGTTGTATAAATTGGCCGTGGTTGTCAAAGTGTCGGCAACTACATTGCCCTGGAATTGGACTGTCTGGCCGTCCTCGGTGTCTGAGATATCAAGGGTGGTGACTGTCACTGCCGAGCTGAATGTTGCACCATTGCTGTTGGTTATATCAAGGGTGGTTACCCCATCGACAATACCGGTTACGCCTATGGTTCCTCCGGTACCGCTGTCCAGCGTCAGGCTGCCCGGACCCGTTACATCCCCGGCAAATTGTATGTCGCCGCCACCGGTGCTCAGGGCTACATCACTCGCCAGGGTCGTATCATCAGTAAAGGTGATGTCATCACCTGTAGTGGTTATGTCGCCTGCTGTCGAGACCGTTCCGCCACCGTCCTGCAAGAACAGTCCGCCAAGGGTCATATCCGCTGCTGCGGCTATACTCAATGCCCCGG
>Ga0307987_1001111_pt1 | contig 15132 bp, 11 predicted proteins | sample EllFjometagen181_FD_203157 | JGI IMG/M metagenome (GOLD analysis project Ga0307987, IMG submission 203157) | Marine microbial communities from Ellis Fjord, Antarctic Ocean - #181 | ecosystem: Environmental > Aquatic > Marine > Unclassified | place: Southern Ocean | collected 2014-10-08
GAGATCAAGGGATTCAGGGGGAGACTGGGGATAAAGGTGACAAACCGGCCCACGGTTGGTCCGGTACTTCTCTTGAATTCGAGGACCCAGATGGCTCTCCAGGTGGGTTTGTTGACCTTAAAGGTGAGCAGGGGATACAAGGACTCAAGGGTGATAAGCCAGCTCACGCATGGACAGGGACTGATCTTGCCTTTGAAGACCCGGCAGGTGTAATGGGTACGCCTGTTGCCCTCAAGGGTGACCAGGGAATCCAAGGACTCAAAGGAGATAAGCCTGCCCATATCTGGATCGGTACGAGTGTAGTGTTTGAGAACCCCGATGGTACTCCTGGGACCTCAGTTGATCTTAAAGGTGATCAAGGTGAGTCCTTTACTGTTGATTCTTCTGGCTTTTTCGCTACAAGGTCAGCTTTTGACGAAGAGCTTGCAGGCTTCTCTTTCTTGGCAACCGATACAACAAATCTGTATCTCAAAAATACTGATACATCCGGCGATTGGTCTGCTGCTATCCCATTTGGGAAGGGAGAACCTGGTATTCAGGGTATTCAGGGTATTCAGGGTATTCAGGGTATTCAGGGTGTAGCCGGTGCAGACACGTCATTTATAAATTCATTAATATTCGGAGGATAGTATGAGCGATATTCTTAAATCGGCTGGATATTCCATGCCTACCGTAACAGGGGTGCTGCATATAGCTCCTGCTGCAACAACAGTGATCATCCTATCTGGAGCTGTGCATAATCCCACAGCAGCGACGGTACAGGTCACTGTCACAATAACAAAGAACGGTGGTGGTGCAGTTATATTGGCCAGTGCGGTTGATATTGCCGCTGGTGGCTTCTTTGACTTGCCCGGAAAACTAATCCTGGAATCCGAAGATACTCTTGATGGATTTTGTTCGGTCGCAGGATGCACTATTGGTCTTAATTTCGATAACCATGACGATGTTGCAGCCAGTGTTTCAATTGCTCAACAGGCCGCGATCGATGCGATTGGCTATAGAGATACTTCCGTGGCCGGTGCGGTTGCCTCCGCAGCCAGTGCCAGTGGAGCTGCCACCAGTGCCAGTGGAGCTGCCACCAGTGCTGCAGAGGCAGCGGCCAGCGCGACCGTTGCAATCGGTGGAGACATAGAAACACCATCAATCACATCTCCAACAACTGGAGCCACAGGAACATCTGCTGCCCCAGCAGTAACAGGGACTCAATTCCGATCACTATATGGTTACGCTCAAGCAGACGCACAAATTCAAATAGCTGAATTATCTGATTTTGTTTCAACAACTATCGACACAGTTACTGGGACTGCTGTTTCGTTTTTTGGTGTTACTGGACTTGCTGTTAATACTCTGTATTATTGCAGAATAAGATATAAAGATTTAGCGCTAAGATGGAGTGAATGGTCTTCAACGATATCATTTACAACCGCAAGTATATACATTGACACTCCTGTAAATGTGAGCCCTGCAAGTCTTGAAGCTAATGTGGCAAAAGCCCCGGCACTATCCTCTGATGCCTTTGAATGTATTAATGGATCTGATACCCACTTAAATTCTGATTGGGAAATATACTCAGATGTCAGTCTTTCAACTTTGGTGTGGTCAAGCTATGACGATACTTCAAATAAAATTACTATAGATGTCCCTGAAGGTGAGTTATCCAGTGGGACAACAGACTATTGGTGGAGATGCCTTCATACAGGGACAACATACGGTGATAGTGCCTGGAGTACGGCAACGAAATTCACTACCAAAGATTCATTTAGTATTATCTATGGTATTGCAAAGGTCTCCAGCGGTGGCGGGTCTGGCACATGGCAACTGATCAATGAATTCGGGAATGACATCACGAAAACAACCACAGATTTCAATAATCACCCGGTTTGGGGAGGTCTTGGACCCGTTACGATTGACAGTCAATCCATGGTCAAGATCCCAAAATTTTACATTAAGGTTGGAACACTTGCCAGTGGCGATCAAGTTGGAAAGAAAGCATGGCTTGTCTCAGATTCTCCAGCTGCAGGTTTCACTCTAGATCCCGCCTTTATGGACGGCGGCGTTGAGATTGATCAGTTCTATTATGGTGCTTATGAAGCCACGAACGATGGCGGGACAAAGGCTGGGTCAGTTGCCGGCGTCTTGCCGTTGGTATCTATCGATTTTCCGACTATGCAAACCCGGTGTAATGCCAGGAACACTGGCGGGGTGGATGGATTTTCAATGGTGAATATCCATCAATTATCTGCCGTGCAAACGCTGTTGATGATTGAGAACGGCGGGCCTGATGTTCAGAGTACAATTGGTATCGGTAATACGGCTTCTTCTGCTGCCGTGAATACCGGATCTTCCAACGCTGTTTGGCGAGGTATTCATGAGCTGTGGGGAAATGTTTATTGCGGAGTTGACGGTGTGCAGTGGGACACAAATAACCAAGTAAAAATATTTGATCAAAACGGCAATGGAACTTACGTATCTACAGGGGTAACCGCTTCCGCCACTGATGGCTGGACTACAGGGATGCACGATGACGCAGGCACAGGGTATGATCTTGGTACATCATTTCTTGGAGAAACATTCGACAGTACAGAAACCAATGGTTCTTTCGGGGATTACCAATATTCTCCGGATCTGACTGAAGACAATGTTTGTTATCACGGCGGCTATTGGAGCTTTGGCTCTCTCGCAGGTTTGTTCTGCCTGCTCTTGTGCTACGACGCTTCGTATTTGGTCACGCTCCTCGGTTCCCGCCTGGCAAAGGTGTAAACTGAGTACTGGTTGCTGTGTACTGATTTGGGGGGCGGTAGCCCCGATTAAAGGGAAAAAGAATTTATGAGTTTAGAGAATTTAATAATTTTAACGAAATTGGAAGAGCTTGACGCCTATTCTCATACAGCGATTATCCAGTTCCCAAAGTATGAGAAATTTGTCCTCTGCGCAGAAGTCAGGCAAACTTTGAATTCCTTAATCAGGCTTACTGTCAGGACGGCAAAAAGGTATTACAAGAAAACCACCTTGCAAGATCTTGATATTGAAATTGAATATCTCAGGAGCTTGGTCAGAAAAGCACATAGATTGAAATATATAAACACAAGGAAATATGAAATATGGATTAAACACGTCAATGAAATAGGCAAAATGGCAGGAGGTTGGATAAACTCCAGCAAACAATAGACAGGGTGATTGCTTAATACGGCGGCAATTGGAGCAATGGCTCTAACGCAGGTTTGTTCAACCTGAACTTGAACAACGACGCTTCGAATTTGAACACGAACAACGGTTCCCGCCTGGCAAATTATACAGCCAGAAGGTGAAATCTTACGGGATTACATCCAGTGCATTTTCTTTGGGGCGATCATCCTTCCCTCCGGCAAAGATCCGGAACGGAAAAGATAAAAACAAGGCCGTGCGGCAAGTAAGCTCAAGCCGAACGTGGCACGGCCACTTTAAAAAGAAGAAATAGAATATGTCAAAAACGTACAACAACTTGTGGGCAGGAATCATAGAATGGGAAAACCTTTATTCTGCATATTTGGAAGCCAAGAGAAAGAAGCGGTACAAAGCAGGTGTGTTGCGGTTTGGGGCAAACCTGGAGGAAAATATCACCAATATACAAAACCATTTGATCTGGGAATCATGGAGGCCATCGAAATGGAAAGAGTTTATGATTTACGAACCTAAACAACGACTCATTCAGGCACCCCCGTTTAAAGACCGGGTGGTTCACCACGCCCTGGCGGACGCGATAGGACCACTATTTGAAAAAAAGTTCATTTTTGACTCATACGCCTGCAGGCGCGGAAAAGGTTTCCATCAAGCAGCAAAGCGAGTTCAAACATTTTTGTGCAAAGCGTACGTTAACAGGAAAACGACCTATGTGTTAAAGGCGGATATCTCAAAGTATTTCCATTCAATTGACCACAATGCTCTGTTAATGATTCTTCGCCGGACCATTAAAGACAAGCGGGTCTTGAACCTAAATGAGCGCATTATTCGAGACGCGGAATTTGATGAGTGTGGCATTCCTCTCGGTTCCCTGACAAGCCAAATCTACGCAAATATCTACCTTGACCAGTTAGACCATTATGTCAAAGACGATCTTGGGGTCAAATACTTTGCGCGTTATATGGATGATTTCATCATTGTCTGTAATGACAAAAAAGAGCTGTGGAAGTTATTGTCGAAGATTGAAAGATTCTTAACCAATAATCTCAAGTTAACTCTGAACCCTAAAACTGCAATATTCCAGGCTGCAAGAGGTGTAGATTTTTGCGGGTATAGGATCTGGCGGGACCATATCTTACCAAGAAAGAGAAACATTCGAAGAGCCAGACGGCATTTTGCCATGCTCGCGAGAATGTATTCAAAAAGAGAGGTCTCTCTTGAATCAGTGAGGGCCAGTATTATGAGCTTTTTAGGGTATGTAAAGCATTGCGACAGCTACATAACAACCCGAAATATCTTAAGCGAAACAATTTTAAGGGGGCAATAAGATGAATATTGATACAAACATTCAGATCCCAGGGATCAGAGGTGCGCAGGATCTCGACTACACCCTACCAGGTAGTGACCAGCCAAGGCGGGTTAAAGTGTATCTCGTGCCGGAAGCGGTGAGCGCAGATATGTATTACATCTCAATTACAATGCCGGGAGGAACAGAAGATATTCCACCATGTAAAGGGAAAGATACCTTGCTATTAGTTGACTACGATCTGTCAGATACCGGAGAAGCAACAATCAATTTCATCAACGAGGAGATCCAAAATGCCTAAGATTGAAATAGCGCGGGCGAAAATGCCCAAAGTCGCATTGAAAGAACTCTTCCTGTCCAAAATGGTTAAACCGCTGGTGGATACAGGACTGGGATTCTCTGTTGATGGTGGTAGGGACAACCTCCAGGATTTTCAGAGTGGTTTAGCATTGAATGTGTTGATTGTCCGAGACTCCACAAACACAATGCACACCGTAACAACGGCGGAAATGTATCAGATAATCACAGCTATTCAAACAAACGGTATGGTTTTATATCAGCGCAAATGGGAGCTTGAGGCATTGATTGACAGTGACCCAGATACTGATATCACCACTGGATGGCCAACTACTGCGTAACCTATGGTATACTATACGTGAGCAAGGGATTATATGTCTAAAACTATCACATTATTTGCAGACAATCTCAAAGAGGCAGGGAATTCCTTAGTGCTTAGCAATAGGAGCTCCCTGCCCATTGAAATTTCAGCTATAAAAGTCCTGTCTTCTGAGGTAGCTGGTAAGATTACAGGGATGAAAGACACTACCGGCACCCTGGGGGATATTGCAGTTAACTCTGGCTCTGTTAATGTTTATGCAGAGCAATACGCAGATGCTATTACCGCCTTGGCGGAAGAAATCACCAAGGCTTATGCTGATAGTATTGTGACCATGGAAGAAGAACGGGCAATAGCTGATGCTACGGCTAAGGCTGACGAAGCAGAGAGGTTAGCAGGCCTGACGGCAGAAGCAGCTAAAGAAGCTTGGAGTGCGGAAGGCGCCACAGATGACTCAGATATTCGCAGCACCAACCCCCTTGAATTGACCAAAATTGATGCAGGGAAAATTGCATTAAGTTCCCGGTTACAGATAGGCAATTTAGATGGTGTGTCCTCCTTTATGTTTGCTGATTCTGGTGAGTTAGAGTTTTTCTACTGGGATGGTACGACCCATATTCCTTACAAGGGAGTACGGAGGTATGTTGGAGGTACTGCCCAAAATAACAAAGTGGTCAATATCCCTGGGCTTTTTATGTCAACACCTTTAGTTATGGTATCCCCTCATCAAATGGTTTCTTCTGTAGGGGCATACTCTGGGTTGGATCAAACACAGAGATGTCAGGTTTTAAGTTTAGAAGAGTATGCCACATACAAATGGAGATTTACAGCGAGAGCCGATATTGTAGCAGGAACAGGTACAGACACTTTAGCTATCCCGGAGGTAAGCGGAGGAGCCTTTGTTTCTAAGAGTTTCAGTGGCTATGGATGGGTATACACTATAAAGACTGATTGTTCAACGCCCCTAAACACAACCCCGACATCTTGTACGTCCGTTACCGTGTCAGGAAGTATGGAGGGGAGAGCAGCATTTGAAAATGCTTACCTCTATGTGCATGTTTCAGTAGCTATATGGCTGGAAGTAATTGGCTATCCCGCAGTGCAGATTGGTTCTGCAAGTTATTTTACTACTCATCGATCGCCTATATACTGTTCTGGGGCTTTCAATGGCACTATCCCGACATCAGATGGCACACACCAATATCGGCTTTATGCCATAATAGGGGGAAATAATTACCATGTTGAAACCATGCACTTGTTCTGCACAATGTCAAATATGCTTTTATCGTTTACACGGGGTGGTGGGACAACGATCCCATCTGGATCTCTCAATTGGACAGCACACGGAGTATAAATGCAAATATCCATTAATGCTGTATGGCAAAATGTAAAGGAATCTGATGAAGTTTTAAATGGGGTTATTCAGTCTTTTTTAGAGTGCCCATATTTCCTTGGAGACCCAACAATAACGGTTGCTCAGTGGAGGATTGTATATGCAAAAACCCTTCGTCGTCTATCATATTCCGATGTGGCAGATATTGAGGATGCCAAATACAAAATCAGAATGGGGGACTCAAACGGCCAGATAGAATTGGATGCACTGGATACACGAAAGGCAGCAGTAAAGTTAAGGTTCCCAAAAGTGTAGAATCAGATTTCCAAAAACTTCCATATAAGATTAGATGGGAGAGGTTTGTTGATAGCGGGGTAAAAACCGCATTAGATATGGAAAACATTAATATTTAAAAGGAGCAGCATGGAAGTAAAGATTTTCCCATACACCAAGGTAGACGGCATGAGGACCAAACGGGATTCTGAAATCATGGCTCTCTTCGACCAGATGGTTTTAGACGGTACAGCGTCAATTGTTTTTTTTGCCGGTCACATAAAAACTCGGGAAGACTTTTTAAAATACATGAAAGACCCCGGTGTCCATCTTTATATTTTGGCTGTTGGCGATGAAACAGTAGGTGTCACCTGGCTGGATAATATCGTAGACAAATCAGCATTGAATCATTTTTGCGGATTTTCCAACTATTGGGGTGTTGAGGGGTCTGAGGCCATTGGCAAGGCCGCCCTGGGAAAATTAATCAATATGAGGGACGAAACCGGATACATCTTTGATGTTTTCACAGGATGTATCCCTGCATGGAACACACTGGCGATTGAATATGCACGGGCGTGTGGCGGAGTGAGTCTAGGGGTGATTCCTTGCGGTATTTGGGACTCTGCAAAAGGGCAGAGCGTGGATGCCGTTGTTATCTACTACACACGGGAGAGTGTCTAAATGCGTTTCAAACCGCCTGATATATTGACCTGCAATCGTTTGATTTTGGATCCCTTGAATGCATCGGATCCTTTACTGTATTTAAACCCTTTTTTCTTTGAACGGTTTGGCGTCCGCCTGTTGTATTTTAAGGGTAGTAGCACCACCGATTCGGTTGATTACGCGTACAATGCAAGGATGGCCACCATATACGAGAACCAGAATGAATGGGCCAACGAGTTCAATAATTTTTGGGAAGACTACGAAAAACCCTATGAGATAGCCAAGCTGGATGCCAATCAGGATATGTTGGCAGGTGATACCGCTCTTTCCATGGAAAAGACCGCAGCCGAGCGGGAAATTCTCCCATACCAGACCAGCCAAATGACGGCGGAAGCTCAGTATGGAACAGAAAGTGCCAAGTCCGCCATGGAATTGCTCCCCATGCAGACCGACTATGAAAAGGAACGCCTGACAACTGCCACAGAAAAAGAAGCGTCCATGCGCCCGGTCCAGGAAAAATACTTTTCCGAGGCCCTTGAGGGTGTAGACGCCAATTCATGGGCAGCCGACGCCCAGGCCGATGCTGCCAGCGCTTTTATGGCTTCTACGTCTGGGACTGAAATGGCCATGGCCAGAAGAGGGGCCGCCCCAGGATCTGGTGCCTATGCAGGGTCCCAGAATGAGTCCGCCATGGGTCGCGCCATGACATTGGGAAAAGCTGCATCCGGTGGCCGCGAGTCCGGTGAACGTGAATCTTTCAGCCGCCTTAGCGGTGCCATGAGTTACGGGAGTTAAAAATGATATATCCAACGATGGACCATGCCGCCATGGGCATGAAGATGCTTGATTCGGCCAGCAGGACCGCAGCGTCCATGGACAAAAAGAAACCGAGCACCGAAAGGAAGACAACCGTTGGCGATGTTGTACAGGGTGCGGGTAGCGCCTATACTGCATACGACAAGGGTAAAAAACTCCTGAATGGGTTGAAAAAACCCCAGGATCCGGGGATTACTCAAAACGCTCATAATGGAAACGCCTTGGGCAGTTCTACCCCCCAAACATCTGCCGAGGGACAGGGAGTTCACAGCGGGGGCCAGCAATCGGCCCACATCGGGGATCTGGGAAACCCAGCTGTAAATCAGCAATCCGTAATAGACAATCCTCGTGTTATATCGGATTCACAGGGTTCCGCATATGGCCCAGGAACCGAACCCAATACCACAACCTCATACAATCAGTATGAAGTCCACGGGGCTCCAGATGCGGCCAAAACCGTCGAGGCACCAACGCCGCAAGGTGGTAACATCAATGGAACGGGGCAGTCCGCAGGGCCACCGAAATCTACCCTTTTGGGAACACCGGAAGAAGAAGCCCTTATGACTCCAGAAAGTAACCCCGCTCCAGGACCATCTTCTCGACCAGTTGGCCAAGGGATGATGGATGCCGGGGAGGAATTGTCCACCACTGGAGAATTGTCTGAGTCTGCAGTCGTGACGGAAGAGGTCGGGTCCGTAACCGAAGCAGCCAGCGTGGCCGAGAGTGGCGCAGCCGTTGAAGGCGGGGCAGATACTGCCCTTGTTGCCGATGGTGCCATGGGCTCCGTTGAAGCAGGGACCGGAGTGGCCGAGGGTGCCATGGCCGCGGCCGAAACCGGCACCGCCGTCGTGGAAGGGGCTACAGTCGCAGCCGAAACAGCCGCAGCCGCAGAAGGCGTGGCTGCCACAGCTGCAGCCGCAGAAGGCGTGGCTGCCACAGCCGCAGCCGCAGAAGCCGCCGCCGCCACAGCCGCAGCCGCAGAAGCCACAACCGCCGTCGCGACCACAGCCGCTGCAACCGGTCCAGTTGGATGGGTCGCTGGTGCTGCCATAATGGTTGGTTCATTACTTTTCGCATAGGAGATTTTTAGAATGGCATTGGACGATTACATAACAGCTAACGACATAAGCCAACTTTCAAATACGCTTGGCGCGGTGAATGCAATAAACGATTCTAATTCCGCAGAGGGCAGGCGAAAAGAGACATATGCTCGCCAGAACACCGAACGAAAGGATACGGAGGCAGCCCTTGGGGCAATGCAGATGGGTGGGGAGGTGCCTGATAACCTGACATCTTCTTCTGTTTATGCCGCCAAAGTTAAGTATGCAAACCAGCTTCAAGCTGACTCTGTTATTAGTGATCTTGATCTCCAGGGCAAGACGGATGCGAGTTATTTTGAAATGCTGACAAATAAAAATCAAAGTGATCTGCCAGATGGCGAATATATGAGGAATACAAAGCCTGAAACTGATTACGAGATGGCCGCATTTATCCGTCTTAGTGGAGATTTGGAAAAGAATAAGAAGTTCCTATATGAAGACATGCAGTACTCCAAAAAAATGGCGGCAATTCAGGTCCAACGATTCCAAGGAAAGATGGCTCTTGCAAAAGAATATGTCAAGATGGGAAATCATGGTCTTGCTGAAAACGAAGTTATGAGCGCAATTAATAAAAACCCACACCAGTTAGACTGTGTAAAAAACGATCACGGGAATTTTGATGTATTTTTTACAGATGATGACGGGAAGAGACAGCCGCTCCAGCAAGGAGCAAACCAGACGCTGGACCAGTTAATAGCAATAGTCGAGAGTGTTCCTCCCAAGCAAATGGGGGCTATCTTCGCATCAGAAATGGTGAGAGCAAAGACTGCGAATAGAAAGGCAAAACCAGAAACATGGATAAATAAGAAAGGGGAGGCTCTGACAATTTATCACTTAGCCGATCCTCACAACTCCTCAGCTCCTCAAACGTTGATATATGAGAAAGGTGGCGGAGAATTGGCAGGAATGACAATGGAGATGGTTCGCACCGAAGGGTTTGAGCCTGCCCCTAGTACAGAATCCAGAATAAAAGGGATGACCGCCCGGGCCAAACTGGCCACAGCCAACGCCAATCTGATAACCGCCACGAATAAAAATAAAAAGGGTGGGGCTATGGATCTTGGTGAAAAGACAAAAGCCTTGAATCATCTTCTCCGTCCTTTCGCAAACGATCCCATGGGCAAATCCTCTTATCAGGCAGCACAGCAATTTATAAAAGACCATGCCGGGAAAAGGGATATTTCCCAGGGAGATGCAAAGCTCTTAGGGCAGGCCAAGCAGGCTATCGCTTTAAATGATGACATGAATACCAGCATCGGAGGCCAATCGGTCCCCGTACCGGAAGTAAACCCATCCCAGGGAGGCATTGACGCTTATACATCCGGTGGACAACCAGCCCTAAAGGAATATCTGGACACCATCACGGACCGTGCGACAAGAAAAACCGTCTATGAGGCGGTAAAAGCTCATGCCGAGGGCCTGGACAAGGCAGGACAGACTGAGACCGCAACCCCGGGGGCGATGGATCTTCCGGGCAAGACCGAGACTCCCGGAGCCATAGACGATACCTATGGTGTTGATTATGGGAATAGCGCCACCGAGGATAATTGGAACAACTCTTTCCTTGGAAAAACGGAATCTGCCGTTAAGAACCTCCCCGGCGCAATGGCCGCCAGTGAAAGAGCAAACGAAGAAGGATACGCAGCTCTCAAACAGGGAAAGACCGGATCGTCAATTCCCGGAGTAGGCTCGTTCAAGAGACAACGTTACGGGAACCGAGCAGACGGTACGCCAAAAGGTCCGGGTTTTTTCGGTGAATTACAAACCAAAGACGGCAAAGTTGCTACAGAGATATCTATAGGAGTTGAATTTGACGGCAAAAAAGTAGAAATACCCTTACTGGTACCCACACTTTCCCAGGAAGAAATTAACATGGTGTTACAAGGGGGTAATCCCCCTGACGGCGTTATCAAAAAAGCAGTTGCTCACGCCAAAATGAGAATAGCCCAGGACAAAAGCCCGTTTGCAGGAGAAAGTGAACAAGTCGATAAATTTGCCACAAAATAAAGGTGCCCCATAATGAGTAATTTCCCCACATTTGAAGAATTGGAACAGATGGATAGTAACCCTGCACCGAGTTCAAAAGGGGGTAATTTCCCCACATTTGAAGAATTGGAACGGGACGGGAATGGCGGGGTGGGTGAAAGAAAGGGTGCCATGGGTGCTATTGCAGGAGGTGTCGAACATGCCTCGGTTAGTTTGCAATCAGCATGGAATGTTGTGACCGGAGACGATAATGACGTCAAACGATTAGCGCAAGAATCCTCCCAGATCGAAAAGACTCCTGAACAAACCGCCTTTATGCAGGATATCCAGAGCAGGAAGGAGCAATACGGGGATGACTCTGTATGGCAGGGGATAAAGAATGTCACTGGTGCTGCATGGGAGAATAAAGAAGGTGCCTTCCATGAAGTAATGGCGCAATTGCCCAACTCCGCTGTTGTTATGGGCAGTATGTTTACGGGTGCCAAGGCCGGGGCAGGAATCGGACTAATGACACCTATCCCCGGAGATGAGGTAGTTTTCTCGATAGCTGGTGGTATCCTTGGTTTGCTATTTGGGAACACGGCCATCGAGACCGGAGCTATCGCCCAGGAACAAGTTGAAAAAGACGAATATGATAGATGGGATGTTCTCCAAAAAGGGGCCACAAAAGGCAGCGTGATAACCGGTATAGATGTAGCCACAATGGGTGCGTCTAAACTATTGTTCAGTGGTCCGGCAAGGGCGTCAAAGAAAGCGATTGCCTTAGCGTTAAAGAAAGCCAATGTGAATCCTCTTGATAAGGTCGCTGTTGAGGCCGCCTTGAAAGATCCAATCATCGGGAGAGGGATTGTTCAAGCTGGTACGAGAGCTGCTTTAATGGCCACACCAAAGGGTGCCAAGAGCGTCGGATTGTATAGCACAGGCATGGCCCTTGATATGGCCGGTGAAGGAACGGGTGAATATTTTGGATCAGTCGCAGCTGGGATTGACGCCAGTGTGACGGATGCGGTTATGGAGGCTTTAATGTCCATGCCCCAGAGTGCCGGTGAAGTCGCCGTTGGTAAATCCTTGGCCGCTGTTGAGTCAATTGGCAAGAATGAGAAACAAAACCTCTTGGACCAGGGTGCACAGATGGGTGCCTTTCAGTCAGCCATGGAAATGGCCGAACCCGAACAGACGCTTAATCCTGATCAAACCTCGTTCGCTGAACCAGATCAAACCCAAACCGAGGCACAGGCCCCCGACCAGGACCAGGAATTTCAATCCGCCTTGGGTGGGATCACTCCCGAAGATCAAGAATGGGAACAATGGAAGGTTGATATTCTTGAACAACGGAGAATTCTCCAAGAGAACCAGGCCAAAGCCACAGACGAAACCAGACGAACCGACAAGGTAGCTCAGGCACAGGCCGACCTTGCGACCGCAAACGCCAAAGGAAATACCAGCGCATTTGATATGGTCATGTTTGCCAACCGGGACCGAAACCAGCAGGCCATTAATTCCGTTCATTCCCAACCCACCCCCATGAATGAAGGAGCTGCCGAAGTTCAGACTGGGATAGATACTTTCCGCCGCGACCAATCAGCCAAGGCTCTGGAAGAACACCAGGCCAACCGGCAGGGGTTGAAACCTGTCCCTTCCGACACCCAGGTGCAGGCCGAGTCTGCCATGGATGGATTTGAACAACGGGCAGGACAGGAACGTCCAGGGGAACCTGTTATCCTTGAAGATCAGCCTATTGATTTGAATACCCCCATTATTGAATTCAGTGAACCAGATATCGTCCGGGTCGGGACAGTTGAACATGAAAAACCCAGCGCTTTTGATAGTATTGCCAACCGCCTGGGCGGAAAAGAGAAGATTCGGCCGCAGAATCCTAAATACCCTTTTGGATCCGCTGGCCAGGTAAAAGCCGACGCAGCCGAAAACCGGTTTAATGAGCGAGACGACAAATCCCCTCAGGGGGATCCTGATTACATCGACACCGGCGCAACAAAAACAACCCTTCCCATTATTGAATCCAGTGAACCCACCATTATATTAACCGACCGACAAAAAGAGGAACACAAAGCCTATGACCCATTCGAAAGAATCACCCAGAGACTTGGTGGGAAAACAGGACCGGTACGGCAGCAATCACACGTTGAAGCGGTGGAAATTGCCGCCCAAAGTGCGGAATTATCAGAGGTCAATACCGATCCATCAGAGAAGCAAAAAGAAGCTGGAAACTATCAGAAGGGACACATCAAAGTTCACGGGCTGGATATTGCAGTTGAGAATCCTGGCGGGTCTGTACGGAAGGGTGTAGACGGGCAGGGGAATGAGTGGGAAACCACTATGCAGGATCATTATGGTTATTTCAAAAGGACCATGGGAAAAGACAAAGACCAGGTGGATGTTTTTGTAAAACCCGGCACTCTCATGTCTCCCAAGATTTATGTTGTTGACCAGGTGGACCCCGGTACCGGAAAATTTGATGAACACAAGGTGGTGATGGGGGCATCTTCCGAATCAGAAGCCCGGGAGATTTATAACCGGAATTATGATGAAGGTTGGCAGGGCCTTGGTGCAATAACTGAAATGGGGCCGGATGATTTTAAGGCCTGGTTGAAGGACGAGAAGCGGACCAAGAAACCTTTGGCCGGAAAGACATTGACAAAGGATGCGGACAAAGGTAACTCTGTTCCCGTGACAAAAGATCAGGGGAAGGCCGAGAACATACCCACTGTAAAAACCCCTTTGGCCGATGGTGGAGCTGCAGAAATAATTCGGGAAATAGAATCTGCCACTAAAGAGCCAACTATCATCAATGGATATCCCGTTAAGCGATGGCGAGGGCGCCCAGATTACGATTACAAAGTACAGGTAAAAAAATATAGCACAAAAAGGTGGATGGTTTTCCCAGGCGTAGAATCTCTTGCCGATTTTGTTAGCGGGATAATAACGGGACTGACTTTCTACAATCCTATCTCTGTTGGAAAAGAAATACCTATAACAGAAGATGCGGATTATAGGGGGCAAGATGAGGAGTGGCTTGAACGTCCAACTGGCGAAGAAACATTAACAGAACCTTTGGTTGGATATCACTATTCAAGTGATGATAAAAAGGCGTTTAGAGAAAAAGAAACAGCTTTCTACACATCTCCAACAAAAAGATATACCCCTGAAAACTCTTTCAAAATAACCGTTCCTGTCGGTAAAACTGTAACCTTTTATGATGATGAGTTTAGGGTTGATCTTGACTCTGAGATGAAAATTGAAAGGTTGAAAGAAGGGTGGAGTCCACATGTTAAAAATTATTATGCGGAGAATGACAGGAATTATATCGGGCATAAAGATAAATTCACAGACTTGCCACCCCCTACCCAATCCAGCACACCGGCCGAGGGTGTGCAAAATTCCCCCGCCACCGTTGACTCTGAGAAGCGTTCGGACACGACTGAAAAAGATAATGAAAAACCAGGAACATCAAAAGGTCCCCAGGGCAATACCGGTACCGCTTCTCTACCAGAAAAGTTAGTTGAAAAGAAAATTGATGAACTGCTTTTTGCACCCGTTAAAACTGGTGGAAAAAGCAGATATGAATTTAAAACAAAGACTGAACAGAGAGATTTTTCCAATGGGTTTAAAAAAGGTTTTGAAGGAGGGCCGGTACCCAAGATAACAGGAATTGCACAAAAATTCCAAGATGCAGCAACAAGAGGGTGGGAACAGGGAAGAGTCTTTAAGCAAGCGCAGGGCAAAGTCAAAACCCCAATTGCCCCCACAGAGGACAATAAGAAACCTACCCAGGGCAATACCGGTACCGCTTTTCTGCCAGACAATACCCCCGTTAAATTTGTATATGAAATTGTAGAGCTCTCGGATATTCTCTCTTCCC
>Ga0307987_1001112_pt1 | contig 15121 bp, 19 predicted proteins | sample EllFjometagen181_FD_203157 | JGI IMG/M metagenome (GOLD analysis project Ga0307987, IMG submission 203157) | Marine microbial communities from Ellis Fjord, Antarctic Ocean - #181 | ecosystem: Environmental > Aquatic > Marine > Unclassified | place: Southern Ocean | collected 2014-10-08
TTTAAGGCTCTGTTTGAAAATTAACCATCTATATATAATATTTGTTGCCCCAAGGGGGTGTCTCCGTCAGAGACTTTTGCATGGTTTATTTTTTAACGGACCCTAAGGAGCAGTTATCCTACTTATGGACAAAAAACTCAAATTATTTACTGTACAAATTTTCCATATATTTATCATTGAATATCATAATAAAAATAATTCTACAACAACTTTTAATACAATATAATTCACAGCTAAGATACCAACCCGGCCAAGGAAGACCAGACATACATAGATGCCATTGGTAAAGATATCCATTGACTGGGGTGAAACCATCCATTATGCTTCGGATTATTTCATCAGCTCTATGATTTTACCGTTGAATTGATCCAGAGAAACAAAGCCTATGTCTGTGAACTTTCCGCCGAAGAGATGCGGGAATATCGGGGCACTCTCACCGAGCCGGGTAAGGACAGGCCAGATCGGAATCGCCCGGTGGAAGAAAATTTAAAATTGTTCAAAGACATGAAAAACGGGGAATTTGATGAAGGGAGCTGTGTGCTCCGGGCAAAGATTGACATGGCTTCCCCCAATATCAACCTCCGGGACCCCATCATTTACCGCATCAAAGAAATGGATCAAACGAATAATTGTTTCATTGTGTTAATTCTTTCCATATTTTTTTCATACAGGTGGTGGGCGGTCTGTAAATCAATTTTTTCAAATCCAAGGGTGTCCCCGGGAGTGGTTTGTGCCACCTTCCACAGATCCGTGGAAATTACCGTGGCGATTTTTGCATATCCGCCAACCGTTTGTTCCACCAGTAAGATGATGGGTTGGCCGTCCGGCGGGACCTGGATGCTTCCAGGCATGGACGGCTCAGAAACAATGCTTTTGGGCATGTTTTCCAATATGTCCAGGGCCTCCCCCTGGAGGCGATATCCCATGCGGTCCGCCTTGGGGGTCACCATATAGTCACTGTTAAACAAGGGGGTTCCATCCATATCAAAATAGGGGTCCTGGGGACCGGGAATGACACGGATAAGGGCCTGGGTCGGGTAAGGGGGAACCATTTCGACCGGAAGGATGCGGGGCTGTTTTAACAATGGGATATCCCGGGTTTCCAGCAAATCGTCTTTTGCCAGGGGCCTCCCCTTGAATCCACCGATTTTACCCCCCACATAGGTGGCAAAACTGCCCATGACCCGGGGAACCTTTATCCCGCCGCTGACGGCAAGGTAGGCCCTGCACCCCTGTTGAACCTGGGCGATGGTCAGCCGGTCCCCGGGTTTTACCCGGATGGATTGCCATTGTTCAACCGCCTGACCGTTCAGGGTCATTCCCATTTTGGCGCCAGTGAGGGCAATGTCCATGGCTTTTCTGATTTCGAGTGTGGGTCCCATCACCGTTATTTCAAGGACGGCACAGGTGTCATCGTTTCCCACTAAAAGGTTGGCTGCTTCAAAGGCAAAGGTATCCAAGACCCCGGAAACAGGGACGCCCATCTGTTGAAATCCGAATCGTCCCCTGTCCTGCACTGTTGTAAAACCACCGGGTGTCAGAATTTTGAGTGCTGTCATCTGGTTTCCTCCTCTTGGGCGATTTTTGTATATTCCTGTTCGGATATGGGGATAAACTTAATTTTGTCTCCTGCTTTATACAGAAAAGGCATGGAACGATGGGGCGCAAACAGTTTGAGCGGAGTTCTACCGATGATCTGCCAGCCGCCGGGACTTGCTATGGGATACATGCCAGTCTGGTTGTTGGCAATTCCCACGGACCCTTCGGGGACGTGTATTCTGGGGGTTGTAAGCCTTGGTGTAAAAAGGGTTTCATCCAGCCCGCCCAGGAAGGGGAAACCCGGTGTGAATCCCACCATGTAAATCAGGTAGGCCGGTTGGCAATGTCGCTGGATCACCTGTTCCTGGGTCAGTGCATGGGGTCTTTGTACATTTTTGATGTCCGGCCCAAAGGCACCGCCGTAACAGACCGGGATCTCCACAATCCTGGCGGGTTCTGTTTCTTTGGCTTCAAGGGAGGCCTCGATTGCTTCAATTTCAGGGCGCAGTTCCGTGGGATGGGTGATCCCGGGATCATATATGATCAGAAGGGATCGATAGGTGGGAATGATCTCCCTGACACCGGCAAGCGGTTGATCCGCCATGGCCCGGGCCATGGCCCTGACCTTTTCGTTGATACCAGGGTCGATCCCCTCTCCGAATTCCACCAGCAGGCCTCTGTCTCCTGCCGGACGGTACACGGCCTTTTTAAAAATGCATGTTGCCATGATTATTGACTTTCTCCCATGGATTTTACATCAATATTATTTTTCCCAAGCACCTGCCTGATGGTTTTGACCAGATTTATGGCTGCTGGATTATCCCCGTGGACACAAAGGGTCTGAGCCTCCAATTGAATCTGAGTGCCGTCCACGGCGATCACAAATCCCTTTGCCATGTCCAAGGCTCTTCGGGCCACTTTATCCGGATCCAAAATAACGGCATTGGGCTGACTTCTTGGTACAAGGGTTCCATCCGGGGTATAGGCTCGGTCGGGAAAGGCTTCATAAACCACCTTCAACCCCAACTCTTCGCCCATACGTCGCATGGTTTCTCCTTTTTTCCCGGCCAGGGCAACAAAAGAAAGCCCCGGATCAAGGTCCATGATTCCCGTGGCAATGGCCCGGGCAGTGGATTCCTCTTCAACGGCCGCAAGATAAAGGGCCCCGTGGGGCTTCACATGGGTCATCCGGGTGTTGTGGACCTTGCAAAAGGCGTTCAGGGCACCGATTTGATAAATGATATATTGTCGAATTTCGTTTGGCGTGCACGCCATGTTTCTTCTGCCAAACCCCAACAGATCCGGGTAACCCGGGTGGGCACCGATCCCCACATGGTTTTCAACGGCCAGTTTTACCGTTTTATGCATCACCATGGGATCTCCTGCATGAAAGCCGCAGGCGATATTGGCCGAGGTGATATGTTGCATCACCTGGTCGTCCATGCCGCTGGTGTAGGCACCAAAGCTTTCCCCCATGTCACAATTTAAATCAATGATGGTCATTTGTTTTTCTCCTGTTTATTGGCCTGCCATCAGGTTGGGCAGGTACAAGGCAATTTCTGGAAAAATGAAATGCCGAACCAGACGGGATCAAACCCGGCCGCCGTTACCATGGGAAGGGCAATGGGCAGGGTCATGATCACAATGAAAAACCCGTCCAAAAGGCAGCCCAGAAGGATATAGCCCCCCCCCCCCAACAGTAGCATGAGTATATAGGGAGACAGGTTCAGTTCCATGATCGCCTGGGTAATGGCAGCCGGGATTCCCAGAAACCCCATAACCCGGGATAAAAATCCCGCTCCCACAACAATGAGCATGATCATGGCTTGTGATTGTTGTCCTATAAGAGTTTGCACCCTTGGGACATCCGGTCAGGATGTCATGAATACAATAATTCTTTGCCGAAAGGTCCGTATATGCTCTTTAATGAGTCCTTTAAGTCCGGCCACCTCTTTTTTTGCCAGGGACTCGATCATTTTTTCATGCTCCTGGAAAACAATATCATGGTGGTCTTGGATGGGTTTTTGGGGGTCGATGATATTGTCATAGGACAGATAAGCGAGTCGTTTGGCTTCGGCCCTGATATCCCCCACCGCCCGGACGAGAAATTCATTTTGGGAACAGTGGGCAAAATTCATGTGAAATTCATGGTTTGCCTCGACCAGGTCAAACACGTCATTGTTCTGGATTGCTTTTTGAACCTTTATATTGGCAGTCCTCATCTTCTGGATAAAATGGGAACAATCCTTCTTAACGGCAATGTCCACCAGGCCCATCTCTATGAGGTTCATGCTTTCAAACATGGCCTTGGTGTTCAACAGGGTAATGGGACGGACAATCACCCCCCTGTTGGGGTGGGATTCCACCATCTTCTCCCCATGGAGCCGAACAAGGGCTTCTCTGATGGGGGTTCTGCCGATACCCAGGTCTTCCACCAACTGGCTTTCTTCCAGGTGCTGGCTGGGCTGATATTCCAGACAGATGATTTTTCTGACAATGGTTTCATAGGCAATGGCCGCCAACGGCTGTTTGGGAAGCTTTTGTATTTTTGATATGGTGCCCATGCCCTATACCGCCCTTTGTTAAGGTTTTGTCCAGGATGAAAATATACTTGACATAGATTCAAAATATATGTCAAGTATATTTTTAAAAAAATAGCGGTAATTTTGGCATCCTTCAAAAGTACTTTACACTTTCTTAGAGCATTTCCCATTTGCAAGGGCTTTTTCCCCAAAAGACTGTAAAGTACTGTTGGACTCATATGAAGGATGCCGTAATTTTCAATGAAAACCAAATGAATAGATAAAAGGAGACATTTCAATGGGCGAAGAAACCTATACCCTCACATCCCCGGTCATGGGAACTTTTTATAGAGCATCGGCCCCCGGGGAAGCTCCCCTGGTGGAAGAGGGGCAGTCCGTCACTACATCGGATATCATCTGTGTGATTGAATCCATGAAAATGTTTACGGAACTTCGCAGTGAACATGCAGGAATCATCAAAAAAATCCGGGTGGAAAACGAGGATATGGTCATGAAGAACCAGTCCTTAATAGAAATTGAGCTGCCCTAGACGTCAAACTTTTAAGACCACCAAAAATCATGGGGGAACCATGTCGTTTAAGCGAATATTAGTCGCAAACAGGGGAGAGATCGCCCTGAGGATCATCCGGGCCTGTAAGGAAATGGAAATCGAAACCGTGGCTGTTTTCTCCGATGCAGACAAGGACAGCCTCCACGTAAGATATGCGGACACAGCGGTCAACATCGGCCCGGCTATCAGCCGTAAAAGTTATTTAAATATGGACCGTATTATTGCGGCGGCAAAAGAGACCCATGCTTGCGCCATCCATCCGGGATATGGATTTCTTTCGGAAAATGCCGACTTTGCACAGGCCTGTGTGAATAATCAGATCACCTTTATCGGACCCACCGCCCGCACCATTGCCATGGCCGGTGACAAATCCGCCGCCAGGCAAACCCTGACCGACCTTGGTGTCCCGGTGATTCCCGGAAGTGATGATATTGTCCGGTCGGCCCCGGCGGCCTGCACCATTGCCGACCGGGTGGGGTACCCTGTGATTTTAAAGGCTTCCGGGGGCGGCGGCGGCCGGGGGATGAGAATCGCCCACACCCCGGAAGCACTCATCGCAGACTTTGCCATGGCATCGGGGGAGGCAAAAGCGGCCTTTGGAAATCCTGACCTCTACCTTGAAAAGTATATTGAGACCCCCCGGCACATTGAAATTCAAATTTTGGGGGATGCCCAGGGAAACTATATCCATCTGGGAGAAAGAGAGTGCAGTATCCAGATGAGATACCAGAAGCTCATCGAAGAGTCTCCCTCTTGTTTTGTGGATGAAAATCTTCGCAAAACTTTGGGTGAAACTGCCATAAAGGTGGCCCGGTCCGTGGGGTACGTCAATGCAGGCACCATGGAATTTCTGGTGGACAAGGATAAAAATTATTATTTCATGGAAATCAATGCTAGGGTCCAGGTGGAACATCCGGTAACAGAGCTGGTCACAGGGGTCGACATCGTGGAGCAGCAGATCCTGATTGCCGCAGGAGAAAAGCTTAAAATCAAGCAAGAAGAGATTCGTTTTAACGGCTGGTCCATGGAATGCAGGATCAATGCCGCAGATCCCAAAGACAACTTCATGCCCTCTCCGGGTCAGATTGAGTCGGTAATTTTCCCGGGGGGGCCGGGGGTTCGAGTGGACACCCACATTTATAACGGATATATGGTCACCCCGTTTTATGATTCCCTCATAGGAAAGCTGATTGTCTGGGCCAGGGACCGGCCGTCTGCCATCCGTCGCATGAAACGGGCACTGGCCGAATTTGAGATCACCGGCATTGAAACTACCATTGGATTTTATAGACGTGTGTTTGAAAATGATCGTTTCCAGAAGGGAAATATCGATACCCATTTTCTGGACACCATGGAATAAACACGAACCGATAAAGTGAGAAACATATGACAGATAGTATCTGGCTCCAGGCAAAGACGTGATCCATTTCAAACATAAAAATATTTGAAAATATCCTGGTTTAAGTGGGTAGCCAACTTTTTTTATTCAAGGGCAGCAAGACAGATCTCAGGCGCTTTGTTCAAAACTTTAAGCAAAGATTGCGCCGCGCCTGTTGGACGACGTTTGCCCTGTTCCCAGTTCCGGATGGTATCTACGGAAACGCCAATACGCAGGGAAAATTGTGCCTGGGTCAGGCCAAGTTTTTTTCTTACTCTTCGTGCAAATTGGGCTGCATCCTGCATGGCTTCTACTTTATCTGCCGCTTGCTGGTGAGCAATTTCTTCTTCAGTGGTGGAATCCACACGATCGGTATCTATACGTCCTAATGCAAGTAAGGACGCAGTATTGGGGTCAATTGTCATTCGTTGTGTCTTCATAAGACTTAACCTCCCGTTTGTTGGCTTTACGAGCAGATATGATGCGCATTGCATTGTTACGGAGTGTGTATATGACCACAAACACACGTCCTTCAATTTTACCGGTCAATTGGTACCTTGTTTCTCCATAGTCATATCTGTTGTCTTTCTGCACGATTCGGTCAGGATCAAAGAAAGCACGAATGGCATAAGCAAAATCAAAGCCACGTTCTATAAAGCATCTCTCGCTTTTGTTTTCGTCCCATTCAAATTCCATATTTTATATGTAGCTCATTGGACGACATTTAGCAAGTTAAAAAAAATGGAGGATGACCCCAATAATACGCAGGAATGATTAGTAATAAGCTCTGCTCTAACCCTGAACAAAGTTTTGAATCTGCCTTTTGGGCATCAAAAAAATAGCTCTTTACCCCGCCCCAGAAGAAACACAACATGTTGTGTTCCTTCTGGGGCGGGGGCATATTTTTCAGAGTTATAACAATTTTTTAGCTGTTTCTTGACAAAAGGCAAAAAAGCATTTATTCATTAGTTGGCACGATAATAATTTTTTATACTTTTTTTGACAAAAAGCTTTTTCATATCCTACATACGATAGGGCATTTCATACACACCTTACAAAAAGACTATCTCATAAATTTTTTTAAAGATAATTATTATGGCATGGAGAAAAGCAGTATTAAAATCGGATGAAGCGGCCCATTTGCATAGTTATTCCAGGAACAAAACAAATCCAGATATTAAGACTGGTTATTTCGGGCGCATAGGAAAAAAGTTAAAAACAGGTGATTTACTGGATGTAGATTATCAATACAGTGCAAACGACTCTTCTAACAGACGCTGGGTTTATGGCAAATATAAAGGAACAACAGGATTTATAAGGCAATGGAAAGTTTTCCCGTTTTTATTTTCTTCGAAAATTGATAATTATGAGACGTGGAGTAAAGAAGTGGGGCTTAATCATGAAAAAGAAGCTCAGCGGATTTTATTTCTTGATAAAACAAAAACATTTTACGGTAATTATCAAAGTTTAGGGTATTTTAAAGATGTTTTTGGTGGATTTGGGCGTAGCTTTACAAAACAAGTTCTTGATAAAGGATGGCTTGACCCTGCATTTAAGGCTGAACTTACAGAAGGTCGAAAACAATGGCGTGCAAGTGCGATAAGTAAATTGAAAAGTTTTCAACAAAAAACTACCGCATACAATGCATATGATTTACTTTCACTTGAAGGCTTTGATGAACTGTCCACTCTTAACGCTCAATTTAAAAAATTATTTTCAGTTTCAAAAGGTTTTTTTATTGGAGAATCACATAATGATTCGCTTATTAAAAAGTTTTTAATTAACCAGTTTCCGGCGCTAAAAGCAGACGGTGTTGATACGATGTATATTGAGCACTTTCAATATAATATCTTACAAACACTGTTTGACAATTTTCGTGATGCGGATACTGTTAACGACATACCAGATCATCTTAAAAAATTACTAAAAAGCTGGGACTCTGCATATCTCGATGGAAAGAAACCTACAGAAAATCTTTCAGGTGTCATTAACAAAGCAAAAGAAAACGGAATCAGAGTTGTTCTCATTGATCATCAATACAGCTTTCTTAATAAAAGAGCTGGGGACTGGGACCCAAAAACAAGGGTCCTCCTGATGAACTTTATATCGGAAAAAATTATTCAAGAAAACCCGAGCAGTAAAAAGTGGATCGGGTTAATTGGCAAAGCACATGCCTTTACACACGAAGGCGGTATTCCGGGATTGTGTCAGCTACTTGCTGTTCCTGGAGTTGTTATTAATCCAGAAGCAAGCAAGCTTATACTAATAAAAGATAATATTGCCCATCGAAGTGAACGGCATAGTTTTACTTAGAACGGGAGTATAGATTAGCATGCATCCAGGATCGCGCCCTTTTGTCGTGCGAAACGCCGCATTTCAAGCAAGGGTCAAAAATAGATTTGACCTCTCGCAAATGCCCCATTCACTCGTTTAACCTTCCTTTCTTTTCCCCAGTATTCCATCGGGGTCTGGTATTTCTAGAGACGGGAAACGGGCTTTACGCTCAAGCACATTGAGATCAAGATGATTGCGCATATATTTTTCAGAAGCATCTTCAAATGGCTGAAAATCCCAGGGGGTATATTTGCCTTTTCTCATTGATCTCTCAACAAGCTTCCTGCGACTCTGGCTTTCCACAATCTGTTCACGCAGCGCCTTTGTATCCCATTTTTTTGTTGCCTGGGCATAAAACGTCTCGCGCACTTTTTCATATTCCGGCTGCCCTGCAAGGTTGTTTATTTCGTCTGGATCATTTTCCAAGTCGTAGAGCTGTTCAGTATCCACATCACAAAAAATATATTTATATCGATCACGCCGGAGCATGACAATGGGATAAATGGCACCTTCACAAAGGATTTCACCGCAGACAGCAGCATTGTCATCCTCATCTTCACCGTTGAGCAGGGGTAAAAGGCTTTTGCCATCAATTGCGTCGGGACAGTCTCCAGCGCATAATTCAAGGTGGTCACAGGACGTACATTTTTCATTCCACTGTTTTTTTTATTCACCGAATTGTCGATAGGCATGAGAATCAAGCATCTCTTTCCAGGATGTTTCCATGATATTGCCAAGTTTAAGCGGTTTTTCAACAAAAAAATCGCAGGGATAAATATCCCCGTTGTGTTCAACAACAAAATATTGGCAGCAATTGTCGCCCATGACACAGATATCGTTTATCCCATCAACTTTTTTAGAAAGAATGGAATCAAAATTGCGGACAGATATCAAAGAGGTCTCTTCGGGATACCATATATCAAAAATGTCGCACAGAAACTGTCCCCATTGTTCTCTTGTTATAGCAAAGGGAAGCTTTTTTTTGTTCCCATCAAATTCAACGCAGGGAATATATTGATGAAAATAAAACCCCATGCTTTTCAGATAGTGATAAATCTTATGTGCATGGTCAATATTTGATTTGCTGATAAGAGTGAGAATATTGAATTGCACATGATTACGGTTTAAAATTTCGATTCCTTTTATCACATCTTTGTGTGAGGCATTCCCATTAGGCGTTCGCCGGTACTGGTCATGGATTTTTTTAGGTCCGTCAAGACTGCACCCCACAAGAAAATTATAGGTGGCAAACAAAGCCGCCATTTTATCTGTAATAAGGGTGGCATTGGTTTGAACCGAGTTACTGACTCTGGCTCCGGCACACCCATATTTTTTTTGGAATTCGATGGCTTTTAAAAAAAACGCCGTGCCCATGAGCGTGGGCTCTCCTCCCTGCCAGCAGATCGAATATGCGGGCTGTGGGGTTTGCATATATGTTTCTATCACGTGTTCAAGTACTGAATCGGACATACGGTGTTTCTTTGCCTCGGGATACAGACTCCCCTTGGGCAGATAAAAACAATATTCGCAGGCAAGATTACAGTCTGCAGAAGCAGGTTTCACAAGTAGGCTGAAGGGGCGCATGGAATTTTTCTACTCCTAACTGTTTGTGTTGAAATTGAAATTAGATAGTCTCGTAACCGCTGTGTGGCCCACCGGCAAACTTGTACCCCCTGTGGTGATTTCATCCGGTATCCGACAGAAATCACCACATCCAGATCATAGAGAGTCACCGGCTTGTCGGAATGATGAGCTGTTTCCTGGGCAGAATCCCGTGGGGACAAGTATCCGTATCGGAAATATTCCCTTTGACGTTGTGGGCGTTCTTTCGGAAAAAGGTCAGTCCTCCAAGGGAAATGATCAGGATGACATCATTTTTGTTCCGTCCACAACTACGATTTACCGTATGGGTGACGGTGATGGGGTTTCCCTGTTAGTCGGCGGAATTGGGGTCATGAACATCCTACTGGTCTCCGTCTCCGGGAGAACCCGTGAAATAGGAATTCTCATCGCCATTGGCGCTCAGAATTCCGACATCCTGTTACAATTTTTCATTAAAGCGATGATTCTCAGTATTTCAGGCGGCATCATCGGTATTGTCACCGGGGTCGGCATTGCATTGGGACTGGGTACCGCCATGGGCACCCAGGTAGTTTTTGAGCCCTCAATTTGTGATTTTTCTCAACAAGAGTCAACTAAAGATTTAACCCATTTCTCAATCATCCTGAGCCGGTTCAAGCTGATAATCCGTTTCAACTTCCCTGGATTGGGTTAAGGCCAGGACGCCCTGTGTCTGCAGGTCTACCAACAACGCCTTGAGTGGATACTTCTTTTCAAGGCCATTGTTGATACAGGACAAATTTTTGGCCAACACCTCGATGACCAGCGTATTGTATCCTACAGCCGATAAAACCTCCTGAAGGAGTCTATCTTCTTCTTTTGAATGCTGTTCATAATGTTCCATAAACAGTTCAATTGCTTTTTCTTTTTCAAGGGCTTTGATCGGATAAACCCGGGCTTTTGAATAATTGGATATCCTAGTGGTGATAATCATATCCACAGAAGTGAGCCGTCTTAATACAGGATAGGCGGCTTTAAAACTTTTTAGATCATTTGCATTGTCAATAATGAGAAGACTTGGCGACTGAAGCGATAACAGGGTGGCTGCAATCTTGTCCAGGCGATCCTGTTCAGGGATGCGATCGTCGAACTTGATTTGCAGGGGCAGTGCCAGATTCAACAGGGCATCCTTAATATCGCTCTTCACAAACATCCAGATCAAATGCTGATAATCCTTTAAATGCCCATGGTAATAGACCGAGGCTACGGTTGTTTTGCCTATGCCGCCCTCCCCGTTTACCAGCAACAAAGGAACTGATTGTTCTGCCAAGTGTTTTTTGATCTGGACCATGTCATCTTCTCTGCCCAGGAACACCTCTGGAAAGATTGGAACATGACCGATAATTTTGGGGATAGTTTTTTCCCCATATTGGAAAACAACATCCCTTGCTTTTTCAATATAATTGCTTCTGTTATTCAGGTCTACACGCCTGCCCGGATCGGTCATAATCGCCTCTATGAATGGTATTGAGTTCACTCGTATTCAATTGGTGGAGGCCCCATATAACAAAGCGATGGATCCAGCGGTTTACCAGGTATGCAGTAAAAAGCTGGATCATCGCGTAATAACGTAAGAAAAATAAAGGTAGACCCGATCACCAGGGAAGTATCCGTTTACCCCCCCCTGAGCTAAAGGCCAGGGTTTTTTTACCGATTGATCATGAAAATTTCCATGTGGTGCCATCGGCCCCATCTTCCAGAATGATATTCAAATCATCCAGTTGAGTTCTAATCTCATCGGCCCGGGCAAAATTTTTATCCGTACGGGCCTGGGTTCTTTCAATCACCAGCTGATCAATCATAGCCGGGTCAATGTCCCCACCCGCCAGGCCAGCATCTTTTTTCCCTTTAAAATAGGCCGTGGGTGTCTGCGAAAGAATACCCAGTATGTTCCCCATTTTTTTCAAATCAACACAGATGGATGATAATTGGGAGAGCACCTCGGGTGGAATCTCCTCCCCTGCCCTGTCCATCATCCGGTTACCCTTTTTCACAGCGTCAAAAATGGTGGCCATGCCCCGGGCTGAATTGAAATCATCATCCATGGCCTGGGCAAAAAGCTGCCAGTCTTCCCCGGCATCCAGAGAGGCGGAAAGATCCACACCCGCTTTTTCCGCCCGGTCCAGAAATGTGTAAATTTTATCCAGGCTGGTAATCACTTCGTCCATGGAGCCCTCATTATAATCTATGGGGCTTCTATAATGCTTGGAGAGCAGAAACAGTCGAATCACCTCGGGATGGTAGGTCTCCAGAACATCCTTGATCATGGTGAAGTTACCAAGGGATTTAGACATCTTTTCATTGTTGATATCCACAAACCCGTTGTGAACCCAGTATTTTACAAACTGCTTGCCAAACAGAGCCTCGGACTGGGCAATCTCATTTTCATGGTGGGGGAAAATCAGATCCTTACCACCGCCGTGGATGTCAAAGCTCTGGCCAAGGTAACGGTTACTCATGGCAGAACATTCAATGTGCCATCCGGGTCGCCCCGCTCCCCAGGGGCTTTCCCAGGAGGGCTCTCCAGGTTTGGCTGGTTTCCACAGGGTGAAATCCATGGGGCTTCGTTTGTTTGAATCCACGGCAATGCGGGCCCCAGCGATCATGTCATCGGGATTACGGCCGGAAAGTTTTCCATATTCCGCAAAGGATTGAATGGAAAAGAAGACGTCACTTCCCTCCACATAATAGGCCTTTTCCTTTTCAATGAGCTTTTCAATGAATTGGATGATATCATCAATGTGTTCTGTGGCCTTGGGCTCAATGGTGGGCCGGAGCACATTGAGGCCATCCATTTCGTTGTGAAACTCTTTGATGTACTTTTCAGATATTTCTGTTGATGTCATGCCCCGTTCATTGGCACGTTTGATGATCTTGTCATCGATATCGGTGAAATTACGGACATAATTCACATCATATCCCGACGCCTTGAGCCACCGGAAGATCACATCAAAAATAACAACGGCCCGGGCATGTCCAATGTGGCTGGTATCATAAACAGTGGGGCCGCATACGTACATTCCCACCTTACCGGGTTCCAGGGGAACAAAATCTTCTTTTTTTCCGTGCAGTGTATTATAAATTCTTAAACTCATACTATAGCATCCTTAGATATGGGCCTGTTTCTGAATTTAGCCAGCTCAGTAGAGAGAGGCAAAATAACAGGTCTGCCCATGGCAGTTGTAAAAAAATCGGCAAAATAATCCCTGAGTCTTCAGCCCAAAGGGTGTTGACGGTTTTGTGGGATTGATGAAAACATCATAAAAAACAGGCTTCCTTCATATCCTCCCAAATGTACTTTACTCCTTTTGGAAAAGTATTCCTGGAAAATGAAGGGCGTCTGAAAATGTATTCATTCACAAAGGATTGGTCAAGATTAACCCCTATGATTTCTGGAATTCTGTTCCGTGGGAGATCTGTTTGAGCAAAACCACTGCATGGGCACCTATGCCTTCCCCTCTTCCTTCAAATCCCAACCCCTCTGTGGTGGTTGCTTTGATGTTCACCCTATCCACGGAAACAGCGGCAGCAGATGCCAAATTTTCTTCCATGGCTTTTTTATAGGGTGACATTTTGGGGGCTTGAGCAAAAATAGTGCCATCAATATTACCCACCTCATACCCCTTTTCCCGGAGCAGATTTCGGCAATGGACCATGAGAAGAATGCTGGAAATACCTTTAAATTGCGGGTCTGAATCCGGAAAATGCTCCCCGATATCCCCCAGCCCGGCACCGCCCAGCATGGCATCACACACCGCATGAACAATGACATCGGCATCTGAGTGGCCTTTCAGGCCCTTTTCATAGGGAATGGTGACACCGCCCATAATCAACTTGCAGCCAGTGACCAGCTGATGGACATCATACCCTGAACCAATTCTGAAGCTCACTTAAAATTTATTCCTTTTCCGGGCTTGGTGATGCTTAGATGTTAGAACCAAGCCCTCTTTTTTAAACAGTGAAAAGCTGTCCAGGTGAAACATTCTTCAGACAGGGATGGATAAGATCCTTGTCCGACACCAGTGCCGTGTCCACCTGCCAGTCAATGGCCAGGTCCGGATCATTGTACAATATGCCATACTCATCCCCCGGGGTATAATAATCCGAGCACTTATAGGTGACATCTGCCACATCACTGAGCACAGAAAACCCATGGGCAAATCCCTGGGGCACAAAGAGTTGCTTTCGGTTTTCATCGGACAAAAGGCATCCGGTCCACTGGCCAAAGGTCGCTGAACCCTGGCGCAGGTCCACGGCTACATCAAATATGGTCCCTCTCACAGCATACACGAGCTTTGCCTGGGCGTGTTCCCGTTGGTAGTGCAACCCCCGGATCACCCCTTTTTCCGACCGTGAATGGTTGTCCTGGACAAAATCAGCATTAATTCCGGCATCCTGGTATCGAGTCTTCTGCCAGGTTTCCATGAAAAACCCCCTGGCATCCCCAAAAAGATCTGGTTCAATAGTAAATACCCCTTTAAGGGGGGTTTCAGTAAAACGTACCGCCATCAGATTCCCTCTCCAATGGGCATTTTATCCTCTAAAAGCCCCATTAAATATTGTCCATAATCATTTTTTAACATATCCGCAGCCAGTGCCTTAAGGGCGGTGTCATTGATATACCCCAACCGATAGGCAATCTCTTCAATACAGGCAATCTTCATTCCCTGGCGATCCTGCACCGCCTGTACATAGGAGGCCGCCTGTTGAAGGGCCTCATGGGTACCGGTGTCCAACCAGGCAAATCCCCGGCCCAACAGCTCCACCCGGAGCTCCTTTTGGTCCAGATATACATTGTTTATATCGGTGATTTCCAGCTCTCCTCGGGGGGAAGGCTTTAGATTTTCGGCAATATCAACCACCTGATTATCATAAATGTAAAGTCCGGGCACAGCGTAGTTAGATTTCGGATTTTCGGGTTTTTCTTCAATTCCCATAACCCGGCCCGATGCGTCAAACTCCACCACACCATACCGATGTGGGTCTTTCACGGGATACCCAAAAATGAGCCCCCCCTTTTCCATGGTGACCGCTTCCTTTAAAACATCCTGGAGTTTGGAACCATAAAAAATATTGTCCCCCAGAATCAAGGTGACACTTTGGTTTGCAATGAACTCCTTTGCAAGGACAAATGCCTGGGCAATACCCTCGGGTCGA
>Ga0307987_1001113_pt1 | contig 15107 bp, 8 predicted proteins | sample EllFjometagen181_FD_203157 | JGI IMG/M metagenome (GOLD analysis project Ga0307987, IMG submission 203157) | Marine microbial communities from Ellis Fjord, Antarctic Ocean - #181 | ecosystem: Environmental > Aquatic > Marine > Unclassified | place: Southern Ocean | collected 2014-10-08
TTGAGTACACAGGTTCATGGTTCCATTTTTGAAAAATTAAAAAACAAGAAAAGCGGATCGTTCATCATTAACGACTCCGGGGAAAAGGTTATCGTCGGGTGTTCGGAAATTGAAGTGACAAAAGGTGGGGAAGGATATGGTTTTGGGGGAACCTTTGAATCGATTGATCATAAAAAAGGGAACACGGGTGAGTCATGGTATGTTGTCTGTTCTCGTCAAATGAGCGCAGCCCTGATGCCATTCACTCAATCGATCAAAACCATTATTTTGATAGGTATTGCGATAATTTTGATTTTAGTCCTGGTATCTTACCTGTTTGGTCGGAAAATCGCCAAACCCCTTGCAGTACTCAATAATGCTACGGAAAAGATTGGAACAGGAGATTTTGAATACAGAATTGGCGTGATGGGAAAGGATGAATTTGGCAATTTGGGCAACTCATTCAACAGCATGGCAAGTGAGCTTCAAGAGACTACCACATCTGTAGTTGAACTTGAGCACGAAATCACCGAGCGTAAGCAGGCCGAGGAGGCGCTGAAAGAGGCGCTCGAGGGGTTGGAAGATCGGGTTAGGGAGCGCACAGCCGAGCTTGCAGAAGTAAACTGGGGACTTAAACAAGAGGTAGACGAGCGCAAGCAGGCAGAGCAGGCCTTAATCGAAAGCGAAGAGAAATATCGTACACTTGTTGAGACTGTTACCGATGTAGTCTTTATTGTGGACCCGGAGGGTAAGTTGACGTACCTCAACCCTCAATGTGAAAGGATCAGCGGTTACCGTGTCGAGGACCTCATAGGGCATTCATTCACGGAATTTCTTGCCCCTGACTACATGGAATCAACATTTGAGCGGTTCACACGAGGCTTATCCGGTGAAGAAAGCCCGATTGAAGAGGTATCTATTTTACATAAGGATGGAAGCCAGGTGCCTGTGGAAATAAATGCGACGACCCTGTTTGATGCTGACAGCAAACTGGTAGGCAGGATCGGTGTTGTACGTGATATCTCTGAAAGGAAGAGGCTTGAAGCCCGCTTACACCAGGCACAGCGACTGGAGTCGATCGGTGTCTTAGCGGCGGGTATTGCCCATGACTTTGAGAATATCCTTTCTATTATCAGGGGTTTTACCAACATTGCGATCCGTGAGGTCCCGGAGAAATCCAGGGCAAAGCAGAATCTTGATGGCGCGCTAAGAGGTGTTCAACGTGCAGCGGATCTGGTTAAACAGATCATCGCCTTCAGCCGACAGAGCAAGCTGGAACAAAGACCTGTGCTGGTGACTCCCATTGTGGAAGATGCTGTGAGTTTCCTTAAAGTATCAATTCCCTCAACCATTGAGATTCGTCTTGACTTACAAGTGGGTTCGGGGACCGTTTATGCCGATCCCACGCAGATGCACCAGGTGCTGATGAACCTGGGCACCAATGCCGCCCATGCCATGCGTGAAAAAGGGGGTATTTTGGAGATAAGCCTCTTAGAAGTGGAAATGGACGCTGCTGCCTTGGCAGGACTTCCGGATATCTCTCCCGGGGATTATCTAAGAATGACAGTAAGCGACACAGGAGAGGGGATCTTTCCTGAGATCCTTGACCGTATCTTTGATCCATATTTCAGCACAACGGAAAGAAGTGAAGGAACAGGGCTCGGACTTTCCGTAGTCCACGGGATCGTGAAAGGCCATGGTGGTGCAATCACGGTCCACAGCAAACCGCGAAAAGGGACCACCTTCCATGTATATCTACCCTTGTTGAAGTACAGGGCGGAGCCTGAGGAACAGATAGGAGAACACGAACCCCTGCCCGGTGGTAACGAGCGGATCCTTTTTGTGGACGATGAAGAGGATATGGTATTCTTAGTCGGGCAGCTCTTGGAGTCCTTAGGCTATGAAGTCGTTACCAGGACGAACGGCAAGGACGCCCTAGCGCTATTCCGGGAACAACCTGACCGGTTCGACCTGGTAATCACTGACATGAATCTGCCGGGCATGACAGGTGAAAGGCTGGCAGAACAAATCAGGAAGATATGCCGTGATACCCCTATTATTCTTTGCACCGGATTCGGGGAAGACATCTCTAAAGAAAGAGCCAGGAAGATGGGCATCAGAGAGATTTTGCTGAAGCCGCTTGTGGACATTGACCTGACCAAGACCATCCGAAAGGTTTTGGATGCTGGTCGATGGGAAGTGTAGATTTAGCTCAAGGCGAGGATGAAAAATGATAGAAAAATTCTCATATTTTGTAGCTTTTATATCTGAGTCAAAATGCCGCAATGCCTATATCTTCCTGTAATTTCTCGGAGCCGAAAAACAGATGGCTACAAAACCAAAACTTCAATGAAATTCGGCGACTTCGAGGTTTTGTTCGATGCACCAAGCCCAGCATTTTGATGACCATCGAATTAGGATGGCCTGGGTGATGCATGACCGATCTGAAGGAGGAGCAGAATATGGGAAAAGACAATATAAAAAGATCGAGCGCGTCGCTGTCTGGTTTCTCTGCCACTCGGACGTCTGAAGGTACTTCAGCGCTTCACCCCGGTTCTTGGGGCAAATGGATGGCGTGGATAGTCCTGTTGGTGTCTCTAGTTATCACTTTTTTCGCCTGGTATTTCGTTAGGGGCCTAACAATGGAAAGGGCTCATGATCGTTTTGCCTTTCGGATCAAGACAATAGAATCAGCTCTTCACGAGCGCCTACGTGCCTGTGAATTCCTGCTCCAAAGCGGTGCTGGTCTTTTTGCGGCTTCTGAGGAAGTCACACGGGCGGACTGGCGGACATATGTAATAGATTTGCAGTTAGATAGTGTCCGTCCATAAATAAGGTTTTTTGGGCGAGCCAAAGGTGAATGAGATTCACCGCCCCCCACAAAAATATCTTTTTTTCGTCTAGGCAGGCTTACCGAAAGGACACAATTTAATAACCGAATTGGAATCAGATCTCTTGAACATAAAAGGTTCCCTTACCCACATTAAAAAAACCTTGATGAATCTGGTCATCAACGCATCAGAGGCTATTGAGGGCAGCGGCTCAGTTACCATATCCACCCATAACCGATATCTGGACGAACCCCTTAAAGGGTATGAAGATATACGTCCGGGAGAATATGCTGTTCTGACCGTTTCAGACGAAGGTCACGGCATATCGCCAAAAGACCTTGAGAGGATTTTTGAACCTTTTTATACCAAAAAAGTTATGGGTAGGAGCGGCACTGGTTTAGGGCTTGCAATTGTTTGGAATACGGTTCAAGACCATAGGGGTTACATAAACGTAAGAAGCAGTAAAAGAGGTACTACATTTGAATTATATTTTCCCGTTGTGCGGGAAGAAGCGGCAGTATTTAAAGAAGAGACCCCGTTGGAAGATTACCTCGGGCATGGAGAGAAAATTTTGGTGGTTGATGACGAGAAAAGGCAAAGAGAGATTGCTTGCGGGATGTTAACAAGACTTGGATATACCACCGAGGCTGTTTCAAGCGGTACTGAGGCTATCGAATTTATGAAAAGGCATTCTCCTGATCTGATCGTTCTTGATATGATCATGCCAAATGGGATCGATGGGCTGGAAACATATAAAGGGATAGCTAAAATTCGGCCCGGGCAAAAGGTAATCATAGCTAGTGGGTACGCCAGAACAAAAGAGGTGGACACCACCCAGAAATATGGGGCAGGTAGGTATATAAAGAAGCCATATACCCTGAAGAAGATCGGGATTGCTGTTAAAGAGGAATTAGGAAAATCATCGGTTTCTTGACCGTTATCTCAATTTCAGAATACAATATTAATATTCCGTTGATCCTGAAAACCAGAAGGACTTTTTTAAAAATCTCTTTTTAAGAAGAAGGGAAGAAGCAAAATCTCGCAACATAATAATACACGCAACATAACTGCTATCTCTCACAGCCTTTCAGAAGCTAAAACCTCCTTTGATATCAATATTATATGGCAAACATTTTTCGGCCGAAAAGGTTTTGAATAATTCAAAATAAGTCAATTGACTGAGGTTTGAAGCGCCTTCCTGCACCCACTATGTTTTATGCCGGCGTGTTTCTTCCGATTTGCCACTTTCTTTCTAGGTCTTTTTCATTTCTTGGTAGGATACCGGCAAATTGGACTATGCACCTGAAAGCCTTGGCTTCAATGGATACGTTATGTTATCCTGATGGTCAACATTTAAGAATTCAGGTAACGCTCATGGTCAAGACCAAGGAAACGCACAGTAAACGAATCAGGAATAGATTGTCATCCCAAAAATGGCCCCCTCATTTATCAGCAATCGCTCTTCTATCTGTGACTTTTTTTCTGTTCATATGGGGAAACTTCTGGTTGTCAGCAGCTCAGGCTGATAGCGATAAACCACGAAAATATGTGGATGCATCTTCCGACAATTTCCCACCAATGAACATTCTGACTAAGGATGGGCAACTCACGGGCTTTGGCCCTGAGCTTGCGGATGCCGTAATAAAGGCCATCGACGGAGATATCACCCATATCCACTCTTCTATCTGGGTGGAGGTCCTGGAATGGTTGAAAACTGGGAAAGCCGACTTTATCCATGACACAGGGTATACAAAAGAAAGAGAGAAGTTTCTCGATTACAGCGCGCCCATTATCGAGATGCCGGAGGTCATATTTGTTCGTCCGGATCAGTATGATATTTCAGATATCGGTTCACTTGATGGGAAAACCGTTGCATGTGTCAAAAAGCACATAACCCACCTGTATTTAAAGAAATTTCCTAAAATCAATTGTCATGAAGTAAAGACCCCTGTCGAAGGGCTTTATGAATTGGTGAGCGGAAATGTGGACGCATTTGTATACCCGAAGCAAATAGTTCTCTATCTCGCACAGAATTTGAGGCTTATAGACAAGATTAAGATGACGGGTGAACCTTTAAGAACGCTCACTTGGTCGATGGTTGTAAAGGAGGGTGACAAGGAGCTTTTGGCGCTCCTGAACCGTGGAATTGCGAAGGTTCGTAAGAGCGGCGAATATGATCGCATCTACGATAAATGGTGGGGGAGAAAGATCCTTGGAGGGTATTCCAAGAGTGAACTGCAATGGATTACCGGCGTAACAAGCAGCGTATTATTGTTGTTCGCACTTTCTGTTGCACTCTTTTTCTTTAATCGTAAACTCAGCAAAGGAAAAAAGGATCTGGAAAAGCAGATTATTGAGCGCAAGAAAGCTGAGCAGGCAGTTCGCGAAAGCGGGGAGAAATTCAAGCAAATATTCGACCATTCTTTTATTGGAAAATCAATAACGTTGCCTTCCGGTGAGATGCAGGCAAATAAGGCTTTCTATAGGATGCTGGGTTACTCAAAAGCGGAATTCGAGGATATCAAATGGCAGGAAATTACGCACCCTGAAGATATTGAATTATCTCAAGGGATTGTCGCTTCAATTATGTCCGGTGAAAAGGAATTTGAGAGATTCATAAAGAGATATATTCACAAGAATGGTTCGGTTTTATGGGCGGATGTTAGCACAACCCTGAGCCGAAATGAAGAAGGCACCCCTCTTTACCTTATGAGCAGTATCGCTGACATAACCGATCAGAAGATGGACCAGGAAGCGCTCCGGGAGAGTGAAGATAAATACCGCTTGTTAGTTGAGCACCAGACCGACCTGTTGGTCAAGATTGACCGAGAGGGTAGGTTCCAGTTTGCGAGCCCCTCCTATTGCAGGATGTTCGGCAAGACAGAAGAAGAATTACTTGGTAAAACTTTCATGCCTCTTGTCCATCCGGATGATCACAAATCGACCGCAAAGGAAATGGAGAAGCTGTACCACCCACCACACACTGCCTACATGGAACAACGGGCCATGACAAAAGAGGGATGGAAATGGCTTGCCTGGTTAGATACGGCCGTACTGGATGAAAATGGCGATTTGAAAGAGATTATTGGCCTGGGAAGAGACATAAGCGACAAGAAACAATCGGAAATTGAAAAAGAGAAACTCCAATCTCAACTCCAGCAATCCCAGAAGATGGAATCCATAGGAACCCTGGCAGGCGGGATTGCCCATGACTTTAACAATATTCTCGCTGTTATCTTGGGAAATGCGGAACTGGCCACCGATGACGTTCCCGACTGGAATCCCGCCGCTAAATCTTTGAAGGAAATTCGTCTGGCTTCCCTCAGGGCAAAGGATATGGTCAAGCAGTTGCTCGCTTTCAGCCGCAAAGCTGACGGAGAAACCAAACCCATAAACATGACGCCCATCATTAAGGAATCCATGAAAATGCTCAGGTCCGCCATTCCCACCAGTGTGGCGTTTGATCAGCACATTCCGGATGATGCCTGTAATATTATGGGCGAGGCCACCCAAATCAATCAGATCGTGATGAATATGGTGACGAACGCGGCCCACGCCATGTCAAAAGACGGGGGCCTTCTGGAAGTGACCCTTGAAAAGGTCATCCTCCAGGAAGAAAAACCATGCTTTGATTGGACTCTATCTCCCGGTACCTATGTCAGACTGAAAGTGAAAGACAACGGTGATGGGATTGAACCCGAAATCATGGACAGAATCTTTGAACCCTATTTTACCACCAAGGACGTGGGAAAAGGTACGGGAATGGGCCTTTCGGTGATTCACGGCATTGTGAAGCGACATGATGGAGGTATCCGGGTTGATAGTGCGCTTGGGGAAGGAACAGTCTTTGAAATCTATTTCCCCGCATTAGAAAGGATGATTGAGGAAGAAAAAGAGCCCGATGGAGAAATCAAAGGGGGTTCTGAAAGCATCCTCTTTGTGGACGACGAAGAGTCTATGGTGGATCTCAACCGCCAGCGTTTGGAGCGGTTGGGCTATCAGGTCAAGGGTACCACAAAACCTGTGGAGGCTTTGGAATGGTTTAAAACCAATCCAGGTCAGTTTGATGTCATCATCGCTGATATGACCATGCCTCTAATGACCGGAGACAGATTGACCAAGGAAATCCTGACAATCCGACCGGAGATGCCAGTGATCATTTGTACCGGCTACAGTGAGAGAATGTCGGCCGAAAAAGCAGAGAGCCTTGGTGTACGTAAATACCTTGAGAAACCCATCGATGCTCTGAATCTGGCTGCTGCACTTCGAGAGGTATTGGATGAATAATGATACAGAAAACTCAGGCGGAAACGATGAATCATGAAGAACAGTAAAGAGGTGAATCCTGCAATCAAGATAGATCTGGATTCTTCCGAGGCAAAACGAAAAAAAGGATTGAGGCGGTATTGACTCAATGTTATCCAGATGCCCCGCCTGCGGTTCTTGGGTTTGTGCCTGATCATCTTTTTGGCCTTTCTCCACAACCTTTTTATTCTTCAGACATTTTACTGGACGCATTTTTTGTTGCTTACGGCAAAAGGAGATAGAGAGTTGTGTATTGAAGCCGGCATGAATGACTATGTCTCGAAGCCGATCAAGCGGGAATTGGTCTTTGAGATCATTGAGAAGTGGGTTTTTGACAGACGGCTATAACAACGCGTACTGCAAGACCTGAACAGAGGTAAAAACGCTGAGCGCTTTGCCGCAACCGTTTCAACCCCAAATTAACATTTCATGGAGAAAACATGATAAAATTCAAAGATTACCTTGCAAAAGAGAAGATATATGAAAGTTCAGCCTCTATGGTTTTTCGCGGTTGTCGCATCAAGGATGACGCTCCCGTGGTGCTCAAAATGCTCAAAAAAGAACGCCCAGACATAAAGGAACTGACCCGTTATAGAAACGAATACAAGCTATTACAACAACTCGATATTGAATTGGTTATCGACGTCCATGCCTTGGAGGAGCACAGCAGCAGTCTGCTGCTCGTTACAGAAGACTTTAACGCACAATCTCTTAAAATATTAGCAGAAAAGCAACAATTCCAGTTGCAGGAACTTTTGACCATCTTTATCTCCGTGGCTAAAACACTTAGTCTGTTGCACGAGCAGCGTATCGTACATAAAGACGTCACCCCCGCCAACATCGTTTACGATCCATCTTCTAAGATTTGCAAGTTGATCGATTTCGATCTTGCCACACAACTATCTCCGAGCAATCCAGGGCAAAACCAGCCCAATATTCTGGAAGGCACCCTGGCTTATATTTCTCCCGAGCAGACAGGCCGGATGAATCGTCAAGTCGATTACCGCTCTGACCTCTATTCACTGGGTGTGTGCATGTATGAGTTGCTCACTGGGAAACTCCCCTTTGAAGCAACACGTCCCAAAGATCTGGTTTACGCCCATATTGCAAATGAACCCAAAACCGCAAACGAGATAAACCCAGACGTCCCTGCCCTCGTATCGGACATTGTAGCCAAGCTCATGGCCAAGACGGCTGAACTGCGCTATCAGAGCGCAGCAGGACTGAAGGCCGACCTTGAAACCTGTCTTGAAATGTTGGACAAAACCGGAGACATTGGGTCTTTCAAACTGGGCCGCAAAGACAATTTCAATATCTTTTATCTTCCGCAAAAGCTGTACGGTCGCCAGAAAGAGGTCTCCACCCTCCTGGGCACTTTCAATGAGCAGGTGCTCAAGCGAAAAGAAATGGTTTTTCTGCTTATTTCCGGCTACTCCGGCACGGGCAAGACCTCGTTGGTGAAAGAGATCCAAGTGTCTGCCCAAAGCAAAGGGCACTTTACCGAGGGAAAATTCGACCAGCACCAACGCGCCACCCCCTACTACGCCTTTAAACAGGCCCTTTCCACACTGGTTAACACCTGGCTTTCGGAAAGCAGAGAAAAGCTCGAATTCATTAAATCGGAACTCCAGGAAGCCATGGGACAGGTGGGACAGGTGATGGTTGACATGGTTCCCTCACTGAAGCTTGTCATTGGTCCGCAATCCCCAGTCCCGGAGCTGTCGGGCGTGGAAGCACAAAACCGCTTCAATTACGTGTGCCGCAATTTTTTTCGCCAAGCTGCTACAGCCGAGCACCCGCTCGTCATTTTCATAGACGATCTGCAATGGGCCGATATTGCCTCCTTCAATCTGATTTTCACGCTCCTTACGGACAAGCAGGTGACCAACTTTTTTTTGATTGGCGCTTACAGGGACAATGAAGTCTCCCCCGCACATCCTCTCATGCTATTGCTGGAGTCATTGAACAAAGAAGACGTCCAGCCTTACACTATCCGGGTTGAAAACCTCAGCAAAAATGACGTGGCGGCCCTTTGCGCCGACGTATTGCACTCTGACGACCGCGACGTGGAGGAACTCTCCGAGCTGATCCACACTAAAACATTGGGAAATCCTTTTTTTGTTACCCAATTCCTGAAAACCCTTAACGCTGAAGGGCTCATTACCTTTGATGCGACCTCCGGTCAATGGAAATGGAATACTGATGAAATCCGACAACGGAATATACCTGACGACGTGGTTCAGCTCATGGCCGCCAAAATTGAAACTCTCACGCCCACGGTCCAGACCCTTCTCACGTTAGCCGCCTGTATTGGAAATACTTTTAACTTTGACACCCTCAACGTTATATCCGAGACTGAAGAAAAGCTGGTTTGGGAGGATTTGCGCGAGGCGCTCCGTGAAGGATTTATTCTTTCCCAGGGCCGGACACACTTTCGTTTTTCCCACGACCGCATCCAACAAGCCTGCTATTCATTCATGCGGGATCCTGAAATCCTGCATCTGCGCATTGGTCGATTGCTCCTCAAGAACTACGAGTCTGAGGCTGCCGGAGAGAACATTTTTGAAATCGTGAACCAGCTTAACCAGGCTCTCAGGTTGGTCATTGACGAACAGGAACGCCTTGAACTCGCCGTGCTTAATCAAAAGGCGGGTCTACGCGCCAAAAGCGGAACAGCCTATGCAGCCGCCATAAAGTACCTCACTATCGCCAGGGAGCTCCTACCTGAAGGAGCGTGGAGTGAACAATATACGTTAACCTTTTCGGTTCACTGCGAACTGGCCCGATGCCTGTACTATGCCGGGGAGACCGATGAAATCGAAAATGTCTTCAAAATCCTCCTCGATCATGCCGAATCAATAGACGATACTGTAGAGGTGCATATTATTCGCATGTTGCACCACCACCTGGAGGGTGATTATGTGGGAGCGGTTGAAATTCAAAAAGATGTCTTGACCCTGCTTGGGGTGAACATCAAGGTTACGGACATCACCACCCTGCTGCAAAACGAGATGGAAAGCGTTTCACAGCTTCTGGGTGACAGAAGCATAGAAGACCTTGAAAATGAAAAATTAATCGATTCTCCGAGGCACGAGGCGATTATGTATATCCTCAGGGAATTGTGGACAAGCGCCTATCTTTCCTCACAGCTCGAACTCGTTGCCTGGTCGTCCTGCAAAATGACAAACATATCTTTGGAGTACGGCAACAACCACCTGACCTCATACGGTTATATGAACTACGCATTTGTCTGCGTGGCCATGCTGGGTCAATATGAAACAGGCCATCGCTTCGGCAAGGTCGCCATCCGGCTGGCCGATAAATTTGACGACTTGCTCATGCGGGGCAAGGCCTATCTGATGTTCGCAGTTTTCATTAACCACTGGCGAGCTCCCATGAGGTCCTCTTTGCCCTACTACACCAAGTCTTTTCCGCTGCTCATAGAAAACGGAGACTGGACCTATGCAGGCTATTGCGCGGAGTTCGTGATCTCCGACCCAACCATACACGGCGCTTCGTGTCAGGAGCTTCTCAAAGAAGCCAAGCGCTACATTCCTTTCCTTCAGAATAACGCTCCGGTGGTGCTTGAGGAATTTGTCAAACCAGCGTGTCTCAATCCACTGTTGCATTTAATGGGGCTTACCTTCAGCGATAAAACCCTGGACGACAAGGACTTCAGCGAAAAAGACTTTTTGCGCAACTACAAGAACAACCCCCTGGCGCTCTCCTATTTTTATACCGCAAAGCTGCGCAGTCTATACCTGTTCGGGTATTATGACGAAGCTCTGAGCATGATTGATAAAGCCGATTTTGTGGCGTCTTTTGCGCCGGCGCAGGCAAAGGTGGTTGAAACCATTTTTTACGCCTGCCTTACAATATTTGTATGCTGGGAAAAGCTCTCTCCCGAGGAGCAAGGCAAGTCCCTGGCGTTGCTCGACGGGTATCAAGAAAAGATGGAAACCTGGGCGCAGAACAGCCCTGGCAACTTCCTCCACAAGCACCAGCTTTTGGAGGCGGAACGCGCCCGTATTGAGTCAAGAAACTGGGACGCATTTGCGGGCTATCAATCGGCCATTATGGAGGCCAATAAAAGCGGGTATATAAATAATGAAGCTCTTGCCCACGAATGCTGCGCCCGCTTCCTGCTCTCGAGAAATCAAATGAGCCCGGGTGCCTACCATATGGCCGAAGCACGATACGCCTATCTCAAGTGGGGCGCCTCAGGCAAAGTAAAACAGCTCGATCATCAATACGCTGACCTGCCTCTGGCGGCGTCCGTGGAGTATCGCAACAGTCGCACCCTGCGCACTGACGAAACAAGTCATTCTTTGGCTTCAATCCAACAACCATCCAGTTCCCTTGACATCATTTCTATTATTGAGACTTCACAAACCCTCGCAGGTGAAATTGATCTTGATAAGCTCCTTAATAAGATGATGAAGATCGTTTTGGAAAATGCAGGCGCCAACCGATCAACACTTCTCTTCCCAAACGGCGAAAAGTGGCTGGTTAAGGCCGAAATACAGACCGGATGGAAAAAGGCAGCTACCCCTCAAACCGCAGATGAGGAGAAAATACGGAATGACTCACTGCCGCTCACTCTTATCAACTACTGCGCTAGAAAAAGAGAGAGCATCGTCCTCGGTTCCGCTTCCAGCAAAGGAGCTTTTACCACCGATCCCTATTTCACGTCCACAGGCATGAAGTCAGCTCTGGCCCTGCCTTTGATAAACTCTGGCGTTCTCAAGGGAATACTGTATCTGGAAAACAACCTTGCTGAAGAAGTGTTTACCCAAAGCCGCCTGCAATTGCTCGAATTACTTTCCACGCAAATGGTTATTTCCATTGAAAATGCTGGGTTTTATAAAGAGCTTGAACTGCTTGTCGGATCCAGAACAGCCGAGTTGGTCGAAGTGAACCAGGAGCTCCAGAAGGCAAACAGGCGCCTGGAGGCTCTTTCAAATGTTGACGGGCTTACACAGATTTTCAACCGGCGCTATCTTGACGGGTACATAACCCGAGAATGGAAGCGACACATGCGCACGCAGAAAGATTTCTCGCTGATTATGTGCGATGTGGACTACTTCAAACAATTCAACGATGTTTATGGCCATATCGCAGGAGACAAATGCCTTCAGCAAATCGCTCAGGCTTTAAACGCCGTTGCAGTACGGCCAGGAGACCTTACAGCCCGATATGGCGGTGAAGAATTTGCCATTGTTTTGCCCGAAACCGACTTGCAGGGCCTTAAAATCATAATTGAAAGGATCCAGAATAATGTCAGAGAGTTAAAGATTCCCCATTCAAAGTCTGATGTGAGCTCTTATGTTACGCTCAGCCTTGGGGCGCTCCACACGGTTCCCCCTGCTGACAAAAACCCAAACGACGTCCTTTACAGTGCCGACTTGGCCATGTATGAAGTGAAACGCCACGGCAGAAACAACGCAGTCATCATGCAAGAAGTAGTGTCCTGCACACGAAGCACCAAATGATCGGGGAGAAGTTTTCTGGCGAAATATGGGGGACATCCTTAAATAATCAAATAACTTGACAACATGCAATGATGAACGCAATTTGTGATCATGCTCAGTGCAACGATTTTTACCGCATTGATAGTCCCAATTCCAGGGAGGCTTTTTTGATGCTTTATTTCAATATTTTTTCGAGCCAGCCTCTCAAATTCTCTTTCGTAGCCTTCTTTCTCAGTTTCGTATGCTTCAATTTGTCTGTCCAAACAATCCAGCACAAACTGCTCGCCCTGGGAGTCTATAGGACTGCCAGCTTTCTCTTTACCGTTTTTCCCACAAGCTCTCAGCAGGGCATACCGCTGATTTTTTAACCGGACCCCTGATGTGACCAGATCCTCGTACCCGCTGCCTAACTTAAAACACCTTCCAGATAATGTTTAGTTGCACCCCAACATATAATGACCGTTGTCCCTATTGCTTTTAATCACAGAACGGATGGATTCCTGCTATTCCGTTTTTTCGCACACACACTTCGATGTATTGTTGCTCAGGTGTCTGCACTAACTGCTATCTCTCACAGGCTCGTGACGAACAAAAATTTTCGTGATATCTAAAAGAAATCAACAACTCCGAGACGTGAGATGCCGGCATTCAACTCACAATCATTCTTCTTCCCCGACCTGAATATATCACACGTTTTTTGACCTGCCGATATACTGGACCTTTGTCAAGGTATTCCCAGTTTCCATTCATTCGTTTCATTACCAATATGCATCGCTACTTCCATTATATCCAGAGTGAAAAACCCTGGGACGGCTCGTCCGTGTCGGAGATATCGGAGGGAACACCCGCACGGCGCATGGCTTGGACCATGGCGCGGATCGGCAATGTGGCGTAATACGCAACCGGCCCTCCGGGCACGACGGGTTTATCCTGTGGCCGCGAGTCGGATTTATCACCCATATCGTAACGTGTGGCGTCTATCAGGTTTTGGGCGAGACGCTCCACGGTAATCATGCCACGTCCGCCAAACTCGCCCATCATGATCACCATATCAGGTGAAACCCGGTCGATTTCATCTGTTACGACACCCACCATTTCATTGAAGATACTCGGCGCAATCACCGTCCCGATTGTTGCTTCCCCCACGGTTGCGCCATCCAGTGCATCTGCCACCGCCTTGGCGGGATTGGCGGAGCTACCCGCCCAATCTCCAAAACCTGTTATCAGAATTTTCTTCATTTTTACCTCCCGGCTGAGGTTTGAACTTCGGCCTGCACGGCTTTATGGAAATTGTTCAGGAACAGACTCGCAAAAGTTCTCAAAAGTCTACGGGACAACTATATCCAATTGAGAGAAAAAGACAAAGAACTTAAAGCAAAATCGTATCAATCATCCTCTCGATATGAGATGCTGTTATGAACGCTTTAAGGTATTCTGGACCATTGGAATTTTGGCTACCGCTTTCGAGGTATTGGATGATCTTTCCCATGGCTTGATCCGGATTCAGCCCCTTCTTTTGGGCCAGGGACAACAGTTTTCCCCGATGTCCATGGGATATGATGTTCAAATATTCCTGCATTGTCATCCTTTCTTTGCCGGCTTTATTTTTTTGGATTAGACCCTCTGAACAAACGGTTCAGAGGGTCATTATCCAATGTTTATGTGAAACTCCCGGGCTTCTTAATTTTGTTGTTCAGTGTCCCTTCCTCTGTGGCCGGGGGGTGGATTATCAGGGCGCAAAACCATCTGATCGCCTTGCTGAACACAACTGCCCGTTACCGTATCCCCACGGGGGCTTTCAAACTCAGCGGTATCTCCGGCGTTTTTGCCTTCGCAGGCCGTAAAAGCTTCCGGCGGCGGTCCGTGGTGTCTTCCGCCGGACCTTTGCCCTTCAGTATCCGATCCAAATGTGTTTACTGCACACAGGCCAACCATAACACTTGCCATAGCGATTTTTTTCATGATTTTCATGGATTGATCTCCTTTCTTTTTGGGTTGATTTGCTTTCATGTTGCTTTCAATGTATCACCCGTTCGTAAATCCCTTATCAGGAGCCCTTAAAGAATTTGTAAATATTGTGTAAAAATGATCTTTATGGGAGGACAAACTGGATCATTCCGGTTGATGGAAACAAGGGGTACATAAGGGTGAACGGATATTGACCATTTATGAGAGGAATCCATGTCGGGCGGGGTGAAAATTCTTAACCGCGACAATCCACCATTCGGCCATTTCTCCGTCATTGTGCGGACATTTTGAGCCTGCCGATGTCCCTTTCCACAATATTTCAAAGTCTTCCCAAGGCTACTGATACAATAGTGCTCTAACTCCCGCTTATGTCACGCACCAGGCGCACATAATTGTAAATGCGGATGGCATCCCCCTGGGGACCGTGGCCGGTGGGATAATCGGCGGGATCACCCGCTTTGGGGTCGCTACGCTGTGCGCCTGCGCCGTGTACATCCATCCACTCGCCGTTCATGTAGCCCATGGCCCGGCCAAATGCCACATAAGCGGCATT